>Ga0210383_10003121_pt1 | contig 14918 bp, 12 predicted proteins | sample IncBWC14OmetaG_FD_160072 | JGI IMG/M metagenome (GOLD analysis project Ga0210383, IMG submission 160072) | Forest soil microbial communities from Barre Woods Harvard Forest LTER site, Petersham, Massachusetts, United States - Inc-BW-C-14-O ...
CCAAGCTCGTAGACCAGCCGATCTCGCACTCTCCGCCTCGCAAGGCAACCAGGCATTGGGCGAATTTTATCGCTTCTGGCACGAAGGTGACGGCGGTGGCGGCACCAGGTACAGCGCCCGAAAGGCCCCTACCACTGGCTGAAGTTGTGACGCCACGGTTACCTCTTCCAGTTTTTGTTTTTGGTCCTGCGTAAGCAAGCCAGCAAACGCATTGTGAAAACCCTCGACCACTTGTGCGGCCTCGAGTTGAAGAACGTGCAGCTGCACAACCAGCTTGCCGATTTGCGCCGGTTCAGGATTCGTCTGGCTCAGCAAAAGGTCCAACTGCTGCTGTACCTCAGCGGATTGTTGCCCCAACGTTTCTAAAGTAGGCAGCACCTGCGTCAGCAGCGCTCCCATTTGCTCCACCTGCCCCGGCGTGAGCCCCAGAAACGAGGCCACCACCGCCGGAGGCGGTAGACCTGGCAAGCTCGTACTGGCGGTAGCGGGAACCGTACTCCCTATCATCTTCGGTGCGAAAAACAGCATGGCCGCAAACAACGTAATGAAACTGAGTTTTTTCATGATGGATACCTCCTCCATTCTAAGATCAAGACACCGCCGCGGAGCGCTTTGTTCAGTCGCTCGGCAACCTTCTGAAGGATGTCCGTCCGCAACCGCCTCGGCGCAAGGTCACCCACTACACGCGCGGCAAATCGTGATAGTTTGAAAAAGAGCGAATCTATTCTCTGAGAAGGGAACCCGGACCATGGGCAGGACGCGTGCGCCCCGCACGAGAGTCTGCCTCCCCACCAACCATGGCTCGTCGGAATCAAACAATTTGGCTAGTGGTCCTCGCGCTGGCTGTGGCTTTGCTCTGGTATTGGCAGCACCGACCGGCAACCCCGCGCGTGATCCCGCAAGCGAATCTCGAGACCTTCAACGGCTGCGGCATGGAAGGTGACGCATCCAGCCCCGCTGTCCGCGAACTGAATCTCCTCAAGAATCGCTACACCGCTCCCGAACCACGACAAATCGACCCACGCGTAACTCTCGCCGCCATGCTCGAACCAGGGGACGACCGCACTCGCTGGAACGATCACCACGCCGCCGAAATCACCGGCTATCTCTGGGAGGTAAAAGTCGGCGGTGTAGAAACCGTCAATTGCCACGCGGCCGACCCTCCGGAACGCGACACGCACATCGAACTGGTCCTCGACCCTATGAACGGCTCCGAAGACCGCCGTGTCATCGTGGAAGTCACCCCGCGCTCGCGCGCCCTCGCCAAACAGCGCGGTGAAGACTGGTCAACACCCGCTCTGCGCGACCATTTCGACGGACGCTGGGTGCGCGTCCGCGGTTGGCTGCTCTTCGACACCGAACATCTCGCCCAGTCCATGAACACTGCCCCGGGTCGGCCGCGCGACTGGCGCGCCACCGCCTGGGAAATTCATCCGGTAACCTCCCTGGAAGTGATCGACCATCTCCGCTAATCTCCCGTGCTTCACAACCCATCGGGCGCTTTTTCCCGCGGTGTCTCTGCGCCTCTAGGTTCTTTGTCTTCCATCTCATGCCTCACGACTCAGAACCTGGTCCGCCAACTGCTCCACAGCCCGATGCGCCTCCAATATCGAGTAACGATGGTCCATGGCTCCAGCCAAATCCGTATTCGCAAACGCGATCCGCCCAAACGGAGCAGCTCGCAAAACATCACGCGGCGCTGGTTTTCCATCTCTCCCGAAAAAAAATCCCGGTTGCGGGGTAAGGTAGGCGTGGCCCCAGCGATTCAAAACAATTCCCGCAATGTCCCGCTCCGCGCGGAACCCCGCGGCCCGAAACATATCGGTGAACTGCTGCCGGATTTTCCGTTCATACTCGCGGAACGGCGTAGTGATCATTTCGCCGCGCCCGCGATGTCCCTGCTCTTCCGTCGAGTACCCCGGATAGGAGTAAAGAACTTTCAGTGTGAGAACGATCGGCGCATCAGGACTTATGGTGGGCTCGACTCCGCCGCATACCGCCTGTCGGCGCACGTCAAAGTAGTTTCCAATGCCTCGAAACCATCGGCATCCGGTTATCCCCATCTTTTGCAAAAATCGCCAATTTCGCACGGCAATATTCGCCATCATGCAAGGCGACCGGTAAAACTGTGCGTAAGCATTCCGGTGTGCTTCAGGCAAGTCTTTTATGATGTGCTTCGCCGTCCAGCTCCCACCGGCCATTACCGCCGATCGGGCCTTCACGCTAAAAACCTTTCCCTCCCTGGTATACGCGATCGAAAGGGCACTGGCCTTCGCCGGATCGCCGTCGTGCCGCACGGAGACGGCCGTCGAAGAAAGCCGCACGCGCGCTCTCGATCCGGGCGCATCCAGAGCCGAAAAATTCACCGCACCTCGGCTTACGCCCTCAACGCTTTCTGGTCCATCGATAGAACCGGGAAGCAGCGCCCTCACCATCAGCCGCGCGATGGTCGTATTTCCGCCGGGGAACATTTGCACCACTTCGCCAGATCCGTCGTCCCACGGATGCAACAGATCCGCCGCATACTCGGAGAAGGCCGAAAGCGCGTCCGGACCCAGCCCTGAGCCGCCTCCCTCGACTGGCGCAAGAAACGTCCGGATGGTCTCGCGGCTCAATCCGTATCGCTCCATCATGTGCTGCTCGAGCGAGATCGCATCGAGCTTGCGCGAGATTTCATCGCCTTCGTATTTCGGCGGATCAAATTTCGATTCATCAGCCGCAGCGCCAGAAAACCATCGCTGCAATTCACGGCGCGCAGCCGGAGAAAGCGGCGCTCCTTCCATCTTTTTCCCGACAGGATCAACGAGCCACATCCCAGGCTTCTCGGCGAACTCTGCGCCGAACCAGAAACCATACTGCCCGCGGCGCAATCCCGCCGAGTCATACGGGGTACGGCTCAGGGCCATCTGCGGCCCCGTGCCGGACCACTTCTGGTACGTCAGCTTCGGCGTGTCGAGCCCAATGGAATCGTAAAAGCGTGCGATGAAACTGTAAGGATAGGGAAGCAGATAGATTGCCGATCCTTGATGCGCCACCAGGCGTTTTCCATCCACCTCGAATTCGTTCTGTTTGGCCTCACCGCCAAAAATCGCATGATTCTCGAGAATCAGGCACGTTTTGTCCTTCCCCGTTTTCCGCTGGAAGAAAAGCGCTGCCGCCAGGCCGCTGATTCCTCCGCCGACAATGACGCAGTCGTACGTCTCTCCTGTCTCGATAGTGTCGGGAGGCAGCGGCTCGTACGCGCCGTCGCGCATTTTGTGTCCAACTTCCATCACCGCGAAGGCATTGCCGTTCGAGCGGCTGTACTCGCCAACGCCACCGTAGCCCGTCCAATCGTCCTGCGCATTGGCCGCCGAAGGCGCCCGAGCCTTGGCAAGAATTTGAGCTGGATCGAGCCCGCTGAGCGCGGTTGCGCCCGAAGCGAGCAGCACAGAGCCCAGAAAATCGCGGCGTGTTATGGTCGCGTCCATCCCGATCGCGCGATCACCGCAGGCCGTTTTGTTTCGCTCCGTCATGATAAAGCCCCTTCCGAGGAACTACGGTCGCGTATCGAGCGGGTGTTTGCTCTTCTCGTAAAATTCGTTCTGAATTTTCAAACTTTGCTCATCGGCCTTCGCCGCGCGAATGGCTTCGACGATGGCTGCGATCCAATTCTTCATGTTCCATTCGCCGAGCTCTTTTGTCGCCAGAGAACCGTCGCCGGAATAATGATTCGGGAATCGCGCGTACCACCAGATTCCGGTGTACACGTCTTCCGGCAAATTCACGCGCTTCTGGTCCGCCCCCGATTCGCTTGCCGCGCGGTCCAGGTGCACCAAATCCGGATGCGATACCATCGTATTCGAGGTCTCATTTTCCCCAGCGTGATAGTCCACCCCCGTGGACTTTTTCGGTGGGCCTCCTGGACGGCTCGGTACGCCGTCCAGAACGTAAACGACGTAGTCGTGAGGCTTATCCATTTGCGCCTGTCCAAACAGGGGAAGCAGGTGTTCATTTCCGCCATGGCCATTCACGATCACAATTTTCTTGCATCCGTTGCGCGCCATCTCGTCCGTCGTTTCCTGCAGCAATTTCAACTGCAGTTCGAGGCTGTACGCCACGGTTCCGGGCTCGTGTTTTGCTTCAAAGATTTGGCCGAAATAGTATTCGGGGAAGAGGATGGCGTATTCCGTCGCCACTGCTTCCAGAGAAGCGTAACGCACGTTCAGCAAATCCGTTCCCAACGGTAAGTGCGGTCCGTGCTTCTCCAAAATGCCAAAGGGCAACAAACATGTTCCCCTCGATTGTTGGATACCCAGACGAAAATCCGCCGCGGTCAACTCCTCCCACTTCGGCGAGAGCTTCCCCTGCGCCCGAACACCCGTCGCTCCGGGGAAAACAATCGCACCAGCCAAAGTAATCCCGCATGCCACCAGTCCTCGACGGATCATTTGTCAGCCCTCCTCATGGCCGCGAATTCTAACGCCAGCGAAGCGAAAGCGCACTATTAAATCGATTTTATGAAAGCAGCTCAGCGGCCATAGGAGATTTATTGGTGTTGGCTCCGGCCTCTCAATACCGGCAAAAACGGCGACGGTTCTTCCTGTTTGCCGGTGCGGAATGGAACGAGGCGTCTTCGTCTCGAGCCGGCCAGAGCGCGGCCATGGGAAGGCCGCGATGCTCAGAAATCATCGGATGTTTCCAAATCATCCACGCGCTTAAACATCGAAATGCCGCTTGCGACCTTCGGGTGACCTTTAGGCGCCTGTTCTACCATCTAAAGACAGTGCGTTTCGGCGGGAGGGAAGAGCACGAGAGGCACGATGTACGGCAACGCAACAAATGTTGCAGTAAAATGAGTCCCCATGGTGCGCAGGGGGCATGTCCGCAGCCGTGGTCCGTCGACTTGGGTGTTTCAGCGCATTGGAGCGCTTTTAATTTCTCGCAACGTATGTTGCGCTGGTGATAGAGTGAACTGGAATGGCGAAGTGAATGCTGCAAGGCTACCAGTGCCGGGCTTGACAGGATGTAACAAACGTTGTAATTGCGTCAGCGCACTCGCTGGTTGCGCTCACGAGGGGCAGCGGCAGATCGCACCGACCACGGAGCAACAGTAACCCGGAAGGCGGGTCGTCCTCGGCTCGGCCGCGAGATGCTGATTCCGGCGGTGGAGCAAATGAATGGATGGATCACCTGGGACTCTTGGTCGGCACGAGAGGGACAGTGGATGAGAGACGCACCCACATCGGCAGGGAAGCAGGGGATCCGGGTTCGCCTGCTGGAAGAGCTTCAGGAGATGAGCGTCTGCCTCGAATTGCAACAGCGCATCTGGGGCTATGCGGCCATCGATACTGTGCCGGATCAGATCTTTATTGTGGCGAAGAAAACCGGCGGGCAGGTCATGACGGCTTACCACGGGGATACACCGGTCGGGTTCACTTTGGCCTTCGCGGCGATGCGCGAGGGGCTTGGCTACCTGCATTCGCACATGGTGGGTGTGGTGGAGGAGTATCAGAACCGCGGAGTCGGGCGATTGCTGAAGCTGGCGCAGCGCGAGGATGCGCTTCGGCGCGGAATTCGGTTGATTGAATGGACGTTTGACCCATTGCAACTCAAGAACGCGCACTTCAACATTGAGCGGCTGGGAGCAATCGTACGGCGCTACATACCGAATCTTTATGGGCGGACCTCCAGTCCGCTGCACGCCGGGTTACCGACGGATCGGCTGGTGGCGGAGTGGTGGGTAGGCTCCGAACGGGTTAAGGAAGTGCTCGGTGGCCGGGTGCGGCCAATGGGTACGGATTGCGAACGGATTCGAATTCCTGCGGGAATTCGGGCGATCTGCCGGGACGAGCCGCTGTCGGCGGAGAAGATTCAAACAAAGGTTCGCGAGCAATTTCTAGCGAACATTGCCAATGGCCGCGCCGCCGTTGGATTCGAGTTCAACGAAGAACAAGGGACCTACCTTCTGGAGCGTTATGAAGATTGAATCCATTACCTTGCGTGAAATTCAAATGCGGCTGAAGGCGCCGTTTGAAACCAGCTTTGGCGTTTCCCACCATCGGAGAATAATTCTTGTAGAAGTGGTCGCGGATGGAGCGAGCGGCTGGGGAGAGGTCACTGCTAGCGAAACACCGGGATACAACTCGGAAACGACGGAGACGGCGTGGCATGTAATTTCAGATTTTGTCGCGCCATCGCTGATTGGGAGGACGATTTCGTCCGCTTCGGATTGTCCAGCCCTGCTCGCGACGATTCGCGGACATGAGATGGCCAAGAGCGGTGTGGAAAATGCGTTGTGGGACGCGGAGTCGCACCTCAAAGGAGTTTCACTTTCAAAACTGCTCGGCGGGACGTTGGAGGAGATTGCGAGTGGAGTGTCTCTCGGGATTCGCGAGAGTCCGCACGCCCTGGTGAGAAGAGTGGAAGAAGAATTGCGCAGCGGATACCAGCGGATCAAATTGAAAATCAAGCCGGGCAAGGACATCGACTACGTCGCGGCAGTGCGCAAAGAATTTCCGGAAATTCTGCTTTCCGTGGACGCCAATTCCGCCTACAGGCTCGAGGACGCCGCGCATTTGCGCCGGCTCGATCAATTTAAGCTGCTGATGATGGAGCAGCCCCTCAACTGGGACGACATCTATCCGCATTCGAAGCTGCAGGCGCAAATCCAGACGGCCATTTGCCTGGATGAGTGCATCAACAATGCAAGGCATGCTCTTACGGCCATCGAATTGAAGGCCTGCCGGATCATCAATATCAAGCTTGGGCGGGTCGGCGGGCATAGCGAGGCGCTTCGTGTGGAGCAGATCTGCCGCACACATTCCATCCCCGTGTGGTGCGGAGGAATGCTGGAGACAGGAATCGGCAGGGCCCACAACATTGCCATGTCGACGCTCGCGGGTTTCACGCTTCCCGGAGATGTTTCGGCGAGCAAACGCTATTGGGATGAAGATATCATCGAGCCCGAAGTTGAAGTCACATCGAACGGCACGATTCACGTGCCCAAGACGCCAGGCATTGGTTATGCGGTGAGACGCGATCGAATCGAACAGCTTACCGTGCGGACAAATAACTGGAGCCACCAGCGTACGGCGGCCTAATCTTCATCGCCGTCCAGCTCCACAGGCTCCGGCAGAGAGCGGTCGCTCCGAAGCGAATCACCAATGCCCAACGGGCTGATTGCCTGCTATCCTCTACCACACGTTCGGTCTAGTAGAGCATGCGGGCGTAGGCTCAAAACAGTTTGGAAGGAAATCACAATGAAGCGCCTGGTTGCGATGGTGGTGTGGAGTCTGCTCGCGAGTTCGGGAATTTTGGCGCAGCGACTGCCCGAGAATGTCGTGCCGGACTCGTACGACCTGAAATTTGAGCCGGATCTCCTAAGCGCGACATTCGCGGGTGACGAGTTGATTCATGTGCATTTCGCAAAACCCACGACTGCCATCGTGCTGAATTCCGCGGAAATTGACTTCAAGGAGGTGTGGATTGGGTCAGCAGACTTCAAGCAGGCGGCCAGTGTAACCAAGGACGAGAAAAACGAAACGGCAACTCTGACGGTCCCCAGCGTGGTTCCGGCAGGGCCCGCTGAGATTCACATTCGATTTACGGGAGTCCTGAACGACAAGCTGCGCGGATTTTATCTCAGCCAGACGGCGCGGCGGCGTTATGCGGTAACGCAGTTTGAAGCCACCGACGCGCGGCGGGCGTTTCCCTCGTTCGATGAACCGGCGTATAAAGCTGTGTTTCGCATCGCGCTGGTTGTTGATAAGGGTGATACGGCCATTTCCAACGGCAAAATTATTTCGGATACTCCCGGTCCCGGAAGCGGCAAGCACACGCTGCAATTCTCCGATTCTCCGAAAATGTCTTCCTATCTTGTGGCCATGATGGTCGGAGACTTCGCTTGCATCACAGGTGGAGCGGACGGGATTCCCATCCGCATTTGCGCAGTCCCGGAAAAAAAGGACTTGCTGTCGTATGCGTTGCTCTCCGCTGAAAATATTCTGAAGTTTTATGACACGTACTTCCGGATAAAATATCCATTCCAAAAACTGGACATTATCGCGTTCCCTGATTTTTCTGCCGGAGCGATGGAGAATATCGCGGCGATTACCTACCGGGAAACGTTGCTGACCATCGACGACAAAAATGCCTCGGTGGATGCCCACCAGGCGGTTGTCGGCGTGCTGGCCCACGAGATGGCACACATGTGGTTCGGCGACCTGGTGACCATGAAGTGGTGGGACGACATCTGGCTGAACGAAGGATTTGCGACGTGGATGTCGTACAAACCCATGGAAGCCTGGAAGCCTGAGTGGCACGAAGAGCGCAATGAAATTCAGGAGACCGGAGGGGCTCTTTCAACGGACTCGATCGCGTCGGTGCGGGCGGTCCGCGCAAGGGCGGAAACTCCGGCGGAGATTGCAACGCTCTTCGACGGCATTGCGTATGGCAAGGCCGCATCGGTCCTGCGGATGGTGGAAGCGTACCTGGGGCCGGAGGTTTTCGAGAAGGGCGCGAATGCGTATCTGGAAAAGCACGCGTATGCAAACGCGACGGCGGAGGATTTTTGGAACCAGATGGCGGCGACGTCGGAGAAACCTGTCGAAGCCATCATGGCGGGCTTCACGCAGCAGCCCGGAGCCCCTCTGGTTACGTCGGTGAAAACCGAATGCGGCGTGAAGGTCGTCCAGAGCGGGCGAAAGAAAAAGAAAGTGCCGGTCACGCAAGTGACGCTCTCCGAGGAGCGTTATTTTGCGGACGCCGCAAAGCTTACCGCGGGATCGCAGGAGACCTGGCAAATTCCGGTCGGCTTGCGTCCCGAGGGAGCGAAGGATGCGACGTACGTTTTGCTGGCACAGCGGCAGCAGACGTTTGAGTTGCCAGGATGCGCTGCGTGGGTCTATGCCAACGCGGGAGGGCGCGGCTACTACTACAGCAATTACGACGCCGCCACGCATGCAAAGATGAGCGCGGAACTAGAGACTAATTTTTCGCCGGAGGAGCGCATCCACTTTCTGGGTGATGAGTGGGCCATGGTGCGCGTGGGGCGCTTGAACGTTGGCGAATACCTGGAGACCCTGGAGAAAATGAAGGGCGAGCGCAGCAGGGCCGTGGTGGCCGTAATGATGGGCCGGCTCGGAGATGTTCACGACACCGTCGTGGACGCTTCCGACCGTGCCGCGTTTGAAAAATGGGTACGCGATTTTCTGGGGCCCCTGGCGACAGAACTCGGCGAGACTTCCGCTCCTGGGGAATCCGACGACAGACGCGGGCTGCGATCCGACGTGTTCACCACGCTGGCAACGTACGGGCGCGATCCTCAACTGCTTCGCGAGTCGCGCGTCCTCGTCGAGCAATACATGAGAAATCCGAATTCGGTCGAGGCGACCCTTGCGGGGGATGCACTGGCGGTGTCGGCGCTGGAAGGGAACAGCAATCTGTACGACAGGTATCTTGAACACATGAAGACGGCGAAGACTCCGGAGGAGTATTACAACTACTTCGGGGCACTCTCCCAATTCCCGAGCGCGGAGTTAGCCAAACGCACGATTGATCTGGCTCTCGGTCCAGATGTGAAGAACCAGGACTTGTTTTTCATTGGTGGCCTGTTGGCCAATGTCGATACACAGGCGGCGGCGTGGGAACTTTTTAAGAGTAACTTCCCGGCCATAAAGGAAAAAGCCGGTGCATCGCTTTCTGCCGGGTTTGCGAGCCTTGCAGGTTCTTTCTGCGATGAAAAGCTGAGGGACGATTCACAGGATTTTTTCGCTTCGGAGAATCTTCCGGGCAGCGAGCGCCCACTTCAGAACGCGAGGGATCGCGTCAACGCTTGTATCGAGCTCCGTTCTCTGCAGCAGGCCAACTTGTCGGCCTATTTGAAGAAGTCGCCGGCAACGGGCGCTGGGAACGCAGCCCACGAATAGCTGTTCACGCGGGGGCATCCGCAGATATGCAGGAGAGTGATCTGCCTCGCTTGAGCAAATCACTTGACAATCCTGGTTTTGCTACTTAGTCTCCCCAGGCAAGGAATGCAACAAATGTTTCACGTGTCCCCCGGCCTCGGAAGCAGGTCACGGACGCGGCTGTTCGTTTTTCGAGCAGCAGGCAAATAGGGGAGGCTTTTACGGTGAAACCATCTATGCGTGCGAGACTTTTGTGGCTAGGCGGGGCGGCGGTTTTCGGTGGTGCCGCTATTTTTGCCCAGGCGCCAAAGCCCGTGGACACAAAGGCGGCCGCTGCTCTAACCAAACCAGCCCCCCCTCCCGAAGATCCGGCGTCGAAGGCGCATGAGTTGACCGCCGACGATCTCGCCGCGTTTCTGGATGGTTTCATGCCGCAACAAATCGAGCACGCGGACATCGCGGGGGCGGTAGTGGCGGTGGTCAAGGATGGGAAGCTGCTTTTCGCCAAGGGCTATGGGTACGCCGACGTTGAAAAGAAGGTCCCAGTTTCGCCGGAGACCACCCTGTTCCGCCCGGGATCGATTTCGAAGCTGTTTACGTGGACGGCGGTGATGCAGCAGGTTGAACTGGGCAAACTGGACTTGGATCGAGACGTAAACGACTATCTGGATTTCAAGATTCCTCCTGCGTTTGGAAAGCCCATCACGCTACGAAACATCATGACGCATAGCACGGGTTTTGAAGAGACGGCCAAGGATTTGTTTGTCGTCTCGGCCGGCGATCTACGCCCTAACGCGGAATATCTGCGCGTGCATATGCCCGCGAGAATTTTTCCGCCGGGAACGACGCCGGCGTACTCGAATTATGCAACCACCATGGCGGCGTATATCGTGGAGCGGGTGTCTGGTCAGAGCTTCAACGACTACGTCGAGGAGCATTTTTTCAAGCCGCTCGACATGATGCATGCGACGTTTCGCCAGCCGCTGCCCGAGGCGTTGAAGCCGTTTATGTCCAACGGTTACGTCCTCGGGTCCGGCGAGCCGAAGCCGTTCGAATTCGTCCAAGTTGCTCCTGCCGGTTCGCTTTCGGCGTCGGCAGTCGACATGACGCATTTCATGATCATGCACCTCCAGAATGGACGTTATGGGGATGTGCAAATCTTGAAGCCGGAGACTGCTGTCGAAATGCACGCGCGGCAGGCGGGCTGGCCGCCGGCGATGAACGCCATGGCGCTGGGATTTTATGAACAGTCGCGCAACGGCCACCGGCTGATCGGGCATGGCGGAGACACAATTTCCTTCCACAGCAATCTGCACTTAATTCTGGATTCCAATGCTGGACTCTTCGTGTCCTACAACAGTCCGGGGCGGGCCGAGATCGATCCGCGAGGTTTGCTGTTTGACAAATTCATGGACCGTTATTTTCCCGGCGCTCCGCCCCATGATCCGGTGCTGGCAACCGCTGCTCAGGATGCGCGAAGTGTCGCCGGTACTTATGAAATCAGCCGGCGATTTGAAACTAATGTTTTAGCAGTGACTACTGTGCTAGGGGAGACGAAAGTCAGCGTCAATCCAAAAGACAACACCATCTCAGTGGCAGGGTTCAAGGGGTTAAACCAGCAGCCGCTGCATTTTCGGGAGATATCTCCCCTGGTGTTTCGCGAAGTGGATGGGCACGCGAAAATTGCGTTCGTCAACGACCCCATGGGCCGCCGCGTTGCGTACATCGACTACCCGTTCATGGTGTTTCAGCAAGTGAACCATGCGCTTGATAAGCAGACCGTGAATTACGTCATAATGGGATTTAGTTTGAGCGTAATCCTGCTGACTTTGCTGCTGTGGCCGATCGGCGCGATGATTCGAAAACATTATGGCAAGCCCCTCACTCTGGAACCCGGCGCGAAGCGATTGCGGATGCTGGTGCGGCTGGTTTGCTTTGGCGCCGTTGCCTTTGTCGTGGGGCTCCTGATCTTCGTCAGCAAAACCAGCGAGCCGTCGGGTTTGTCAGAGCGGAGCGATACGTGGCTGCATCTTCTGCAGGTTGTCGGCCTATTGGCTGGTCTGGGATCGCTGATCGCGATTTACAACAGCCTGAAATCGTGGAGTGACGGTCAGCAATGGTTCTGGAACAAAATCTGGAACGCGTTTCTGGCGGTCAGTTGCATCGGCTTTTTCTGGTTTATTTATCATTGGCACTTGCTGAATTTTCATTTGAATTACTGAGCGGGAGCGCCGGCAGATCGAACCGCCGGGAAAATGTGTCGCGTAATCCTGCACTTCACTGGCCGAGTGCGGGGAGAGCGACGAGCAAAGCTTTTGCCCCATTCCAGAGGATCTGCACGCCGATGCAGACCAATAAGAACGATGAGAGGCGCATGATGACGCCCATCGCCGTTGCCCCAAGTGCGCGTGCCAGGCGATCCGAAAAACCGTAGCAGAGAAAGATGCTGATTGCGATGATGGCGCACCCAATGAAGATCGCGAGCATGCCCAGGAGATTCCAGCCATGGTGACGCGGCACGTTGGCCCCGAGAGTGATGGCGACGGAAATCGAGCCGGGACCAACGGTTAGCGGCAGCGTCAACGGATAAAAGGCGTTCTTGAACTCGTCGCGAGGGCTTACTTTTTTACGGACCTTTCCTTCGCGGTCGTCACCGTCATCGTCATCGTCGCTGCGATTCAGCATGGCCCAGCCGGTGGAAATCACGATGAGTCCGCCACCGACCTGCACGACTGGCAGCGAAATGCCGAAGAAGCTGAGGATGTGGGTTCCCACGAGGCAGGAACTCAGCAAAAGAAAAAAACTATTCATGGCCACGCGGCGCGAGAGGGCGCGGCGCGCGCGGGCTGAGTAGTCCCGCGTCAGAGTGAGGAAAATAGGGCTGCCGCCCAGCGGGTTGACGATGGGGAACAACGCGCTGAGGATCAAGAGAGTGCTTTTTGCGGCTTCAAGCAATCCTATTCTCCAAATCTGAAAGTATAGCCGAGACGGATACGGGCTTCACAACGGAGCACGAGATCGCGGCGCGAATTTGTCCCGAAGATGGCAGCAGGAGGCGTTTACGGCGATTGTGCGAGCACAAACTTCGCTGTTGTGACGGCCTGCCCAACGTGGCGTTGGGTGTGGTCGGCAATGTGGACCAAAAGGCCGCCTAGCGTCGTTGGAAGTTTGTTTCTCCCAACACCGCGCGCCGTCTCAAGATCGGCGTGTGAAAGGCTGCGGATGCGTGTTGCACTCGTTGTTAGAGTCGCAGAAAGTTCGGCAAACAGTTCATCTCGACTGGCTTCGGGCTCCAATTCAGATTTGAGGCCCGCCAGTTGCTCCTCGTTTAGGGAACCACCCTCGGCGTAGGTCAGCAGCCGGTCCAGGCTCCGGGAAATGTGCCTCAAATGGAAAGCGACGGGAGCGATGCGCGCGGGCCGTTGATTTAACTGCTCATCGCTAAGCTGCCCACACCAGCGGTGCAAATCTTCACGCGCGAGTTCCAGAGCGTGCAGGACGGCGCGAGGAACGGCCGGGACTTCCGCATGCGTACCGCGAAGCCAGGGCTCGGGAACTGTTTTCTCAGGCATTCAGAATGGCCTCCCTCAAAGAATGCTTCCAAGCTTGATTATCTGCGAATTCCAGTCGAAAAGAGACAATCTGCATCGCGTCGCGCGAGATACTGGAGGCGGAAAGAGCGGCCCATGATTTAGTTTTGAGACCTTGGCAGATGAACCTTGCTCACAGACGACGACGTAAGCTAGAGTCGCGGTTCCAGTTTGGGGAAAACAATGGCCACGAAGAAACCAACAACTCGCAGCGCACATATTAGACCGGGCGAGAAGGTCAAGGTCTTGATAACGCGAGACCGCATTCACCGGCGCATCTTAGAGATCGCAAAGCAAATTCGCCAGGACTTTCCGGCGGAGCCGCTGCTCTTGGTGGGGGTGCTTAAGGGTGCGGTGTTCTTTCTCTCTGATCTCGCGCGGGGCATCCCGGGCGAGGTGTCGCTTGATTTCATTGCCGTGTCGAGCTATGGAAAAGATACGAAAACTTCAGGGCAGGTAAGGCTTACAAAAGATCTCGACGCTAGTATCGAGGGCCGGACGGTCATTGTAGTGGAAGACATTTTGGATACGGGGATGACCTTGCAATACCTCCTGCGGATTCTTGAACAGCGCAAACCGAAGCGGCTGCGCGTGGCGGTACTGTTGGACAAGCCGGAGCGGCGCGTCGCGGCGGTCCGGGCGGACTATGTGGGATTTAGCATACCTAACGAATTCGTGGTCGGGTTTGGGCTGGACTATGCGGAGCGTTACCGCAATCTACAGGGAGTCGCAGTACTCTCTCTGAAGGCGCAAGACAAACCGGGGAAACCAGAAAAATGACAAACGGCGAGACGCGGCGCAGTTTCTCGACTGAGCCGCCCGCGCCAAATTGGAATGTCCCCGAGCGATCTGCAAGAAGACGATCCACAGCCGCTGCGGGGCTGCCTGCTATAATGATAAAGATTCATGAATCCTGCCAACGAACATATACAGGCGACGGCCACCGAAACGACGGCGACAGAAAACACGGAGATTTCCGCCGAGGTTCTGAGCACGCTTGCCGAGATCGGCGAAGAAGTAAATTCTTCGCTCGATTTGACCGAAGTGCTGGCGCGATCCGCAGCTCTGATTAAACGACACATTGACTATGAGATTTTCGGCGTGCTGATGCTCGAAGGAGACGGCGCCTATCTGAAACACCGATTTTCGATCGGGTATCCGCGGGAGCTTGCGGACAATTTGCGCATTCCGATTGGGCAGGGAATTACCGGGACCGCGGCGGCTACCGGACATTCGGTGCGCGTGAGCGACACTTCAAAAGATGCGCGATATATCAATGCGATCGAGAGTGTGCGCTCCGAGCTGGCTGTCCCACTGATGCTGCAGGGGAAATGCGTCGGTGTGCTGGACATTCAAAGCCGGCACCTAGATTATTTCACGCCGGACCAACAGAGCATACTGACGCTCCTGGCTAGCCGTCTGGCGGTCGCCATTGACAATG
>Ga0210383_10003123_pt1 | contig 14910 bp, 15 predicted proteins | sample IncBWC14OmetaG_FD_160072 | JGI IMG/M metagenome (GOLD analysis project Ga0210383, IMG submission 160072) | Forest soil microbial communities from Barre Woods Harvard Forest LTER site, Petersham, Massachusetts, United States - Inc-BW-C-14-O ...
TGAAAATTGCTTCTCGAGCCGATTCCCCGCGCCGGTAAAGTTGGAAATAGCGATCCCCGACCATCTGGATCATCTGATGGCGCAGGGCTTCGGCCGCGCCGCTCAGGGCGACATTCCCGGCCGGATCGGTCGTCCGGGTTTCCGCCCCGAGTTCGTTCCCTTGCTCGTCGACGATGCCTTCACCACAGACAATAACGACGTTCTTCTGCAAATCGTAGAGCTGCTTCACACGCTCGACCAAGTGTTCGATATTCAGCGGATGTTCGGGGACCAGAATAATGTCCGGACGCCCGTACGCCGATCCAAGTGCGATATAGCCGGAATGCCGACCCATAACCTCAATGATGGCGATTCGACGATGGCTTTCCGCCGTTGTCCGGATCCGTTCCACGCCGCTGGCTGAGACGTACACCGCGGTTGCGTAACCCGGCGTGACATAGTTTACGATATAGTCGAGGTCAAAAATTGCCTGCGATTCTCTGTGCTCATAATGGAATTCATTCTTTGAGTGCGGCTCGTGGACGCGTATCCATTCATTTGGTTCTTCCGGGTAGTTGAGCCCGAGGTCGTTATCAATCGTCTTCGGAGCCAATACCGTTGGCAGCCGCTCCGCGAGCGGTTGCAGACCGTTCAGCGTACCGTCTCCGCCCACACAGATCAGACCTTCAATCCGGAGCCGTTCCAAGCGGTGGGCAACCAGATCGAGTTCCTCCGTTTTGGTTGGGTCAACGTAATCGCGTGAGGACCCGATCATCGTGCCGCCCTTGGTCGGATCCATCTCCGGGATCTCTTGATAGAGCGGGTTTAAATGCACGTGTGGGACCCGCGGGTTAAAGAGGCTGTTGAATCCCTTGATCAACCCGACAATTTCGATCTTCAACTGGTTCGCACGAACGACCGCCCCTTGAATTGTGGCGTTCATCGTCGGCGTATCGCCGCCCGCTGTCAGGATACCAATGCGTTTCATAAATCACTTGCGAGTCTGTTCCCCTCCGGCGGGCCTCCCGCGTTCCTTATTTATTCCGGCGTCCGACGGTTTCCAAAGCTTTTAAATTGCAGAGACCGGAAAAGATTAGTTTTTTTGATTTAACGCGAATTCCAAAGCGGTTATAGTGACAGTCAACCGCCGGTCGTTCAGGAAGGCCCAATTTTTAGCCCCGGGACATCGTTTATCTATGGAAGATCATAACGTGATGAAAAAAATGGTAGGCTCCGCGCTGGCCGGATTGCTTTTCTTCATTACTGCCATGTTTACCACGATGCTCGATTTGACAGTTTTCTGGCGGAACGTCTGGCTGGGGTTTTGTCTCATCTTTTTCGTTTTGGCGTTGGCTGGCGTGTTTATTCTTTGCGGGGACCTCAATGCCGAGCACAGCGAACCAGACGACGAAAAGCCAAAAGTATAGAGAGTATTTGGTATGGCATGAATGGAATTCCTGCTGGTTGCCAGTTCCTTGCTGTGGATCGCATTGCTTCTCGTCCCTTGGCGGCCGTGGAGCACCAGGGAACGTCTGGAACCGGAAGATGAAGGGACCGAGCGAAACCTTTCTAATATAACTGTGCTTGTTCCGGCGCGGAACGAAGCATCGGTCATTGAGCGCACGCTATCAGCTCTCGGCAACCAGGGCCCGGGTCTGCAAGTGATTCTGGTGGATGATCAATCCACCGACGAAACTGCTTCTCTCGCCCTCTCAGAGTTGGTAACCGGGCTGAAAGTAATCAAAGGGAAGCCGCTTCCGTCCGGCTGGACAGGTAAACTTTGGGCTCTCGAGCAAGGATGGCGAAACACCAATACTGAACTGGTGCTGCTGCTGGATGCTGATATCGAGCTCGAACCTCGTATGATCGGAACGTTGAAGCAAAAAATGATCGACGAACAATTGGATCTCGTCTCGATCATGGCCCACTTACGCATGGAAACTTTCTGGGAAAAACTGCTCGCGCCCGCCTTCGTTTATTTTTTTAAACTGATTTATCCCTTTTCTATCGGGAATAGCCCAAATTCCAATTTAGGGGTGGCAGCCGGCGGGTGTATTCTCGTTCGATCAGACGCGCTCCGAAGAACAGGTGCCTTTCGTTCCATCAGGAACGCCATTATTGATGACTGTTCGCTGGCCGGCAGCATCAAGAAATCCGGAGGACGCACTTGGACCGGCCTGAGCCATTCGGTTCAAAGCCATCGCCCGTACGCGCGCCTTTCGAGCTTTAGCGAAATGGTCGAACGCACCGCATTCACGCAACTGCGCTATTCAATTTGGCTGCTGCTGGCGACGACATTCGTGATGTTGCTCGCCTTTTGGTTTCCTTGGGCCGGCCTTCTCTCTTCGTCGCTCACCGGTAGAGGCTTGGCCGTCGTTGGAGTTTTTGCCATGCTGATATCTTACCTGCCGACCCTGCGTTACTATCGGAGGTCGATTCTGTGGGCTCCGATGCTCCCGTTCATCGGCGGCTTGTATCTTCTGATGACATGGTCGTCTGCCGTGCGTTATTGGCGCGGTCAACGATCGGAGTGGAAAGGCCGTGTCTACGCACGGTAGTCTCAAATCGTTTTTGTCTGGCCGCCATCCATGTCAATCAACGAACCGTGCAGGAATCGCCCTTCTGGTGAAACCACAAAAGTGACAAGGTGCGCGATATCCTCGGGTTCTCCGAGTCGGGAGACTTTGGCATCCCTGACGATCATCCGTTCAGCCTCGGTAATCGTGATCCCCGATGCCGCAGCCGAAGATTCGAGCCGCTTTCTTAAACGGTCAGTCCGGACGAAGCCCGGGTTAATGGCGTTAATCTGAATTCCGTCTTCTACGCCGAGTTCCGCGATTGCCTTGGTAAAGGACAACAATGCCGCGTTGACGGAACCGCCAATGGCGAATTCTGCTCCAGGGGTACGTCCGCCGACGCCAGCGATGTTGACGATTGAGCCCGATCGAGCCTTGAGATGTGGCCACGCGGCTCGCACCAACCGGACGGTACCAAAAAACTTGAGCGCGAAACTATCCCGCCAATCTTCTTCGTTGAGGGTTAAAAACGCGCCGCGTCTGGTGGCCCCCGCGTTGTTGACCACGATATCGACTCCACCAAATTGCGCAACGGCAGCCTCAACCAACCGTTGGGGCACGTCGGTCTCTCGCAGATCTCCCGGGTAGACCATTCCTTCGTTGCCGGATTTCCGAAGATGATTGATAACCTCCTCTAGTTTCCGGGCGTCCCGTGCGGCAAGGACTACCTTCGCCCCGTTTCGCGCGAGGTTAGTCGCGATGGCCCTCCCGATCCCCCGGCTGGCCCCTGTTACGATGGCGACTCTATTCGTTAAGCGGTCTGAATTCATGTTTACCTTTGAAAGAAAGCGTTAACCAGTTCATAGCAGTTAGCGAAAATGTATATCGACGCTCAAAACGAACAGTGATAATTTCTTTCAGCAGCGGGTTGTGAGAGGCCAGTATTCATGTTGGCGCTTGGTCAGTGCGAAAGAAAGGTAATTGATTATGTCCACCGCAACTTTGAATGAACAACTTTGGATCACCGTTCTTGAGTCTGCCGACCCTCTCAAGATCGATCCATCGTGTCAGTTGTTTCTCCAGGCATGGATTGCCAATGGTGTGGAACGGATGCAGAACGAGAGCCGCGTTACGGCGGGTGACGTCGCCACCGCGAAAGGCAATCTAAAGACTTTTATCGAGTTGATGAAGGCCGAACCACTAGCCCATGGGGCTGAACGTCTCGACAACAAGAGCTTCCATGCCGCCCAGCACAGCCTGGAACGGCGTTCCTTTCTCACGGTTTATTCACTCTGGCCCTTTTGGCCCCACGCTCTGCCTGGATGAGGGCGTTCGGCGTTCGCCGTTCGGCGGTGCCGAAGGGTGCGAAGAGAGCAGCGGTTTGGGGCGGTTTATATGCTCGCAGGATCGGCAAATTAAGAAGAGGCGATCCAGCTTTTGCCATGGTTTTATGCCCCGAAGCCGAAAGCGCCTGGGGTTTCAGCCCGGCGTTTTAACACCGGGAATCTCCCCATCCGACGAAGCCCTGCAGGGGCGCCAGAAAGTGAGTCAAATGGTTATTCAACTTCCTGCCGGTGGCCTTGCTCGTCGTATTGATAGGTTTTGCCGCTTTCTTCATCCCTGGTCTTCTTGTGCGATCCGTCGCAAAACGGTTGATTCCTGGATAGGCCGCACATGCAGATCCAAACGGATTTTTCCTGTGGCTTGATCTCAAGAGGGCCCTGGTCGGATTTGAGGACTTTGCGCATTACACAATGGTTAAAATCCAATAAGAGCGATAAGTCGAGCGACAATTGCTCGGGCGCCGGTCGGGTAAAAGGTAAAACCGCAGCCGCAAAATTCTTCGGGGTGAAATTACACCGATTCCACCGTTGATTGCGGTTGGATATTGCCCATCAGCGCGAGCATTTCGGCCAGACAGATGCCGGCCACGATCGAGGCTCGCTGGAGGGCGTCCTCAGCTTCGGCGGTTTGGCCGCTCTGGAGTCCTGCGATCGCGATATTCAAGTGGCGCACCAGCGAATGGAACCACTGCAAGGTCAGGCTGAAACGTTCGTTCGGTTCAGGTTTTTCGCGCCGTCCTTCTCGCTCATCGAGGTCAGCTAGATAGGCACCGTTCAAAGAAACGAGACAGCAGCGGCAAAAGACCAGCAAAAATTCCTGGCCCTCGATAGTGGGTAACAACTTGGCATTGGATAATCCCAGGATGACCCTTAAAATCGGCCTGTTGTAATACGCGAAATGGATTTCGACCGCAGCTCGGCACCCTTGGTCTTCGAGCGTTTTTCGTTCCGCCGGATCGAACTGAAGCGATTTCAGGGAGGGATGGAGAACCAATTTCAGGTCATCTGGTGAATCCGCCGATGCCTCACGCTGAACAACTTCCGCTGGGGGAGCCGCCTCTCGCTCATGCAGGAGCTGACCGCTCTTGAGCGTCAGCCGTGTCCGATGGTTTGTCTGACGACCAGGTTCCCAAAGGTAAGCAAGCAGGTGCCCGATGGGAATCGTCTTGGCCAGCGTAAGAATGAATGCCTCCGCGCAGGTCTTGACAGTGAAACTCGGCATCACCCGCTTCAAAAAAAGGTTCATCGCTCGCGGCAATTGACGAATTTCAGGCTTCAGGTCGTTTTGCGGGTCGTCGCTCATGGGGACTGGTTCGCATATGTTAAAAGGATTCGAGCAAATTGCCAGCAGAGCTGACTCTCTGCGAAAGATTGCGTGAGAAGAGTGGCGAATCCAAAAGCGGAATGAGATTCTGGCCTATGGAAGCAAACGTCGAAAGATTCGGCTGCTCGGAAGCGAGGAAATCCTTCGTCAGAGGGGCGGACATCCTTCTGGATGTGCTGCGCTCGGAAGGGACGCACTACATTTTTGGTAACCCTGGCACGACTGAGTTGCCATTGATCGACGCGTTGGTGACCGTGCAGGACATTCGCTACGTCTGGGGACTGCAGGAAGCGACCGCGGTTTCCATCGCAGACGGGTACGCCCAAGCATCTGGTAAGCCTGCCTTCGTCAATCTGCACACCGCCGGCGGTCTGGGGCACGGGATGGGAGCGATCATGAATGCGAAGATCGCCAGGGTGCCGATGGTTATCACCGCCGGCCAGCAGGACCTCCGTCATTTTCTGGCCGATCCGTTGCTCGCCGCGGATCTCGTGGGGATGGCCGCCCCAGTGGCCAAATGGTGTTTCGAACCGAATTCTCTCGATGACCTGCCGTTGATTCTTCGTCGCGCCTTCCACAATTCAATGTCTCCGCCGCGCGGCCCGGTTTTCCTTTCCCTTCCGATGAATATCCTGGACGAAGCAGGTTCTCCTCCGATGCTTCCGGCAACCCGCATCGAGCGGGCGAGCGTCGGCTCAGGAATTCCAGATTTGGCTGCGGAACTGTTGCAGTTCAGGGCCGGCCGGACCGTGATTGTTGCCGGCAACGATATCGCGGAGTCCGGCGTGGATGAATCGATCGCCAGAGTGGCGCGGTTATTAGGCGCGCCGGTGTACGGATCCTCCTGGCCGTCCGTCAATAACTTCGCTTCCGTCAATCCATTCTGGCGCGGCTCGTTGCCGACAACCGCCAAAGGGATCTCCGAGATTCTCGGTCGATACGATTGCATGCTCGGGCTGGGTGGAAAGACGTTGGTCGCGATAGTTTACACGGCCAGGGATCCGATTCCGGAAAACATCACCTTCTATCACATCTCAGAAGATGGCAACGACCTCTGTCACAACGACGCACCCAGGCTCGGCATCGTGGGAAATGTCAAAGCGACCTTGGAGACTCTGGCAGCGGAACTCGAGCGCCGGGTTACTCCGGATACCGTCGAAAGGAACGTGCACCTCGCGCGAGAAGCGCGGGATGCACAGCAGCGCGCGCTAAGTCAGCAAGCGGAGCTGGCGGCAAAAGACCTGGACATCCGGCCAATCGTTGCCGTGCGGGAGATCCTGCGTGCCTTGGCGGACGGGACGCTGCTGGTGGACGAGGCGCCCTGCGCCAACGCGTTCACGCAGCCGATGCATCGCTCGACCGCTGCCAAGCAATATTTTCACAATCGTGGCGGAGCTCTGGGCTGGGGTATGCCGGCGTCTGTTGGTGTTTCACTCGCTCACGACAAAGCGCCGGTCCTTTGTGTGGTCGGAGACGGCTCAGCGCTTTACTCACCGCAGGCACTCTGGAGCGCAGTGCATGAGGAGACGCCGGTCGTCTTCGTCATCTTAAACAACGCTGAATACGGAATCCTAAAAGAATTCATGTTAAATCAACCGCAATACAACGCTCAAAAGCACGGTTTCTTAGCGATGGACATCCGTGATCCGCGGGTCAACTTCCAGTTCCTCGCCCGATCGATGGGCGTCCCCGCGCAAAAGGTGACATCGAAGGCCGAAATCAGCGGGATGGTCGAAGCGGCATTGGCCTCTGGGAAATCCCATTTGATCGAAATCCCTGTCACGAACCCGCGGTAGGGAGCGGGGGGGAGGCGGTCGTAAGTAAGGCGTCTCGCCCTGAAGGGGCGAGCAATCCCGTGGGCCCAATGCGCTCCGAATGCTGCCGATAGGGAATACGGAATTTGTTAGGCCAAATCCAAAAGACTAATCAATAATTACTGAAGTACCTCTCGGCGTCATACGGAACAGCATTTTAGCTTCCGGCATCGATCCGACGCGGATACATCCGTGACTAGCGGGATAACCGGGATTGTATCCGTAGTGGATTCCGAAAGGTTCTCCGTCTAGCCGCATAAAGTAGGGCATAGAGACGTGATAGATAGTACTGGTATGGGACACCTCTTTCTCGGTGATCTGGTAATGACCCCGCGGAGTCGGAAGATGTCTTCTTCCGGTGGAGAGCTTCGTGACGAAGACTACTCTACTATCTTGAAAAAGGTAAAGTCGCTGAGCGGCCAGATTGATGATGATAGCCGAGCTAGCTTTCGCTGGTAAGGCGGCGAAAGAGGCCATAAAAAGAAGAAGGGCAATTTTCATAGTTTCCACTTACGTCCAATAAAATGTGCTAAAGTGGGAGCTGGGATGGAGTTTGCATCTGCGGATGAGTACTCGTTTGATCCATCCCACGGCAGATTCCAGGGTGTTTTCGAGCGCCCGGACTGCCTTGGCGAAGGCGTCGGGGATGGGCCGCGAGAAGCGTCGCCAGATTGGGCGATCCAGTAAAATTGTTCATCCATTCGAGTGCGTTCCCTCTCATATCGACTCGAATGACAATATATTCAGTATTTTCTATAACGTTAGGCGGCAATTCTCAGCGCTGGGGGCATCTTGTTCCGCAACGACAGCCACTTACGTACGATTTCGCCTGCCAGAAGAATCTTTGGTCCTGTCCTGTCCCGAAAGCGCTAAGTTGAGGGCGGTCGTTTCTCGGTCCCGCAGGCGCCGTCTGGAGTTTGGACTTTCCGAGAACAATTTGGGGCGCCGGGTAAGGCAAGCGCTTTACTCACTGCTGCGGGCAAACCGGAACGGTTAGCTTGCGAAAGAGGGTAAGGCGGGACGCCTTACTTACTACTGCGGGCGAACCGATCGTTTGATTACGCTTACGCAGGACGCGGTTCAATTCACGGTTTTTTTAGACCTTTCAACACCTTCTTCACGAGAGCCGTCTCCGCGTCCTGTCCTTGTTGGTCCTCCAACATATCGACAATTTCATCAGCAGCCTTAGTTCCTTTGAGATTGGCGACGGCATCGACAACCTTGGCGTAAGCTTTTTGGAAGTTGGGTTTCCATGTTTTGTCGCGAGACCGATCCCGAACCGACTTCTGAAGCAGTTGAGCGGCTTGGGCGTAAGCAACCTCTTCCGGCCGGTCGGGATACGTCGAGTAAGGGTCTTTCTGGGAGAGCGCGACGAAGGCCTGGGCAATATAGCCATCCGCCGCGATATGCTTCGCCTTTGCTTCCGGGAGATTACGGAAATCGCGAATTGCCAGGGTGGCCAGGTGCACGAAAGTACATTGGCGATCATCCGCCGTCAGGCCGCTCACAATATAGATATCATTTAAGTTTGGGTCGTAGAATCCCCATGCTCCGACCTGTCCTTCGGGAATCTGAAGGAAGGTTCGACGACCGGACGCCTCCCAAGCGCCGATCTTGTTTTGGGCAATCAGACCTGCAATGATCTGAAACTCCGTTGGACTAAAGTGGAACCCCGTCCCAGGGCTGATGAAGTCGAGACCCTTCGTAAATTGGAGCAGTTGAGGCGCTTCGCCGGCGATCGACTTTGATGACCATTCGAATTTCAAGTTTTCTTCGAGCTTGGCAATCATATACTCCTTGGCTCGACCCTTCCATGGAGTCTTGGCGAGCAGGATGATCACCAGCGCCTCCTCAGCCTCCTTAGAGATCTTGCCCTTGCCTGAGGGACCTAGCGCGGCTGCCAGAACGGAGTCCACGTCGTGTTCGGCAAAACCACCGAACCCTTCCAGGGGACGCTTGTTCTTTAAGTTCTCCGCATTGACCGGGTTGACTCCGACGACGTATCTCTTGGCGATCTCGAGATCTAACTTCGCCAGAGCCTTAAATCGATCGTTCATTTCGAGTGCGGCGGCTGCGTTAACGCGTTGTTCGAAGTTAGACATTTTAATAAAAGGAGGTTGCTTTTTCTGCTACCAGTTCTTCCTGCGCGGTGTTAGCTTTCCGGCATTAAGCAGGCGATTCAAAGATGACACTCCAAGATTACGCTCGACTACAGTTCTGGTTCGAGAGATTGCCGGCACTCGCCTGCACGCGCAGACTCGCACTAGGACGGGTTTCGACTACTTGCGCCATGAGTGCTGGAAGCGTTTTCAACATTATCGTGAGATCCAGCCAGAGGGACATGTTCTTGGTATAAAAGATGTCCAGGTTAATCATTTCAGCGAATGTTGTCTTGTTCTTACCGTTGACTTGCCAATAGCCGGTCAGCCCGGGCGGGGCATTGACTCTCTCCCTTTGCCACACCTGGAAGCTCTTAAATTCATGCGGCGTGCAGGGACGCGGACCCACCAAACTCATTTCGCCGCGGAGTACGTTAAAAAGCTGGGGAAGTTCATCCAATCCCGTAGCCCGGAGAATGCGGCCCCCCCGAATGATGCGAGGATCCCCAGCGCTATCCAATTTCGTCATTGGGAGGTCAGCGTTGATCAATTGCTCGAGATGACGTTCATGGGTCCGAGTCTCGACGTTCACCTTCATCGTCCGGAATTTGAGGATCATGAAACGTTTTCCGCGATAGCCGACGCGCTCCTGTCGAAAAAAAATCGGCCCGGGAGAAGCGAGCTTAATCCACAGCGTTAGAAACAGCACGACCGGCAACCATAAAGGCAGGCTGAGCAAAATACAGGTGATGTCGAGAATAGTTTTCCAGGTAGGGACCCGAGAAGAGGCTGCCGTGGCAGCGCCGTTGGCAAATGTTTGGTGGCTAACCGACCCGCCACTTGGGGAGGAGAATTGAGTGGCCCAACCTCTTGGCGTCTTGGTGATCGAAGGATTACTCTCGAGTTTTGTCACGTTGCCGTGCGCGCTGGGTGCCATTAACGACATAATTTTTAATTCAGGGTTATTTGTAAAACCGAGCCGCTATGAGTATCAGGAGACCGTTAGGAAACCGCAGAAGCTGTTAGATTCCCGGCTAACGCTTCCACTAAGCATGGCTCGTGCCACCAGGCGCGAGAGGGGAGTCTCCGAGGAAAGCTGCCTTCACCTTGGAAAGAAAATCCGTAAACAGCGTCCCTACTCTGGGATATGGATTCCCACTTTCGAACGAGCTGCCAACGCTCTTTAAAAGATCACCGCTGAGATGGGCTTACTATTTCGATCGCAACAACATACCTTTGGCCAGTTGACCGGAGGCCGTGATTTTGGGCGGCGGCTGATCGGGTAATTCGAGTTTGAGTTGCTTGAGCAGGGAGTTGATTCGCAAAGCCGATTCCAGAGTTTTCTGAGCCGGCGCCTGCGCATCGCCCGCTCTTTGCTGACGCGGTCTCGGCTTTGGGCCTGCACGTAAAGTTCGCCTTCGTGGGCCAACAGCTTACGTCCAGTCCAGGACGAACCTGCTCCCGTGGGCGGCCAATCAGCTCAGCCTCCAGCTTGCTCAATCGGCTTTTCGGCGTCACAACCAGATAGTAAATCGGCGGCTCACTGTTGCAGGAACAGCACTGCGATCAAACCAGTATCGATCTAGACGCCACTCACTGCCGGGCTCGATAAAACGATATATACATAACGTTTGTAAAATTCGAAGAACGAGGACGAGGAGGATTGGGACACGACGCTCAATCCTCGTCGTCGTCCTTCGTCCTCGGTTTGGGGATCGAGGCGGTTTGCCAGCATCTGTTGCCGGGGGGTGCTGAGCAAAGATCAAAACTCAAGGACGATTCAGGAATTTGAGCTCATCGATGCGCTCGTCAATAATGCGAATGGGTTCGAGTTTAAACCCATGGGAAAAAATATCGGAGACCGAAGGGGAAGGATAGACGAAATTCGTGAGTTATGAGCCCTGATAAAAACGCCGAAGAAGCGAACAATAGCCAGGCATCTGATTCGGAACTCGTTCATGAAGAGATTGATCTTTCAAGCTCTCCACAGAAGGCCGAAGCCGTTGGTCCAGAATACGAGCGAACTGACGGGGAAGATGAGCAAAACCAGGGACGACCTGAAATGTGGCACATCTTTGAAGCACCTTGACAAAAAACTTTCCGTAATTGCCAGAAGCGGCTTTATAGCGGGAAAAAACCATCCTCAAACAGAAAAGGCGAGGATGGACATCGCCCGCCCTTTCTCGGGATTACTTAGCTTTTGAAACTGGCAACATCATCCCCTTCGAGATATTCAACGAGCGTCGAGGTCTCGGGCTTGAGACCAATCTTCGCGCATTCGCCCGCGAACCAATCCTTCTTTTCCGGATCGTCGTAGGGCCGATAGCCTTCGACTCCTTCGGACCAGATCTTAATCTCTTCGGGTGTCTTCGTCGTACCATGGCTGCTGAACCAGGTGACGACCTGTTCATCGGTGGCACTCGAACCGAGCAGCTTCTTGACCTCATCGGCATTAACTCCCTTGAAGTCGAAGAGCATCTGATCGAGTGGGCAGGCAAAATGATACTCGCCGACGTTTCCTGCCAGATCGGCGCGGCCCTTATCGATCATGCGGGCCATCAGCGCGTAGCCGCCGAGGCGTTTGCGTGGACTGCGCGGTGGTTGTCTTGTGAGGTCCCTGGGTGTGTCCGTATTGCTCATAGATGTGGGTAATTCTGATTAGTCGTCATTAGACGGTAAAAATACGACTGTCGGTAATACATCAATAGACGGATAAGTTGTCAAATGAGGCGACAATGGTCAGCTGGGCCATTACGGGGGCAGCCCTGCACTGGAGTCGTGAAAAGAAGATCACGGCGGACGAATTGGCGGATGCGGTCCTTCCGACAGTGCATGCGGCGCTGCGAGCTGGGGAATAGGCAGAATTTCATGAAAGCAATAGGTTACTACACAACGGGGGCCGTGGATGTCTTGGTGGACATCGATTTGCCAAAGCCGATACCGGGCCCCACCGACCTGCTCATCGAGGTTCGAGCTATCTCGGTGAATCCGGTGGATGCCAAGATCCGCGCTGGAAGCGGTCCAGAAAGTCCCGGCGGCGATGCGAAGGTCCTCGGCTGGGATGCGGCTGGAGTCGTCGTGGCCCTCGGTATCGAAACTACGCGTTTCGCCCTGGGCGATGAGGTCTACTATGCCGGCGTGTTAAACCGCGCCGGATGCGATGCCGAATTCCATTTGGTCGATGAGCGCATCGTCGGCCGGAAGCCCGCCCGGATCGGCTTCGCCGAAGCGGCGGCCCTTCCGCTTACCACGCTCACCGCATGGGAAATGCTGTTCGATCGATTGAGAATCCGCATCGACAAACCGGCCAAGGCAGGATCCATTCTCGTCATCGGGGGAGCCGGCGGCGTCGGGTCGATCGCCATCCAACTTGCCCGATGCTTGACCGGGCTCACCGTCATTGCGACAGCCTCTCGCCCTGCAACCCAGTCCTGGTCACTCGAGATGGGTGCGCATCACGTGGTCGATCATCGCCGCCCGATCGCAGAGCAGGTGAAAGCAATCGTGCCGGAGGGCGTGAACTATGTGCTCGCGCTGACTCGCACTGAGGATCATTTCGACGAGATCGTCGAAGCGCTCGCACCCCAGGGCGGCCTCGTGCTCATTGAGAATCCGGCTCGGCCGCTGGACATCGTCAAGTTAAAGCCCAAGAGCATTTCGCTTCACTGGGAATTCGTGTTCACCCGCACCCGCTATGAAACCGGTGACATGGGCGAACAGGGCCAAGTTCTGAACGAAGTTGCCAGGCTCGTCGATGCGGGCTTGATCCGTACGACCATGAATACCAATCTCGGTCTCATCAATGCCTCGAACCTGAGGCGCGCACACACGATCGCCGAAAGCGGCACCGCGATCGGAAAGGTCGTTCTGTCGGGTTTCTAAGATCCCGGAGCCTTCGACGCAGGGTGCATATTTATTGAGTTCTTTCCCTCTTGAGTGCTTAAGTTCCCGATGCTGGAAATCCAAGAATTGGAAGTCGCTTACGGTTCGATCACCGCCCTGCATCGAATCTCGTTATTCGTTGCGGCCGGAAAAATCATTACCCTGGTCGGCAGCAACGGGGCCGGTAAATCGACGACTTTGCGAGCAATTTCCGGTTTAATTCGCGCCCGGCACGGCAAGATCATCTTTGAAGGCGAGGAAATTACAAATCGGGCGCCCCACCGGATCGTAGGCATGGGGATTACCCAGGTGCCGGAAGGCCGAATGATATTCTCGAATTTGACGGTTCTGGAAAATCTCCAAATGGGCGCTTATCGGCGACGAGGGACGGCGGAAATCAAGAGAGATTACGACTATATGTTTGCCATTTTTCCAAGGTTGAAGGAGCGCGAAAAACAGGTCGCCGGCACGTTGAGCGGAGGGGAACAGCAGATGCTCGCAATCGCCAGAGCGCTCATGTCGAAGCCGCGGTTTCTCATGCTGGACGAGCCATCTCTTGGGATAGCGCCGATTCTGGTGAAAACCATTTTTTCAAAAATTGTGGAGATCAATCAGCAGCTCGGAATCACGATCCTATTGGTCGAACAAAACGCGAATCTAGCCCTCGAGATCTCAAACTACGGCTATGTGCTGGAAACCGGCCGGATCATTCTCGAGGATGAGTCCGCCAAATTAAGAGTAAACAGCCTCGTCAAGGAGGCGTATCTGGGCGGATGATGCCTCGGCGGCGACGGCAAATGAAGAGAGTTAAGAATGGGCCGCGAATATCAGCTTAAGAAAATCGCCTCTGTCGGCTCCAGTTCGATCGATTATCGGGCTGAGTTAAACGATCAACAGTATCTCGCCGTGACTTCGCGCCCTGGTCCGGCCCTGGTTTTGGCGGGGGCCGGCAGCGGCAAGACGCGCACCCTCATTTATCGCGTCGCGTGGCTGCTGGATAACGGGGTTGAGCCCGAGTCGATCTTGCTGCTGACCTTCACCAATAGGGCAGCTCGCGAAATGCTCGAGAGAGTCACCGCTCTTCTGCCGCTGGAGACCCGAGCGATCTGGGGAGGGACATTCCATTCGATTGGGAATCGCCTGTTGCGCCGCCATGTCCGGGAGATCGGATTCCAACCGGGGTTCTCCATCATGGACCGCGAGGACCAGGAAGATCTGCTCGCGGCCGTGGTCGATTCGTCCGCAATCGACACCAAGCAGGTCCGATTTCCGACGGCAGAAGTTTTAGGGGACATCTTTAGTCTTGCGGTTAACACGGATCGCTCCGTGGCAAAGGTGATTGGCGATAAGTACAGATGGTTTGAACCGATCACCAATCAGATCGAGTTCCTCCGAAAGAAATACGATGAACGGAAGCGCGCGGCGAACGTGGTAGATTTCGATGATCTGCTGGTGAAGACCGTTCAGTTATTGCAGCAAAACCTGGCCGTCGCGGAATTTTACCAGCGGCATTTTCAATTCATCCTGGTGGACGAATACCAGGATACCAACAAGCTCCAGTCAGAGTTTATCGATCTGCTGGCGAAGCGCCACCAGAGTGTGATGGTGGTGGGCGACGACGCGCAGTCGATCTACTCCTGGCGCGGCGCCAACTACGAAAATATTCTGGATTTTCCCAAACGTTACCAGAATTCGCAGATCTACCGGATTGAGACAAATTACCGCAGTGTCCCTGAGATTGTCGCCTTGGCGAACGCATCGATCCTGGGAAACAGCAAACAGTTCGCAAAAACATTGCGTGCCCACCGCAAGGGGTTTGAGGTCAAGCCGGCCCTCGTCGCGCTCTATGACAACAATCAACAAGCTTCGTTCGTGGCGCAACGAATTCTGGAGTTGCAAAACGAAGGCATCGATCTAAACGCCATGGCGGTCCTTTACCGCGCGCATTTCCAA
>Ga0210383_10003124_pt1 | contig 14909 bp, 12 predicted proteins | sample IncBWC14OmetaG_FD_160072 | JGI IMG/M metagenome (GOLD analysis project Ga0210383, IMG submission 160072) | Forest soil microbial communities from Barre Woods Harvard Forest LTER site, Petersham, Massachusetts, United States - Inc-BW-C-14-O ...
TCTCGAACCTGTAATCTCCTGATTCCGATAACACATGGCTACATACGATCGTAGTCAGACGCGATGCCATTTCGCCACGCGGCCGTGGCATATATTCAGGATATACTTTATATCACTGCATTTGCACTTGTCTAATGGAGTGACGCTCGAAAGTAACACTACTACTAGTAGTACCTACTCACTGCTAGCCATTATTAGATCTCTCCAGGGCAACCCCAGCCAATCAGGAATTAGGCTTTAACAAACCGAAAGCGTGTCCAATCAGAGACAGGTCGAGACGCCTCGATCATGCCCCGACATCCTTCAACAAAAATTCGCCGTGGCAATGGAAAGCCGCGTTCTGTGAATCGCGCCGACCGAAAAATCAATAAATGGGACAAGATTGCTGATATTCCGTTGGACGACGAGGCCCATTGTAAGTTTTCCGAGTCTCCATTTTGTCCGAGACATCAAACGGATTTTTCACTTGAAATTCAGTTCATGCATCTAAGGACAACGTTCTTTTGGAGGGAGATGAGTTTCGTAGTGATGAGGATGGTGACGACGAAGAGGTTTTTGGCTTGAAGGGTATGGAGGACGATGACTCGGATGAGGACGACGGCGAACAGGAGGGTGTGGATGATATGACGGAAGAGACTCCTTCCAGAAAGAAAAAAGAACCCAAATCCAAGACGAAATCCAAGAAACCCGCCCAATCTTCCTCATCGGAAGAGTCTGAGTCTGAGGACGAAACCTGGGGACTCAGCAAATCAGCATATTATTCCTCGAATGCAGCTCAACTCGAATCTGACGATGAAGAGGGCAACGAACTCGAGGAACAAGAAGCAAAGCGGCTGCAAGGGAAAGCACGCGATGCTATGGAAGACGATGACTTTGGGCTGGGGGATTCGCTCGATGTTGGGGTCAACGAAGATGTCGAGTACGTCCTTTTATTTTCACTACCCTAACCCTTCCCATTATTTGTCCACAGCGAATTGATGGAGCCTCCGCCTCCGGTTATTCAACCCTTGCCACAAGATAAAAAGTCGCTCATCCGACATCTCGAAAGAAACTGTCCCGAAACCCTTGCGTTAGCAAGGGACTGGGATGATACGGCTCTGAGTCTCACCAAAACTCACCAAAAAATCGCAAGGTGTGTCTTGCATTTTGAGACTCAATTTGCATTTCCAGAAATTTTTCAGGTTGGAATCCGAAGAACCCGATGCCCTCAGCCTTGGAATGATCCATTTACATTATCGCAAGTCGAATTTTAATCTTCCTATCTCGGAATAACGTCTTGACGATGTGCGGATTTCGTAGAAGCGCTGCTAACCTACGTTACAACTCTTGCCTTTTATCTCCATCTTCGTGCAAGCGAAAAATATGCCCACCGACCGGAACTGCTCAAGTCGCACCCTGTGTTTATACGACTACTAACTTTGAAGCAATCGCTTACTACTCTTGAAGACCTTGACTTTGCTGTTTCGGACTCTGATGATGACGAGGATGAAGACAAGTATCTGAAGATGTACGATGGGGATGATATGTTGGTGGATGCTGAGCAAGTGTGGAAACTTGATCGAACAAAAGGCCTCGAGTCCGACGAATTGGAAGAGCTCCTTAAGGATGCTATCTCTGCCTCCAGGACATCTTCCAAGCGTTCAACGGCGAATTCCAAACCCAATGAAGATCAACCGCCCAAAAAGAAACGTAAAACTTCGGTGGACTCGACCAAGCGATCTCTTCCAGTCTTTGATCTTGTCGAACCAGTGTTCACATCCTCGAAATCCTCCGCGTCTTCTCGTGGGGACGCAGGAATTGCGGATACCTACGGTGAAGCTACATCTCTCCAACATGCTGATGCTGCAGACAAGAGTGCTCGAAAGAAGTCCCTCCGCTTCCACACAGCGAAGATCGAGAGTGCAAGTGCGAGACGTCAGGGTGCAAGGAGTAACGCAGTGGGCGGAGATGATGATCTACCGTATCGCGAGCGACGGAAAACGAAGGAAGAGAGGCTCGCCAAGGAAGCAAAGACAATGACCAGGGGTCAAGGAGGTGATGATTTGGATGATGTCGAGCCGGAGAAGACAGGCGAGAAGCGAAAGGCGGATGCAGATAAAAGTGGAAACGATGAAGTGGAAGAAGGTCCAGATGGTTATTATGAACTCGTCAAACGGAAATCAAAGGAAACGAAGGTCCAGAAAAAAGCTGAATACGAAGCAGCGCAGGCGGCCATGCGGTAAAGTTTTCGTTCTGTCTTCAGGTTATTGTGTACTAATTAGGCTCATTCAAAAAGTCCCGACTTTGATGACCATGGCGATGCCGCGGGACCTCGTTCTCTCACTCGGGCGATATTGGCGAACAAGGGCCTTACTCCTCATCGCGCGAAAAGCGTACGGAATCCACGAGTCAAGAAACGACTTCGGTTCGAAAAGGCAAAGAAGAAAATTTCGTCTCAGAAAGCTGTGTACAAGGGTGGGATTGGGGAGACTGGAAGGTACGACGGTGAGAAGTCGGGTATTTCCAAGGTCGTCAAAAGTGTTCGTTTGGGATAGAAGAAACCTTACCTAGATCTGAGTGATCTGTTTACTATTGCAATAATTGCACCATCCACCATTATTAACACTGGTATTAATCTTCCGATATGTTGTGCTCCAGAGGGGTGACAGGAAAAGTTTAGATCTGAAGAGTTTGGTTGGCGAAATGATATGGCATGTAGCTATAGCGGGCGGCGGACTCAAACTTTTTGCACGTCGCATGAGCCCAGCATCGATAAACCCACTTGATTCAGCCAACAACCTGTGCACTTATAGGATGGTGAGGAAACGACCTCCCCTTTCTGTATCGTTGCCTCTTTGTCTTTATAGCCTGCGAATTGGCTTCTGTCGCTTCGGCGGGAAGTTTTCCAGCTGGCCCGACACACTGGGTCCGCGAGCCTTCGAAGACTTGTATTGTCACACTGTCTGACCTTCATGCGTATTAACTCGTGGCGAGCACTCACGCCATTTCTGAACGACTTCACATCAGGGTTGACTTCCGTGACCTCTCTGATTATGTTAACCGGAGAGATCTTCGGGAGCGAGGACAACGCAATCTCATGAATGCATCCCCTGCGGATATAGTTCTTTGCTCTGGTCTATATGTGATGTTCCATCAACGGTGGTCAGTGGGGCCGCTGGGGGCTCTTTTTCTCCACATGCTCTGATCGTGTCTCGATTCCAAGATCCTGCTGCGTTACTGGTGTTGACGAAAGTGAAGCACGAGAGTTTGGTTCCTGGAGTCTGTGCAGATGCTGAGGCCTGAGGTGTCGGCACTGTAGACATTTATCTTGGGGGCACTAATTATAGCGGAAGGTGTCAAAACACGGGAAGAAGCGAACGGAGCTGGAGGCACACTCCACCTGGGGTCAAGCTGTGTCTTTTATATATTGAGAGGAACTTTTCGTCATTGTAATAGAACTTTGTATTGACGGTTTATGTTCGCTAGTTGCGCTGTTGATACATCAGAAGATGCATAAACCCTTCCACTGGCAAAACGGAGATGTGAGCGCGTGTGATAGCGATGCAGGTGTTTAGGCATGGCATTCCATCACGGTGTCCTACTTTCATGAACTCAAGGAATATAAGTTGACGGACGGATAGCCAAAATAAACAAATCTCTCTTACCAGAAATCACCATTTCCCCCTGCGCAATGCCCTTTTCGCCACTAAAGTATTTCTCCCCTTTGCTCCTCTCACGCCCTGGAGTTCCTCGAACTTCTTCTTCGCATACCGCTTGGCCTCCGCGTCATCCACGAGCTCATCCACAAGTGTTCTTTTCCGGCTCGCCCGTGTGAGATTGTCCGCACTGGCAGTACCAAATGGTGTACTTGATGTAATGATCGTACCAATCTGTTGAAAAACAACGATGAAAGGAATCACTGTGATAATTCAAATTCAATATGCAGGATAAAGAAACACCGACAGCAAAATGTTTCGGCAATCCTTTGATTCCTTTTCCCTCGCCTTCGTCTTTCTTGTAGAATCGCTTGGGGTCGAGTTGGTTCCGAAGACGGAGAGCTTCCACTTCACGATATAACCGAGGCAGATCCGCTTCCGCGGGAGCGGGGAGGTTAAACCAGTCTGGTCCGGCCGTTTTGTTCTTGAGCTGTCGAATATCCGGGATGATCAATATGTCGTTCATAATATAGAATAGTGTAAGTACCGACTTCCTTCTTTTGCTTCTTTGTCAGTGGTTTTCCGGACTTTGTTAGTTCAGGAGGGGGAATAGGTGGTTCTGGAACAACAATTGATGATGAAGCTTTTTCTGCCTGCTCGATATCTGGGTCTCGCATTGACGAGTGGCCGTCATGTCGTGATTCTCCGAGTGTGAAGTATGCTGGAGGGAGTGTCCCTGGGTTCAGTGGAGGCAGGAGTCTGTGTTGATTACACAACGTGAGGTACTGAGAATGGATGCTAAACGTAGTATCTGACGCACGGTTTACTGGCCTCGTCATCAAGTGTTATGATTTCCTCCTCGTCCTGGGTTTGGATAGATTTTGCTGCTATTGCGTTTTGACGAGCTTTTTCCAACAGAGATTCGAGATACTCTGGTGTTATAATTTCGCTGCCAGAATTTGATGAATCCGAGTCACTATCAGAATAGTCCGCGTCTGATGCAGAGTCTTCTGAGCCTGAGCTCAAGTCTAGAGGTTACTTATGAGTTTTGACTTAGAAAGAAAAAGTGATTGACTCGCTATTTATTTTTCCCTTTCCTTTCCATTTCTCTTGGTCGAGAGCTGCGAGCGGGTCTGGTGATTCTGTTTCTCTAGACATGGTCACGGTATCATGACGGTGAACAAAGTTTCAGTCTTGAAGTGTTCAGTTGAGTATTATTATCGGGCACTAGACTTAGTAAATTAGTAGACCTGCCAGTGGCACGTGAACCTAATAAAAGAACAAGTTGAAATTTCCCCTGACAATGTATTCCCGTGCTCTGCGATTGTCCTTTCCATGGGCTCATCCCAGGAATATTCTAATCCGATCCGTCAATACACAGGGCCCCTCACCAGCATCTTCCTCCGATTCCCCACCTCGAACAACTTCATTTGGTTTCAAAACCGTCCCGGAAGAGTCCAAGGAATCGCTTGTCAAGAATGTCTTTGACTCCGTTGCCTCGTCCTATGACTTGATGAATGATGCCACATCCTTTGGAGTTCATAGACTTTGGAAAGACACGTTTGTTTCATCGCTGAAACCTGGAAGGAAAGGGCCAATGCGATGTTTGGACGTTGCAGGTGGAACTGGAGATATTGCACTCCGAATATTGGACCATGCAAGGGAAAATTATGCGGATAGAGAGACGAGCGTAGAGGTGGTGGATATCAATGGGCAGATGCTCAAAGAAGGCCTCAGGCGGTTCAAAAAGACTATGTATCACGGCAGTAAGTTTCCCTTTTCTACTCGTTCATCTGGTACTTATGAATACTCAGCTCCTCAAATATCATTCCACGAGGCTAATGCCCAAGCGTTACCCGAATCGCGGTTTTCTAACAAGACTTACGACCTCTACACTATAGCCTTCGGCATCCGAAATTGTACATCGATTCCTGCCGTGCTCAAAGAAGCCCATCGGGTCCTCAAGCCAGGCGGAACTTTCGCTTGCCTTGAGTTCAGCCGAGTCAACAATCCGCTTCTGAGCTCGTACGCTAATTTCTATTTCCTACACCGAACACCCCATTAATATTGCCCGTTCCTACGACTTAGAATGTACGACCAATACTCATTTTCAATTATTCCCCTCCTTGGCACCATACTAGCTGGTGACCGCGAGTCATATCAGTACCTCGTTGAATCCATTCGGAAATTCCCTCCTCAGCCGGATTTCGCGATGATGATTAGAGATGCTGGATTCACAACTGGACGTGACGTAGACGGCGGTGCATGGACAGATCTGTGGGGAGGCATAGCATGTATTCATACTGGAGTGAAGGTATAGGATCATTGAACCTCATCGAACCCATGAATCTGTCCAGGCTGTGGCCATCGCGACTGTAGCTATTTCAGGCTGAGAGGCTCAGTAAACTTGTAAGGTATTTCACTAAGCAGAGTCATAACCTTGTGTCTATCGTTCAGGCAAGTCTGTTTTTCGATAAATAGTTTTACATAGAACGAAGGAGATCATGATTGGAGAATAACCGTGACTTTAGCAAGAACACACGCACGAGTCACGACAAATCTCAATTTGTTTGGCAACCACGACCTGAGCGCCCGGAGTTCGGAGCTCTCAATTCTGCACACCAACCACGATGTCTTCTGCTTCCAATCCCTATCCGATGCCGCCAGCAACGGCCGACTTGGCCACAACATGGGCCTTCCTAGAGGAGGGAGTCGACCATATTATGACAAAGTTGCAGACAGGCGGTGAGAGACAGATCATATTGACACTGTACACGCCAGAATTGACTCAATTGTGGGCCCAGTCTCATATTCAAAATACATGTCCTTGTATACGGTCAGTCGAGAATTGACATTGTGGGACGTGACTGACATCGTGTGTGGATAGGTCGCCTACAACTATTGCACATCGTCAAAGATGCACGGCACGACTGCGGATCAAGTGGGGATGGGCAATCGAAGTGAGCGCCCTTTTATTCATATGTGGCCATCCAGGCATCCCTTTCCATCCAACGGATCTTAATCGTATGTCTTGTAGCTGGCGCGAACTTGATGGGCTCAGATTTGTACAATAATCTCATCCGATACTTTGTCACACATCTAAAAACTCTTCGAGAGGTCAGTTCACAATCTCGAAGTTCCTTACAAACTGCGTTACGTTTACTGATGGGCCTCCTATTTAGAAAACTGACTCCCTTCAGGATGAGGCACTCCTGCGGTATTATGCTGGCGAATGGGACCGATATACCACTGGCGCGAATTACATCAACCGGCTATTCACGTACCTCAACCGACACTGGGTGAAAAGAGAGAGAGACGAGGGGAGGAAAGGCGTTTATCCTGTGTACACGGTGAGTCTTATATCTGTGGTATATCTGTGGGTGGCATCGACTGAATAGCCTGCTTTTACAGCTTGCTCTTGTGCAATGGAAAAACAATCTGTTTATTCCCGTACAGCAGAAGCATACCAAATTGGCCAGCGCTATTCTGCGCCTTATCGAACAGCAACGAAATGGCGACACAATCGATCAAGGTCTGGTCAAGAAAGTCGTGGACTCTTTCGTCTCGCTCGGTCTTGATGATTCCGATACCAACAAAGCCTGTCTCGATATCTACAAGGAGCACTTTGAGACTCCTTTCATTGATGCGACAGAGAAATACTATAAGCAAGAGTCAGAATCGTTCCTCGCTGAGAGCAGCGTCTCAGATTACCTCAAGAAGGCTGAAGAACGGCTCAGGGAGGAGGAGGACCGCGTGGAACGATATCTGAACACACAAACGCGAAAGGGACTTATCAGCAAATGCGAACATGTCCTCATACGGGAACATTCGGAGCTGATGTGGGAAAGTTTCCAAAGCCTTCTCGACTTTGACAAGGACGAGGATCTGCAACGCATGTACGCACTGCTGTCCCGTATTCCTGAAGGCCTAGAACCATTACGCAAGAAATTCGAGGAACATGTCAAGAAAGCTGGGTTGGCAGCGGTTTCGAAACTCGTTGGAGAGGGCGGAGCCAATGTCGATGCCCTCGACCCCAAAGCCTATGTCGATGCCTTGCTGGACGTTCATAAGAAGAACTCGGAGACAGTCACGAGGAGCTTCAGAGGAGAGGCAGGGTTTGTGGCGAGCCTGGACAAGGCATGTAGAGAATTTGTCAACCGAAATGCTGCTACTGGGACGTCGAACTCCAAATCGCCAGAGTTGCTTGCCAAGCATGCTGACCTGCTCCTGCGGAAAAATAACAAAATGGCAGAAGAAGGTGATTTGGAGGGAGCTTTGAACCGTGTGGTAGGTTCTTATCTGAATGTCCCATCAATTTCGTGTCATCTGATGACATCATGTAGATGGTACTATTCAAGTACATCGAGGACAAGGACGTGTTCCAGACGTTCTACACCACCAAGCTGTCGAAGCGTCTTATTCATGGTGTATCCGCTTCGGACGAGAGCGAAGCGAGCATGATTTCTAAGCTGAAGGAGGCTTGTGGCTTTGAATATACCAACAAGCTCCAGCGCATGTTCACAGGTATGTACCGGATATCGCAATACTTTTGGTTGTGGATGCTCAATGAATTTGTCTGCAGACATGAGTCTCAGCAAAGATCTCACAGATCAATTCAAGGAACGTATGCAGCAGAATCATGATGACATGGACATCAACTTCAGTATCATGGTGCTCGGCACAAACTTTTGGCCGTTGAACCCCCCAGGGCACGACTTCGTTATTCCTGCGGAGATTTTACCGACGTATGACCGATTCCAAAAGTATTACCAGATAAAGCACTCGGGACGAAAGTTGACATGGCTATGGAACTACTCGAAGAACGAGCTCCGGACGAACTATCTTAATCAGAAGTACATCTTGATGACGAGTTCGTATCAAATGGCTGTGCTTTTGCAGTACAACAACAACGATACGCTCTCGTTGACCGAATTGGTCGCCGCTACTGCGATTACGAAGGATATGTTGGCACAGGTTCTCGCTCTTTTGGTGAAAGCGAAGATTCTCATCAACGAAGAAACTGACCAATACGACCTGAACCCGAGTTCGTGTTACTTTTTGGTGTCGACAGATTACGCATAACTGATGATTATATAGACTTCAAATCGAAGAAGATTCGCGTTAACCTGAACTTGCCTATCAAGGCCGAGGTCAAGGCTGAATCAAGCGATGTTCTCAAGACTGTCGACGAAGACCGCAAATATGTCATTCAAGCCACTATAGTGCGGTGCGTATTCTCGCCAGATCGTCTATAATTTTCCTATTGATCAAAGTCGCATTTACTCTAGCATCATGAAAGCGCGCAAGACAATGAAGAACCAGCCCTTGATTCAGGAGGTCATCTCACAAATCTCGCAACGGTTTGCACCGAAGATTCCCGATATCAAGAAGGTCAGTAGGATCGTTCTCATCGTTGTTATGATCGCTCAATTCATTCCGACAACCTTCCAGGCGATAGACACATTATTAGAAAAGGAGTATATCGAACGGGTGGAGGGCACGAGGGATACCTTTGCTTATGTTGCTTGATCTCTCTCGGTGTTTTCTCCATACATTTTCTCGGCGTTTCAATTCTACATCTTCTCACTACCCTGTAGCATAATGCACTGCTGTCCTAGGTTTCCGAACTCGGCCTCATCATTCTTCTCCTCCAATATTAATTATGTTTGCAGATCGCGTGGAAGATTATTTTGCGTTTACCTAAAGGTCTACTACTGTAGTTAACTTTTACCATTTTTGGACGAAATCAACAAGGACATTTCCCACGACTCAATAATATGACGAGCAACCTCCGCGATGCTCTGCTAGCTTCACTAGCGAGTCTGCCCGGAACTCGCGAATTTCATCTACACGTCCTCATTTCGTCTCCCAGAAAACATTTGGCCCTTTTTCCTTTTGCCCAACCACGTCCCAGAACGTATCTTCAGGATATCTTAATTCTGCTTTCAGAGCAAGCCACTCCAGATTCTCCCCGTATTTTTGCCGTTGCAATTGAAGCATGCGTGTATAACGTCCCGTCCACCTCATGCGCTGTACTTTACGTGTCGAAAGTCGATTCCACTGGACAATCCCTCTCGCCCTCCCCAACTGCCGCTCTTGTCCGATCGCTGCTCGTATTTTATGTCGATCCTGCGACGCGACCTCTTGCTGCTGATCACTTTTGGATCCAGCTTTTTGCGAGGGCGCAGGGCCAATATCTTTTCCCCAACTCATCAGAGTACTCCGGGAAACATCCATTGACAGATGTGAAGCTATGTTCTTGGTGGAAACGAGTATTGTCGGATGTCGCTGGAGAATTAGATGTACGAACGAAGTCCAAAGCTAGAATCAAGCTTTACTATGTTCTACCTGGATATAGTGAACTTGATGCGGTACAGTCACTGAAATTTACGTCTCCATCCGCTCCTGCATCTGCGACTTACTCGTGGACTTATGGACATCCGTACTCCCAAACCGAAATTTCCCTGCCTTGCCCTTCGGAAGATACCACCGAGGGGCCAAAGAATCTCGGGCACTTTATCCCGTCGTTCGACGATGATCCCAAATCTCGGTTCATGGATGAGATTGCTTATACTACAGACGCAGAGGGGATCAAATCTCCAGTACGGAAGCGGCTACGAACAACACCCCACGAGGGGTCTGAACCCAAAAGGTCAGAAGCGACCGACGCAAAAGACGGAACGAATGATCGTCGTCTGGGAGAACTGGACAGGGTATCGCCAGATGAATTTTGGGAACGGATGTCATTTCGTCAGGAGTGTGTTGCAGGAGCAGTCACTGGGTTCTTCGCCCTCGGAATGTCGTATCCGACCCCCAGTGATGGTGGTTCCCGTTCTGCAATCTCACCACTCGCCCCACAGCCTGGCCAAGTCTCGTCCCAGATGAATAAACGCATAATGACCTCACTTCTCACTGGCGTTGAATTTTCAACTATCGAGCGCTCCGTTCGAGCGACTGAGACACTAGAGAGTGCTATCAAAGGCCTGTGTGAAGGTCTCTCGCCTATTCCCGCCCCTGTGCTCCACGCCCCACGGGCGTTCCCCCTGTCCAGTGAATCTGGCCGACGTACCCCCGAACCACAGTCAACTCTCCTTGCACCCCCGCGTACACCTTCCCCACGACTGGTGAATGGAAAACACACGATTCCGGAGGTGTCCCCAAATCCTTTCCCGGAACCGGTGACGTCTCTTGAGACGTATCATTCGCATATCTATGGGTCTGTTTGCGTTAGCAACCCGGTTCCACCCTCGAAGATGGGAAGCGATAACAATCCCGCGCAGCATGATGGGGACAAAGCGGAATCGACACCACATGTGACAATGTTGGCTGTTCGGAAGAAGAAGAAAAGAATCGAGTGATGGATTCATTGTCGAGGTCTTTTGATACTATGCGTGCTGGGGACAGAGTCTCACAGTGCAGTCCAATCAACACTTGGAAATCTCAGTTGTATGTAGTCCATAGTCCATAACTTTGGCGGAAGACGCGGCTGTCTGATCAAGTCTTATCCGCTGGCTTTCTTAAGCTTGTTGCCAAGTACAGTAAACATGCTGATAGTGACATCAAATGTTTATCGTCACTTCCGATAAACGAGACATGGATTTGTGCAGAAGGATACGATAGCCTGAATGGAGCAACAACCGCTTCTGGTCTGTCGGTATACTCAGTTAAGGAAGGCAGTTTTCACCCCAGGTTTGAGGTGCCGCAGGTGACCCATATGATTCGTGAATGAGAAGCACGAAGAGCGAGGAAGATGATATTCCAGTTGCCTCCACAGAGTACGCGTAGACACCTCAGTTGAAGACATAGGACTAGGAAAATATGGATGTGTTGGACGACAAGTCTGTTATTGAACCACTCACTGTGTCTGCGTCTGGCGCAACCCACCATTGTGGCGTCGATTCGTGTAGTGACTGCCAATGTTGTGTGACACGCTGTGAATGTGAATGAAGCCGTCCAGCTGAAAATCCGACTCTTTGTAATCAGAACTTGAAGAGATGCCACAGTTAACGGAATTCTAACGCCAATAATTGAAGCCAACAACAGTAAAATAGAAGTGTCGCAAGAGGGGCTGCGAGTTTCGCAACCCGTTATGTTGCGGATTTGGGATAGATTGACGTTGGTTCAACACTAGAACAATTTGTGTTTGCTGGAAGAGAATGTGTGCAATTGACAGGGTCCCGGGTCTCAAGGGTTTGGGTCTGTGTGGAGCAGGTCAGATTACATACAATTTACAAAAACGGTTGTTCGATAACGGAATTCCTGCCAATTAAATAAGTCACATCTGCGGGACGAGTGCCTTGTTGGCAGGTTTGCAAACCGACTTTCCTGACCGTGTCCCCACGACCTTCCTACGTTGTACCGGACGGCCCCTTCACTGATCCCTTCCGTCCTCCTTACTTTCGTCACACAACCCTGTCGTTGTCTCCATTTCTTCGTTTGGGTTCGTTTTTTCCCTCGCCCTGTCTGCGATATGTCTGTCAACCACGGCAGCATAGCGACGCACATCCCACAATCCCTTCCATCCTTTGCACAGGCCTTCAGCGCTCCTTCGTTGGGTAGCATCTCGTCAGGTAACAACTCGTTGCCTCCGATCCACACCCGTCCCATCTCGATGGAAAATCTGCGCGTCCATTCTCCTTCAGTCCAGACTCGCTCGCGACCCTCCAGTGAGGAGAGCCTTAGCATGACACTCGCTGGCAGAAAACGCCCACGTACTAGTCTTTCCGCGACACGGGACGATGAAGCCTCAGATTCAGAGTGAGTCTATTCGGCTAATACACTACCGTACTTTTTCTGGTCAATACTTATCTATCGGAGCAACCTCAGTCGTCAGTCACCTCACTTAATCCGAGTCAAAGAAGAGCAAGATCACGACATGTTGGACCCCAGTCCTCCACCACAATCCAGAGTGATAGAGCCCAGAGGTCAGGACAGTGCGGGTGCGCCGCCACCATCCAGCCTTCATCCACCAGCGTCAAAAAAGCGCCGGGTCACCATTAGCGGCGCGCCGCATCCGGGACCTCTGAACACTGATGTAAGGGTGCCTGCCGATCAGCCGAGTTCCACTCCTATTTCTCCTGTTGTCATGGGATTCACAATCATGCGAGACAATCCCACGGCTATTGAACAGGTACGATCGATGATCACGGTAAAGCAGAAGCAAAAGGCTCTGATTGAGCAGCGAAGAGGAAGTGTGGCAGCGATATCCCCTGTCGCCAGCAACAGTATCCCTTCGTCACTAGCATCTATTGAAGACCGTCCAATAACAGCAGCAAAGGCTCCTGCATCTGCACGATCGTTACGACGCAGTCCCAACTTAGCGAGTGGTCCTGGCAGTGGCCGTCGTCCCCCAAGCGCTTCTGTACAGGGTGGGGTGAATACACGTCCACCTAGCCCCAGTCCAATCATCGTTCCTAGCCAGCAGCCGATGCAAGTTCCGAGTCAGGCACCCGCACATTCTCTTCCGCCTCCACCAATCAGCTTTGCTCGCCGTCGCGCGGGTCAACTTGGAACAGGCAAGAAAAAACCTGCCGACATCGTCATCAGTCCCAGGGAAGCACACACCAAGGAACAATTACAACCTGTCATTCAGAGCGCCCCGCCTGTCCCCCACGCGGGGCAGGGAACTTTCTATACAGGTAGATTCCCAATGGCGCTGCCTCGTCTGCCATCTGTCATGGGCGGGGGAGATAACGTGCGAAGGGTCGCGACAGGAAACGTGCCCCCGACACCCACCAGACTCTCTATGCAACGCAATGTCTCTACTACCTCACATATATCGCAACCCCTACCGGGGATCTCGGGACGATCACCTCCCGCCGCATCCGTTCCAATTGCGGCTACTCTTGTTCCGCCCACGCCGAGTTCGCTCCACCATCCGGGATATTCAGGGGACAAATCAGCTTTTCTAGCGCCATTCGAAGTCTTTTACGATGCACTTAATGATTCAAAGCAACTAAAGAACTGGCTTGGAGAACAGCTGCAGAGGTCGAATACCCTCATGCAGACTCTGACGCAACAACAGGAAAAGTTGAATGAGATAGTGGAAAGTTTGGTAGAAAAGAAAGTGGGTGGAATGCGGATCGAGGTAGCGTCTTTGCACCGACGGATTGAGGAATTGGAAGATGCTCTTCGCGTTGCCACGTTGAGCCGCCGTCAAAGCACGGATATCCTGGTTGGTGCGAAAACGAAAGGCAAGCAACCCATTAGAAATGGCGTCCCTACTGTGCCGGTGGCTCCCGAAACATATACTTTTCCTCCAGTCCCTCCCGTCGAGCCTTCATTACGAGTGAGGCCAGAGCCCCTCCGCAGGCTTTCCTCTCCGGGGTGGGGACAAGATAGAGAAACCCGCGAAAACCAAAGTATGCCAGAGAATGAAAATGGGTCGCCTGTGCCCTATGACGCCAGGCGTCTTTCTATTTCTGCTACGCGATTGGATCCTCCGCGTTCCCAGCTGGGAGAAGGGTCGTCGCAGCAGTCCCGGAACTCCTTCGTTGTGCAATCGCCACCGCAGGGGTTCCGCGATGGGCCGAGCCAAGCTCTTCCTTCCTCTAGCACACATGGTAAATTGTCGCGGAGCAGTCATTCAGAACGGCCGGGACAGCATCAGCAGCATGCACATCCGCGCATGGGGGGTCCTCGGTATCAGTCGGATTCAACTGGTGATGGTAAACCTTCTGGCGAAAGGGGTAGCCCACCGCCAAGGAGGGGCGATAGTCGCAGAAATTCTGTTGTCATGTCTCCGATTGAAGGGCATGGTTCTGCCATAGATGGCAGTTGATTTTTCTTCACGTACCGCTTTGCTTTCGATGTTTCGATTTTTCCATTCTTGTTTATGACTTATACGACATCTTGGACATGTATTATGTTTTGGATTTGTTTTCTGACGCTGCGATTGGCTTCAAATATGCATTTGTCTGCTTTTCTTGTTTGCATCTGGGATGGTGTAGGCCTGTCCCTTCGTTTTTCTGGAGCTCGTTCTTGGCTCTCACCGTTCCTTCATGACGTTCCTTGATTTATGTGTACTTTATAGACTATGTACTGCTTACAACCAACCGCCCAACACTCATTGCAAAAATTTTCACCACCTTCACCCTAGATATTAATATTGAAGCTTGATATATGCATGAACGATCAGAAGTATGCGGATTGTCCGATCCGAAATCGCCATTTTGGGTCCATCCGTCACTACGCATATACATGTTTTTGGCCAAATTGCGTACGGCATGGGATCCTGAATCCGTCGATGTCCAGACCAAGTCCAGACGTCGAAAT
>Ga0210383_10003127_pt1 | contig 14899 bp, 9 predicted proteins | sample IncBWC14OmetaG_FD_160072 | JGI IMG/M metagenome (GOLD analysis project Ga0210383, IMG submission 160072) | Forest soil microbial communities from Barre Woods Harvard Forest LTER site, Petersham, Massachusetts, United States - Inc-BW-C-14-O ...
TCTCCCACGCCGTCTTTACTGGTGAAGAGAGTAATTGGAGGCGTACCCTGCAAATCGCGCTGGCAGAGGAATTGGCGATCGCCCTACCGAGAGAAGTACCGAGCGAGTTCGAGCGGGTTTTCCGGGCGCATCACCGCCTGGTATTCCGCACGGCGTACCGGATCACGGGAAACGCCGCGGACGCCGAGGACGTGTCGCAGACGGTATTTCTGCGGCTGTTTCGGCGGAGGGCGGGCGCGGAGGCGCTGGAGAATGAAGAGAGTTACCTGCGCCGTGCGGCCGTCAACGCAGCCCTGGATGTAATGCGCTCGCGGCAGACGGACCGCACGGTGGAACTGCCCGACTTACCAGCCGAGCCTGCGCAGGACGATCCGCGCGAGCTTCAACTGGCGCTGGGGCAGGCCTTGCGACGGGCGCTGGCGCAGCTTAAGCCGCGTCCGGCAGAAATTTTTACGTTGCGATTTCTTGAGGGGTTCAGCAATCCGCAGATTGCGCAGATGCTGGGCATTTCGCAGGTGCTGGTCGCGGTCATCGTTCACCGCGCTCGGCAGCAACTCCGCAAGGAGCTGGGAGACTATCGATTTTCGCGCACATAATTCGAGATCTAGATTCGAGATCTAGATTTGAAACACCAGGAGAACAGGCCATGAAAAATAAGGATTTCGATCATTTGCTGTCGGGAATTCGAAATGAACAGGTCGACGACCAGGTGGTCGAGCAGGCCGGTGAGCGCGTCTGGAAATCCATTGCCGGGGCGCCCGCCGCGGAACTCGGCGCGCATACGCTGCGAACTTGTGAAGATTTTCAGGCGCTGATTCCGGGATATCTGCGTAAGGATCTGGCGCCGGCACGCGCCATGTTGTTTGAAGATCACACGCATGCCTGTGTCGCTTGCCGGCATGCGATCGAGCAGGCTCGCAACAGCGAGATCCAACCGACCTTCCGGCTCGAAAGCAAGCGCCCCACTTCTGCCGCCGCTTCAAGGGGGTGGGGCTGGGGATTGGCTGCGGTTGGGGTAGCGGCAGTCGCTGCTGCAACGGTCGCGTTCAACCTCGGGATGCTTCCTGGGCAACATCCTGTGCGGGCTTCGGTGGAGACAGTGGACGGCTCGCTCTACGAAGGATCGGGCGCGGAGATGCGGCTGATTCCAGCGGGCTATGAGCTCAGGAACGGAGACGAGATTCGCACGGCGAAAGGTTCGAGGGCGGTGGTTAAGTTGCTCGATGGCTCGCTGGTTGAGATGGGCGAGCGCTCTGATCTTTCGGTGACGCGGGCGTGGAAGGGCACGACGATTCATCTGGATGGCGGACAAGTGATTGTGCAGGCGGCGAAGCAGCGGACGGGCCGCCTGTATGTCGCGACCGACGATGGTTTGGTTTCGGTGAAGGGGACCATTTTTTCAGTCAACCATGGGCTCAAGGGCTCGCGCGTGGCGGTGATTGAAGGCGTGGTGCGGGTTGATTATGGAGAGACGACCACCGATCTGAACGCCGGAGACGAAGCAACTTCGAATCCCAGCGTGGCGAAGGTGCCAATCCAGAATGAAATTGCGTGGAGCAAGAATTCTGCGAAATATCTGGCGCTGCTTGGAGATTTCGCGGTACTCCAAAAACAATTTGCAGCGATTCCGGGGCCGGGGTTGCGCTACAGCTCTGAGCTTTTGCCCTACGTTTCCGAGAATACTGTGGTCTACGCGGCGATCCCGAATCTCGCGAACACTTTGGGAGAAGCCAGCCAGCTGTTCGAAGATCGACTGCAGCAGAGTCCGGCGCTGCGCGATTGGTGGAAACAGCAGCAGAAGGGAAATGGACCGAAGCTGCAAGACGTGTTGAATCAGGTGAAAACGTTCAGCGGCTATCTGGGAGATGAGATCGTATTTACGGTTGCCAAGAACGGAACTGGCTACACCGCACCGGTCATCCTGGCAAAAGTGAAGGAGAGTGGCCTGGAGTCGTTTATTCAGAGCGCGGGGCGGAAGCTGAGTTCGAATCCGTCGCAGGCTGCGTTGCAGACGGTGCGAAACCCATGGGCAGTGACGCCGGGTCCGGGCCAGCCGTTGCTGGTTTATGTCAGCAACGATCTGATGGTTGCCAGCCCGGATCTGACGGAACTGCAACATGCAGTCACGCGGACGCAGCTGGAGAACAACAATGCGTTCGCCGCAACACCGTTTTACCAGCAGATTGCCCGGTCCTATGAACAGGGGGCGGAATGGCTTTTCTGTGTGGACATGGAACAAATCGTGGCGCAGCACGTACAAGCTGGTAGCAACTTACCGGAGGGGATAGGCGACGTGCGCTATCTGACGATGGAACATCGGGAAGTCGGCGGCAAGACGGAGAGCCACGCCGACCTGATGTTTGCATCCGAGCGGCAAGGCGTGGCCTCGTGGCTGGCCGCACCGGCGTCGATGGGATCGCTGGATTTCGTTTCACCCGATGCCAGCATGGTAACGTCGGCGGTGATCAAGAATCCGCGAAGCATCATGGAAGAAATGTTCAAGATGATCGGGAGCGGAGATGCGCAGTTCAGCCAGCACCTGGCCGACTTCGAAACTAAGTCAGGCGTGGATGTGCTGAACGACATCGCGGCCCCGCTGGGCGGAGAAGTTACCATGGCGTTCGACGGGCCGATGCTGCCCACGCCGCGGTGGAAGCTGATTTTCGAAGTCTACGATCCAGCCACGCTGCAATCGACGATCGCGAAACTGGTGGAGAGTTTCAACCACGAAAATACTGCAGGCCAGGCCATGCAGTTAAGCCAGCACCAGGTCGGGTCGCGGACTTACTTTGTTCTCAGCAATCCGAATCATCCCAACTCTGAAGTCGACTACACGTTTGTCGACAGTTATCTGATTGCCGCGCCCGATCTGGCGACGATTTCGCGGGCGATTCAATCGCGCGAGGCGGGCTATACGCTGGCGAAATCGGCGGGCTTTCAGGCGCTGCTGCCGAGCGATGGCTACACGAATTTTTCGGCCATCTTCTATCACAACATCGGACCGGTGGTGGGCCCGCTGGCCGCGCAGTTGAAATCGAGTGGAGCGCTGACCCGGCAACAGCAACAGTCGGTCGACGCGCTCACGGCCAACTCCGCGCCGGGTCTGATTTATGCCTATGGCCAGCCTGACCGGATTGTGGTGGCGAGCAACACCGGGTTCATGGGCTTTGATCTGGGCACGCTGTTGACGATGGGCGATAATGGGCCGTTCCTGCCGCAGATGTTTCTGGGCGGCGCCCTGAACCACACCACTTCGGGGAATTCGGCAGCTCAAACGCAGTGAGTACGACGACACAACTCGGAGCAGCAGCCGGCGTGAGCACGATAGCGCCGGCTGCTGCTTCGACGTTGGCGTTGCCGTTGATCGATATGCAGGGGCTCTCGGTTCGGTTTGGCAACCGCGACATCCTGTGCGGTCTTACGGCTTCCCTGCGCGGAAATTCCATTGGACTGCTGGGTCCGAATGGCGCGGGCAAATCCACGCTGATCAATACTCTGCTTGGTTTCTACAAATCCACCGCCGGTTCGGCGCGGGTGTTCGGCTATGACGTCGGAACGCAAATCGCAAAGATTCGCGGGCTGGTGGGTTACATGCCGGAGAATGACGCGTTCATCTCGAAGATGAGCGCCGTGTCATTTGTGCAGATGATGGGCGAGCTTTCGGGACTGCCCGCGGACATGGCTCTGGAGCGGGCGCACGAGGCGCTGTTCTATGTTGGGCTAGCCGAGGCACGTTACCGGCAATTGGGGACGTATTCACTAGGCATGAAGCAACTGGCGAAGCTCGCCCAGGCGATTGTTCATGGGCCGAAGCTGCTGATTCTTGATGAGCCGACCAATGGATTGGACCCATCCGCGCGGCAGCGCATGATTCGCATGATTCGCGACATTCGCGACGGCAAGGAAATGCGGATTGTGCTGTGTTCGCACCTGCTGCGCGACGTCGAGGATACCTGCGATGAAGTTCTGATTTTGAAGCAGGGACGGATCGCGCACTACTCGAATCTGGATGAAGAGCGGCGCGCCAACAAACGATTTCTGGAAATCGAAACTTACGGCCCCAACGGCGATTTCACCGAGGCGATCGAAAAACTCGGCTGTGAATGCGCGGTGACGGCCAATCGCATGAAGATGATTCTGGCGGATGGAGTGGAGACGCGCGATATTTTCAAACTGGCCGCGGAACGCCAGGTTCGCATCCGGCGGATGAACTTCCGGCGCGACACGCTGGAAGATATTTTTCTGAAGGCTATGGAAAGCTGAGGGGCATCAGTGGCTGTTTACCGGCGTAGTTACAAGCCGTATGGGGGCGTGCTGACTCCGGCGTGGTCACGCTGGTTGATCCTTTTCCGTTATTCCAGGCGCGACCTGTTCCGCTCGAAATTTCTGACTGCGCTGTTTGTGGCCTGCTTCTTCTGGCCGGTGGCTTGCCTACTGATGATCTACCTTGCCCATAGCGTGAGCTTTCTTCAGCAGATCGGGCTGCCGGGTGGATTCATCTCAATCGACAACAAATTTTTCTTTCATTTTATTAGCGTGCAGGGGGTATTTGCATTTTTGCTGACTGCATTTGCGGGGCCGGGATTAATTTCTCCGGATCTCGCCAATGGCGCGCTGCCTTTGTATTTCTGCCGTCCGTTTTCGCGGGCCGAGTACGTGCTGGGCAAATTGTCGGTACTGGCGATTCTGTTGTCGCAGATCACCTGGGTGCCGGGTTTAATTCTGTTCGTCGTGCAAGCTGGCATCGCGGGTGCGAGTTGGACCTGGTCGAATCTTTGGATCGCGGGCAGCCTGTTCGTTTCTTCGGTGATATGGATTGCGATCCTGTCTCTGCTGGCAATGGCGCTCTCGGCGTGGGTAAAGTGGAGAATTGTAGCGGGCGCGTTGCTTCTTGGCGTGATGTTCTTCGGAGCGGGCTTTGGCCAGGCAATCAACGCAGTCATGCGAACTCAGTCGGGTAATTTTTTCAATCTTGCCTTTCTGATGGGGACGGTATGGAATGCGATGTTCCAGGTGGATGTGGACCATGCGATTCCGGTCGTGCAGGCATGGACGGCACTCGTCGCTTACTGTGCGATCTGTCTCGGGCTGCTTATGCGCAGGGTTCGCGCCTATGAGGTGATCCAGTGAGCGTCCCGGTGAATGCCTCAGTGAGCGCCACGATGAACGACCGCATCGTCTTCGAAGACGTTTCGAAGTTCTACGGCGAGATTCTGGGCGTGAACCGGGTGAATCTTTCGATTCCGCCGGGCATTACCAGCCTCGTAGGGCCGAACGGTTCGGGCAAGACCACGCTCATGAACCTGATGACGGGCCTGGTGAGGCCCACGCGCGGCAGGGTCGAGGTGCTGGGGTATAAGACCGACGATCCCGAACACCTGTTCGCAATTCTTGGCTACTCGACGCAATTTGACGCGTTTCCGAAGGGGCTCACGGGATATCAGTTCATCTATTCATATTTGAGGCTGGCGGGGAGGGACGCGCAAACCGCCGAGCAAATGGCCTGGCGAGTGATTGAGCGCGTGAACCTGGTCGATGCCGCGAAACGAAACATCGCCGGCTACAGCAAAGGAATGCGGCAGAGAATTCGGCTGGCGCAGGCGTTGGCGCACGATCCGAAGGTTCTGGTGCTCGACGAGCCGCTGAACGGACTGGATCCACTGGCGCGGTCGGAGATGATTGCGCTGTTTCGCGCTGCGGCGGCGCAGGGATGTTATGTGATTATTTCCAGCCATATTCTGCATGAAGTCGATGTCATATCGGATCAGGTCATCCTGCTGAGCAATGGGTACGTGGTGGCGGAGGGACAGATCGCAACCGTACGCGGCGAGATTCAGGAACATCCTACGCAGATCTTGATCCGCTGCACCCGGCCGCGCGAACTGGCCGCGAAAATGTTGGAGGACGAGCACACGATCGAAGTGACGATTCACAAAGACGAAAAGGGAGTGCTGCTGAAAACGCGGGATGCTGACGGATTTTATCTGGCGCTGAACCAATTGGCCACGAATGGAATCGATGTTGAATCGATCGCGCCGGCTGATGATGACGTGCTTTCCGTGTACGAGTACTTGATCGGCAATGAAGAGGTTGTCCGATGACGAGCCAGGTGACGACCTCGACAAGAAGCGGAATGACGAGACTCTGGTGGGCGCAGATCGACGCCGTGATCCGGCTGGAACTGAAGAAGACTTTCTTCGCGAAGCGAGGGCTTTGGATTTATCTGGTTGCCGCTCTGCCGGTGTTTCTCTTCATGGCGTTTGCCATGGCAACCTCGGGGCGCCAGCATCAAAGCGCGAACGTCGCGCGGCGGGGCGAGAAGATGCTGACGTATCAGGATCTGCTGGCGGTCAAGCCGGGCATGACGCGCGAGGAAGTGGTTGCAATCCTGGGAAAGCCGCCGGTCAATTTTCATTGGGCCGAGAATCGACCGCTCGGGCCGGGGGTAACTGCGAATTTGCTTCGCGAAAATTACCACTACTCTGACGGACAGAACGATCTGTTTGTGGGACTGCTGGACGGCAAGGTCGAAAGCGTCAACATTGACAACGGTAACAACCTCGGCCAGGACTCGATTATGTTCGCGGGGGTCTTTCAATTCTTTTTTTTGCGGCTGGCGATCTTCTTCGGATGCCTCGGAATTTTCATGAATTTGTTTCGCGGCGAAATTCTTGACCGCAGTCTTCACTTTTATTTTCTTGCACCCGTGCGCCGCGAAGTTCTGATGGTGGGAAAGTTTCTGGCAGGACTGCTGGCCACTTGCACGATTTTTGTCGTCAGCGAACTACTGCAAACCGCCGCGTTTCTTTGGCACTTCAGTCCGAGCGCTCGCGAGGTTTACCTTTACCATAATCATGGTCTTGAACATGCGGCGGTGTACGTCGGAGTGACCATCCTCGCCTGCGTGGGGTATGGGGCTTTCTTTCTGGTTGCGGGCATGCTGTTCCGGAACCCGATCCTGCCGGCGGCGGCCATCTTGATCTGGGAAGCAATCAATCCGTTCCTCCCAGGGATATTGAAGCAGTTCAGCGTCATCTATTACCTGAAATCGTTATGTCCGGTGGAGATCCCGAGTCCGCCCGGCACTCCTCCCCTTTTCGCTTTGCTGATTTCCAATACCGATCCAGTCTCGGCTCCGGTGGCTGTGGTGGGAATTGTGATGGTTGCGTTGATCGCGCTCTATGCGTCCAGCGTTCAGGTCCGGCGGATGGAAATCAACTACACCACTGAGTAAATTGAAGTACCTCAGCGCGGCCGGCGATCCATACAAGACATGCGCAATCTGTTGTGTTAATCCCGCTCGCCTTGGCGCCTGTCGCCCTTGGCCGAACCGGGGCGCGTGACGACGAGGGCCTTCGTTGTGTAGAGTGTTGTGCGGCACTTCCGGCCCTGATCTGGACTGTCTGAGTAAATTATCTGGAGGAAATCTTGAGGAACAAGCTGACTTTGTCTTTATCGCTCGCATTTGTGCTCGCTGTCGTGGCCTCGCTGATCGTTGGCGCGGCATCCGCGGGGGCGCAGACGCCCCCGGCACCTGCCCACAAAGCACCGTCTGCGGCCGCGAGCACCAGCGTTGATATTCCGATTCCAGACATCAAGTACACGAAGTTCGTGCTTGCCAACGGGCTGACCGTGCTGGTGCATGAAGATCACAAAGCCCCGATTGTGGCCGTCAACACCTGGTATCACGTGGGTTCGAAGAATGAGAAGCCGGGCAAGACCGGATTTGCCCACCTATTCGAGCACCTGATGTTCAGTGGCAGTGATGACTTCAATCACACCTACATCAATGCCATGGAAAAAATCGGCGCGACGAATCTGAACGGCACGACCAACAACGACCGCACCAACTACTTCGAAAATGTTCCGACCTCGATGCTGGATTATGTGTTGTTCGCTGAGAGCGACCGCATGGGGCATCTGCTGGGCGTACTTGACCAGAAGAAGCTCGACTTGCAACGCGGTGTGGTACAGAACGAAAAGCGGCAGGGCGAGAACCAGCCCTACGGAGTGACTGAGCAACTTCTCGTGGATAACACCTACCCCGTCGGCCATCCTTATTCATGGACCGTGATTGGCTCCATGAAAGATCTGGACGCGGCCTCGTTGAGCGACGTGCAGGAATGGTTTAAGACGTATTACGGTCCGAACAATGTGACGGTCGTGATTGCGGGCGACATTACGCCGGAAGTCGCGCGGGAAAAAGTTGAAAAATATTATGGCGAGATTCCCGCAGGGCCGCCCATCGACAAGCAGGAAGTGTGGATTGCGAAACGCAGCGGAACGCACCGCGGCTGGGTGCAGGACCGCGTGCCGCAGGCGCGTCTCTACCGGGTGTGGAACGTGCCCGAATTTGGTTCGCCGGAGGAAGCGCAACTGGATCTGGTGGAGGAGGTGCTCGGCCGCGGGAAGACCTCACGGCTATACAAGCGTCTGGTTTACAAAGATCAGATTGCGACCAGCGCGACCGCGAACAATGATACGAATGAAATCGGCGGGCAGTTCGATTTCACTCTGACAGCTGTTCCCGGCGGAGATCTGAACAAGGTGGAAAGAGCCGCCGACGAAGAATTGCAGAACTTCTTGAAGAACGGCCCGACCCCAGCCGAGTTGCAACTGGCCAAGACGCAGATTCTCGGCAGCTACGCGCGGATCGTGGAACGCATTGGGGGCTTCGGCGGCAAGAGCGACCTGCTGGCGCGCTGCCAGAGTTTCAGGGGTAATCCCGATTGTTATAAGGACTACTTGAAGTGGGTGAAGGCCGCGACGCCCGCTTCGGTGAAGAAGGCCGCCAATGATTGGTTGACCGACGGCGACTACGTGCTCGAAGTGCATCCGTACCCCACGACGTTTAAGACCGATGCGAAACTTGATCGCTCGAAAGAGCCGGCTCCGGGCGAACCAGTATCGCTCAACCTGCCTTCGCTGCAGAAAGCTACTCTCAGCAACGGGCTGAAAGTTGTGCTGGCCGAGCGCCACACCGCGCCGGTGGTGAATTTTACGTTGATGGTTAACAGCGGATACTCGGCCGATTCGGCCGATGCGACCGGTACTGCCAGCTTCGAACAGCGCATGCTGGAGGAAGGCACGCCGACGCGCGATTCGCTGAAGATAGGCGAGGAACTGGAATCCCTCAGCGCCAACTTCAATGCCGGCGCCAGTCTCGACTACTCTGTGGTCAGCCTGAATACTCTCAAGAGCACCATGGACCCGTCGCTCGACATTTACGCCGACCTTATTCTGCACCCGGCGTTTCCGCAGAAGGAATTCGTGCGCCTGCAGAAGGAACGCATTGCCGCCATCCAGCGCGAGAAGGTCACACCCCAGGCCATGGCCCTGCGCGTGGTACCCACATTACTCTACGGCGCTGGACATCCTTACGCGCTTCCTTTCACCGGAACCGGCACCGAAGCCAGCGTGAACAAAATGACGCGCGAGGATCTGGCCAAGTTCCACGAAACATGGTTCAAACCCAACAACGCCACGCTGCTGGTGGTGGGTGACACAAGCCTTGCTGAACTCAAGCCCAAGCTGGAAAAACTGCTCGCGTCATGGAAGCCCGGCGACGTGCCGCAAAGAACCTTGCCAAACGTGGCAGAGCCGGCGAAGGACGTGGTTTATCTGATCGACCGGCCAGGATCAGGACAGAGCGTGATTTTTGGCGCGCAGCTGGCGCCTCCGCAGAATGATCCGGACGCTCTCGCCCTGCAACTGGTGAACGACATCTTTGGCGGGAAGTTCAGCTCGCGCATCAACATGAACCTGCGCGAGGACAAGCACTGGTCCTACGGCGTTCGCTCCGTGTTGGCCGGGGCCAAGGGGCAGCGGCCTTACATCAGCATTTCCGCGGTGCAGACCGACAAAACGAAAGAGTCCATGGTCGAACTGGTGAAGGAATATAACAACGTCGTGGGCTCGAAACCGATCACGGAAGAAGAATTCAAAGACGAGCAGACGAATGCAACACTGGCGCTGCCCGGAAGCTTCGAAACCGTGCAACAGCTAAGCGGCGCTTACGGTAATATTCTGCAGTTCGGACTGCCGGAGGATTACTACAACACCTTCACGCAGAAGGCGCTGGCCCTGACGCCAGACAGCGCCAATGAGATCGCCAAGAAATATATTCTGCCGGACCACTTGATTTGGGTGGTCGTGGGAGATATGAGCAAAGTGGAAGCCGGGGTTCGAGAACTCAACCTGGGTGAAGTCCACAAAATTGACGCCGACGGCAATCCAGTGCATTGAAACCGGGCGCCAAGAGCAGGGTCTTACAAGCTGAAATAATTAATGATGAGCCAAAGCGCCGTCAGGCGTCACAGCTACGCGCACGCGCTTCCGTCACGCTGTCGGCGGTGCTTGCCCATTCTGTTGGCATTTCTGGTGCTTGGTTTCAGCGGCCGGGGGCAAACGGCTTCTACGACAGCCCCAGGAGGTCCTGCTCAGGACTACCTGGTTTACGTGGTCTGCGAATCCGCCGACAAGATTGTGCTCATTCGCTTTGGCCCGGGTGGTGCGCGGATTGAGAGCCAGACGCGCACCGGCCTGATGCCGACCGACATCAATGGCCCGCACGGAATCGCAGTTTCTCCCGACAAACAATATTTCTACGTTTCCCAAGGCCACGGACGGCCGGAAGGATTGGTGTGGAAGTACCACGCGGGCGACAACGCGGTGATCAAGTACACCAGTCTTGGGCTGTTTCCGGCAACTACCGACATTACTCCTGACGGCAACTTTATTTATGTGGCCAACGCCAATTTTCACGGCGACATGGTTCCATCGTCCATCTCGGTCGTGGCCACCGATCAGATGATTGAAGTCAAACGCATTCCCACCTGCACCATGCCTCACGGCTCGCGTCTGAATCACGCCGGCACAAAACATTATTCGGTTTGCATGATGGACGACATGCTGGTCGAGATCGACACCGGCAAGTTTGCCGTTGACCGATATTTCATGTTGGCGCAGGGCAAAGAAATGGGCATGAAGGGCGCGCCGGAGTTTCCGCAGTCAATGGGCGATCACAAGGCGATGGATCACAAGCCGTCGTGCACTCCGACTTGGGCGCAGCCCTCGAATGATGGATCAGTCGTTTATGTGGCCTGCAATTCATCGAACGAAATCGTTGCCGTCAATACCAACACCTGGACCCTGGAGCGCCGCTTCCCTGCCGGTACCGGCGTATACAATCTGGCGATGACTAAGGATGGACGCTTGATCGCCACGAATAAACGCGGACAGTCCGTATCCGTCTTCGATCCAGTGACGGGGCATGAACTGGTGAAAATTCCGACGCAGAGAAAAATTGTGCACGGCGCGGTCGTTTCGCCGGACGATCGCTACGCTTTTATTTCAGTCGAAGGAGTTGGCTCCGAACCGGGCACGGTAGAAGTGATCGACCTTAGCAGTTTGAAAACCGTTGCCACAGTCGACGTCGGGCCACAGGCCGCCGGCATTGATTTCTGGAAGATGGAACCGAGCAAACCGTAATCCACAAGACAATATCTGTTGCCACGGCGGAGGGCGAATGTTCAATCAGCGCGCAGTTGTACTGGCGGTTGCGGGTGCATTTTTTTGCTTCGGAACTGCCGTGTGGTCGCAGAATGCGGCGCCGGCCGGGCAGGAGGCGGCGACGACTTCGGTGGCTCCCGCGAGCGTCGAGATCACTCCCAACCCGCTCGACGTTCACGTCGGAGAAAAAGTGAAGTTCAGCGCTGCAGCCAAAGACGCTGCGGGCAACACGATCGACGCGAAGCCTTCGGTGTGGTTTGCCGCACCTTTCGATCTGGCCGGCGCAGAAGAGTCGGGCGAAGTCACCTTCCATGCGCCGGGAGTGGTGACGGTGGGTGCGGTGATCGCAGGGAAGACCGGCTATGCCACGGTGAACGTGGGCAATCCGAAGATCGCGAGCCTGGAGATCGCGAAGCCGGAGTATGCCCTCGTGGTCGGCGGCGCAGAAAAGATTACGGTCGTCGCGCGCTCGGCCGACGGCAGTCCTCGCAGCGACGCGGTGATCAAGTGGAGTTCGGAGAGACCGTCCATTGCGAGTGTTGACGCAGCCGGTCTGGTCATCGGAATCGCTCCGGGGAGCGCTACCATCAAGGCCACGTCAGAAGGGGCAAGCAACTCCGTCACGCTACAGGTAGTGCGCGATGCGGTGCGTAAAGTCACGGTCAAGCCTGCATTCGCGGAGGCGCGCACCGGCGATGTGGTTCACTTCAGTGCGGTGGCTCTTGAGGGCAGCGCCGCGCAACTGAAGGATTCGGCCGTGCGCTGGTCGTTGAGCAGTAGCGGCACAGGCGCCATGGTTTATCCGGACGGCGCTTTCGTGGCAGAGAAGGCCGGTACTTACGTGGTGATCGCGAGCAACGGCCAGCACAGCTCCGCCGCGTCGGTGGTAGTGCGGCCGCGCAACGTGGAGCGCGAAGTCGAGGTCGTGTCTCACGTGCCCATGCCCGATCTGCAGATGTCTGAAGAGTGGATCATCGGCCACCACGCCTACCTTTCCACGATCGCCGACAAACTTTTTGTCTATGACATCGCCGATCCCGCCAATCCCAAATTGCTCGACAGCCTGAAAGTGGACGCGCGCCTGATCAACGACATTAGCACCACGCCCGACGAAAAAATCGGCGTATTTACGCGGGAGGGAGCTTCCAATCGCAAGAACGGAATCGTGTTCCTCGACACTTCCGACGCCTCGCATTTGAAGGTTCTTTCCGAATACACGGCGACGGTGAGCGGCGGCGTGCACAGCGCTTACATCGATGGACACTACGTGTACCTCACAGACGATGCCACTGGATCGCTCCGTGTTATCGATTTTCAGGATCCGAAACATCCCAAGGAAGTGGCGCGCTGGCAAACCGAGAATCCGACCGTGGTCAGCATCAACACTGAGCACGGATCGTTCAGCAGCGGCCGCTACCTGCACGACTTGCAGGTGAAGGACGGCCTCGCCTATCTGGCGTACTGGAGGGATGGATTGGTCATCCTCGATGTGGGAAACGGCATGGCCGGCGGCAGCCCGGAGAATCCAAAGCTGGTCAGCCAATACCGCTTCAACCATTACGAGCTTTACGGCGACGGCTGGCTGGCCGGCACGCACAGCGTGTTCCGCTACAAGAATTATCTTTTTGTAGGTGACGAAGTTTTCCCGGCGATCTTCGAAATAGAAGACCGCGACCGCATTCCGGTGCGCGCCATCTGCCACGTCATGGATGTGTCCGATATAAAACATCCCCGCGAAGTCGCGCAATACGAAGTGCCGGAGGGCGGCTCACATAATTTCTGGGCTGCGAACGACATGCTCTACGAAGGCTACTACAGCGGCGGCGCCCGCGTGCTCGACATTTCTGGCGAACTGCGCGGCGACCTCTATCGCCAGGGCCGCGAGATTGCCCGCTTCTGGACCGGAGACGCAAAAGGCTTCCGCCCGAATCTGCCGTTCACCTGGGGAGGGCAGCCTTGTTCTGTCACGTGCGATAGCCCCCTGCTGAACAGCCTGATGTATTTCAACGACATTCACTCGGGACTGTGGATCACGAAACTGGGCGCGCCAAAATTCGAGGGATCGGCCAGTTCTCCTGGAGTTCGCAAGGGCGAACGCACGATCCATTAGCGATTGGCATTAGCGCATTTGGCGTCTGACGGGTCGAACCCTGCGTCATGGTAAACTGTAACTCCGCACGCCGGAGAGGTGGCAGAGTGGCCGAATGCGGCGGTTTGCTAAACCGTTGTACGGGCGAACACCTGTACCGAGGGTTCGAATCCCTCCCTCTCCGCCAGATTTCTCAATCTCAAGCACTTAGCCCCCTGGTTTGCGCACTGAATCGCCTCATCTTCATGCTTCTCGGAGGGTTTCTAGTGTCCCGTAGGTGTCCCGAAGCGCTTGGACTACATCAGGATGTAGTTTGCAGCCCGACACTCAGCAGCCGACTGGATCTGGTTTGCCGAAAAAGGCCAGTGGAGACAGGATGAGCATTGAACACATGGCCAATCCCACGAATTTTCCATTTTGGGGAAAACACTTCCGTGAGGGACTAAGAACGCCATGTCTTGCGACCCGCAAGGTGTCCGTCGCCCATTGCCTCCCATCCCGGTGGTGTCGGAAAATAGTTGACGGGGGGCATTGCCCCAAAAGTGCTATGAAGAACTACACGCCCGAGGATCTGAATAGGATCGCCATGGAGATCGCCCGCCAGCCGGGCCTATACCTGCCCTTGCCCCGGGGTGCCGCTGCCGCCCCGCGCACGCCTGGGCCGACGGTCTGCGTGTAAACCTCGCGCCCACTCGAAGCGCGGTCCATCGCTTCGTGGCTGAACATTATCCCGGAGAAGATCCGCAGAAGTTCGTGTCGCGTAACCTCCTCGATATGTCATCGACTCCGGGCAAGGGGGGAAGACTCTCCTCGGAACCCCAGATAACCGCGATCTGAGTGCGATTCTAGGCTTGCTCCTCGATGACGATCGAACCGAGAGCGTTTTGGCGCGACTCGAAGAGGAGTTCGACGTCACGGAAATCCGTGAGAAGGAGGCTTTGTTGCGCGAAGCCTGCCAGGGAATCCGTGAACAACCCATTCTGCGGCCCCTGTTCGCGTCATAGGGGGGCACGGTGACCGACACGGTTGCTACCGAGAAGCGCGTTTATCGTTACCTATTTGGTGGAACTGCCCACAAGCGGACTTCTGGGGAGTAAGGAAATTCACTTGTCCGATTACCGCGTTTACCAGGACTATCGCCTGTTTACAACAGTTGCGTCTCCGCGATCTAACCATAATAGCGAAACTCTTTCCAGAATTGGGGCCAGGGCTGGAGCAGGCCGCGACAGACGAAAATGTCCGGATGGTCTTCGGTTTCTTCGTTTTTCACCCCGAATCGGTTTCCAGTGTGACCGGCCA
>Ga0210383_10003128_pt1 | contig 14892 bp, 23 predicted proteins | sample IncBWC14OmetaG_FD_160072 | JGI IMG/M metagenome (GOLD analysis project Ga0210383, IMG submission 160072) | Forest soil microbial communities from Barre Woods Harvard Forest LTER site, Petersham, Massachusetts, United States - Inc-BW-C-14-O ...
CACATAGACTTAGCCTGGGTTGATGTTCTAATCCATTCGTCAGGTGGACGACGACAGTGATTGAAATAATTGGAGTTGCAGAAAAATGTCGACTTTTCTTATAAATAAACCATCTTACTATTATGTCTGACCTTCATCTAATTACGGCCATATGCATAAACTCTCTTGCAAAAATTCGCCAACAATAGTACAGATCCGAATACTCTGGACATTGTATTTTTGCTTGTTCGTGTTCACAGAGAAGACAAGCATTTTAACGATGTTCCCAACCGTACCAGGCTGCAAATGCAAACGAAGATGTAGCAGAGTTGGACCATTATACTTGCAGGTCAGATTGTTGCCATAGTCTGCATGACTAGAAAGCCAACTTACGGATCCTTCCCACTTGCGTCGCAAGGCGAGAGATAAAGACATTGACAATGTTCCTACCGCCGTCGTTCAGGGAAGAACTGACACTCGAGCACTGGATTCTCTCTTTCATCTATAACGAACCGTATATTTCCTTGACCCCGGGCCCATTATTCAAGACGACTCTGCTGCCGCCACAAGCTCCCAAGGCTTCTTCCTAACAGGAACAGTTGAATCGCTAGGTGACGCATCCTGAAAAAAAATAGACTGAACATCATTACGATTCGGAAATGTCGCGGCACTCACGTTCAGAGCCTCAGGGATGACTTTGTTATTTGGGATTTGATCTACCTTCCCTGTTTCGATAAGCTCCTTCAGTTCCGCAAAGGTAAGGGTCCGTGTTTCGTCCGCGTTGTCCGGCGAAAAAGATGAAGTTGGTGGGATCGGGGGCACAATGGAAGATGCATTTGTTGGCTGCAACGAGTGTTCGAACTCGCGAGCCTTGTCCATTGTAATTGAATTCCCGGTCAATCTTGATTCAACATTACCAATTGTACCTGATACACATCGTCCCAACCTACCGATTAAAATAAAACACACGAGTTCGACGCAGGATTTCTTCTTGGAGGTCAGGCGGGTTGCCATCTAACGCACCGCTGGCTACAATGCTCGCCAGACCTTGCTTGCAAACAAATGGACTTCAAAACATGAATGGCATGGCGGTGTGCTATGATCGTACCTGGTACGCATCATCCGTAGAGAAGGGGAAGCTAGCATAGAGTTCTAATGCGTCGGTGGTGTCCGTACGTTCAGTGGCAGGCTCTGACATTAATATTGTATGATCGAGTCGGATGATCAATATCATATCATTACTATTACTAAAACGCGCACGTGACCAAAAAGACTTAATGTGGTTGTGTGAACAGCTCTGCCAGACGCTCCTTACTTTCCGCTGCCTGTCCCCGTGTGCTCAACTACCGATGTCTGGGTCGAACAAGATAGCCTTTGAGAGGAACCAGAAAACTATCCTCGAACTGGTCGCCAAGCCGGGAAATGGCAAGACCATTTACGTCATTCCAATTCATCCAAATAATTTCTTTCGCATCTAGATATCTGTGCGGACTGCAAAGCCCGCAATCCTCGATGGGCTTCACATAACTTGGGAATATTCATATGGTACGCAAAGATTATTTGCCCTGGATGCGTTTCGTTGAAAGTTGACAGACATTATATCGTTGCAGCGTGAATTGTGCGAGCATCCATCGCAAGATGGGGACGCATATCTCGAAAGTGTACGTTTTACACTTTATTAGTTTCATTTGTCCTAAAAGTGGACTTACGAGGGGGGGAATGTTGGATATAGGAAGAGCATTACTTTTGACTCGTGGACGAAAGAACAAGTCGAGGTAAGTTTGATTTGCTTCTCACGTAGATTATAGTAATTTGGTTTCCTACTGTATACGCAGGTTATGAAGAATAATGGAAATCTCAAATCAAATGCCTATTTCAACTCAAATGAGATCCGAAATCCACCGCCTCCGAGCATGATGGAACACGAGCGGGACAGCGAGCTTGAGCAATATATCCGATGTACGTCTCATCTCCTCACCCTCATCATCCAATTTACGTAATTAATTCGACTTATTCATACCTAAAAGCAAAATACCAATACAAACGATTCATTGACAAATCCGTCGTCGTCGCATCGAAACTCGGTCCATCCCGGTCCGCCTCGTCTGTCTCCCCCTCCCCCTCCCCACGTACGCAACCGGCCGCTACGCCAGCTGCACGGCCATCAACAGCAGTGATACCCAGCACCATGGCGCAGACGCAGCTGAGTCAGTCGCGCTCTGTCTCACAACCTCTTGCGTCCCAATCACAGATGGCACAAACGCGCTCCGTTTCGCAGCCCCTAATGCCCCGATCACAACCACAGCAACAAATACCTCAGGTGCAGTTAAGCGGCCAGGTATGGGAAGACCTCGTTTCCCTCCAAGCACCTTCGTCCACTGCCTCCCTACCTCTTCAATTCCAGTCCACCGCTCCGACCCAACCATTCAATATCCCAAACCCCAACCAGGGGGGTCTCCAACCAAACATGTATGGAAATGGAAATCTCTCAGCCAGTCCTGGGTATGGTATGGGGATGACACAGACTGCTACCGGGATAGGGATGAACCCTAGTGGTATGGACATGGGCATGGGGACGAACCCCTTCCATCAGCAGCAGCAGCAATTCGGCACTGGGATGCCCCCCATGCTCGCACAACAGCAGCAACAAACTTTCGGCCAATCATATCCCGCTTCTTCGATGTCAGGTGCTGGGTTCGGAGCCTCAACGTTTGGTCAACAATATTTTGCGAATGGACCCCCTGCCCCACCTCCCATACCCCAGCCGGCCCCACAGCAGTACTTCCAGCCCCAGCCACTGGCTCCTCAACAGCAGGTGTCGCAACAACAGATGTTTACGACGGGGACTCCACAGCTACAGCAGCAGCTCGGGCAACAATTTATGTCGCATACCCCGCAAGCGCAGGGGCAGCAACATTTGATGGCGCAGTCGCACTCACCGTTTGGTGTTTCGCAATCACACTCTCCATTCGGTGGATCGCCCTCGCCATTTGGTCAACAGCAGGGAGGGCAGGTACAGGGTGAACAGATGCTTCCGCAAGGCGGTGGATACCAAGGACAGCAGTGGGGACAAGGGGTTTATATTGGACAGGGACAGCAGCAATGGGGTGGAATGTGAGGGAAGGCTGAGATATGTAAGATATTGATGAAGCACGACAGCAGATTTCTTTCTTTTGTCCGCACTGTAGTATATAAGATCTAGGATACATATTGGATTTCTGGTAATACATTGGGCGAGGAACAGGGGATACTAGTCCAAATTGGACGTATCAACTCGATCCCCACCCACAATCCTCTCTGTCTTCGCTTCACATCGAACCAACCTTCGTACTCTCTCAAGCACCTCCTCTTCGTCCTTGTTCATAGCGAGCGCAACAGCCTCGATATCTGACCTCCGTAACCGGGGACCCCAGATACTTTCCTGGTACGCATCCACTAGCCGTATTTCCTCCAGATTTGTACGAGAACCTGCAGGCACTCCCTCACCTGCAGGAGTACCCAACACCAATGCGGCAATGGATGAAGGAGAAAGGAAAGTTGCTTGTCCAATGTATATGGTACGGAGAGCGGGGATGTCCGGTATGATTAGGGTTGACGGATGAGTGGGAGGGGGGAATGCGATGTTGGTGAGTTTCAGGTGTGTGAGGTTGGTGTAGGTTGAGAGGACATGGAAGAGATGGGTGGTCGCCGCTGGTACTATCTTTGTGATCAGCTTTTTTTATCAGTAACAAAACAGATGGCGAATGGACAGAGGGGACGCTGACCGCAGTGGAGAAGTGATGAGGAGGATCGGGCCCTGTCCAGACGAACCTTCGGGGACTATGTAGAATCCGTAATATCAACTCCGGTGAATGGAGCAAAGACAGGAACGAGGGAGATATAGTGCCCGTTGCTTACTGGACATAGGACAAAGCCGAATAGATCGACCGAAGGTCCGGGTCCTTCGCATGCGAATTCAACCTCCACTTCAACAAATCCAACATGAGCCTCCCCTTATCATCTATGTTCGCCCACCCCTTGGCCTGAGAGTAGGTTTTGCATTTAAAGAATGTACCCAGGAGCTCCTTGAAAAGGTGGATGTCTGTTGCACCCCCAGCGAGGTCTAGGGTGAGGGATCGTGGTGCACATGTAAGATTGGTGCGCCTGAATAGGCTGACTTGGGTTGAAGAGCGGAAGTAGAGGTCTGTGTGGAGAATTCGGAGGGAGGTGCTGAGGAAATGGGAGTTGAGGCGGAGGATGCTGCTTGTCGTCGGGTTGGTGTGGAGAGCGAGAGAGAGAATGTCAAGGAGGAGCTCTACCGGCAGCTCTACCAGCTGGCACATCTTACCAAGAGCTTGTTTGATGATGTTTATCAACAACGTCCGGTATCAGCAAGTCACAATGCACCTTTTAGACGCTTTAGCCGGTTAGTTTTTAACCCCTTGCTAGACAGATTTTCTCAGCGTAACTCTACTTATGTGAAGGGAACAACACTACAGGATATTGACACTATATAGGATAATTCTGGTAGACTCGGGACCGTACTATCTTAATAGACAGATCGGTCGCCAGTCTATAATCTGGCATGGAACACCACTGCAGTAAACTCCATACACTGGCAACAGCACTAGCATTCCATAATTTTCCTAGCATTATTAGGCAAGTGATCTTCAAGTACTTTAAAGATTCTGCTTCCAGCAGAAATTCAATTCTAATGTGTGAAGGACCACGGAAAATACCAGGGGAATGTCCATAGTAACCATTGACGAAACTCGTTGCAATAGCAGCGACCTTATATTCCGGGACAGGCAAACCTCGGAGGCATAAATGCAAGTCAGAGCGACTATTTGGAAACTGGTAAAAAAAGGTAACGGAGAAATTAGAAGGCTACAACAAAGGATTCAGACAACGACAGAAAAGAGAGAAAGGCCAATCGTAGCTACGTGTGCAGCCAAACATGTCGTATACATGTGTCCTAGGGAGAGATCAGGCAATCGTCTGCATCGAGTATGGTCGAGGCATTTAGGTCCATTCTCCGCAATGACGTCCATGACTAATGAATGACCGCCAGCGGATCCCTAAGCTCACTAAAAGCTTGAAGGAATGGGAAGAACTCGCAAGTAGTCACAAGTTAGTGGACGGGAAGATGAATGCCGATGTCATGCATAGCTCAATGCAACGGGCGATACACCTAAACTTGACATGGATGGAATCATCCAACATTTCCCCATACCTGCGACATCGGGGGAGGGGCAAATGTTTGCCCTACCCTAGGATCGTTATGAAGGGAGATATGGCGACTATGGTAGCCTTGTAGAGCGCCGTTCCCATAATACATGTCGGTCCCAGAATTTTGGGCCACTTGCGAATTTGGATAGGCTGTTGGGACTGGTGCTTGTTGACCATCTGGTCGATGTATAGGTTGCTGAGCTATCGGTGAAGAATATCCAAACGCATCGGGTAAGCCATGTTTTTGGTTTGGGAATAGCTGAGAGGTTGTCGACGAGGACGGAATTCTCTGGTGGCCTCCTGCGACCATAGCGTATGGCTGGGGTGCGAAGGGAGCGGTTGGAAGTGCACCGACAAGATTATTTTGAGAGTTTTGGCTCGCGTTAGGATAAGAAGAAGACCAGATCGATGAAGACATATCCTGCGACAACGATCCTGGGAACTGTCGAGGATGGGATGAATATGGGTGCCCCGAATGTCCGGTCGGGCTGACACCACCTGCGAACTGAAGAGACTGGTCATCAAGGGAAGTCGACCAAATCGAATGACCGGGACGGTTGGGAGGTCCTGAACCAAAGAGCAATTGTGGTTGCGGTGCAGATGACTCCGAGTGCGGCAGGACGTCACCACCGTTCGATGTGCGAGATAGGCCCATAACATCATTAAGGAGGTCTTGCGCAGTGGTTGGGTTCACAGTTGACGTAGCCATTAGTGGGGTAAAAGGGGAGATTCCGTGTGAAAGTGTCGGGGAACGCGCCGTGGTTCCTATTGGACTCAATATGGGTCTCATAGGGGTTATTGGGCTTGGACGTGAGGGAGGAGACCCTAAGGTAGGAGATATAGTGGCCCTGCGAAGTAGAAAAACAGACTTTGAAATCACTTTGACATGCAACAAAGAACAATTGTCTTACCTTGGATCCCAGACAATCTCATCATCTTGGGGTTCCTCCTCCTCAACATCCCGGTCAGAGGCATCCAAAAATCGGAATGCATCACGGACGACATCGTCGTCCGTACGCGAAGTCGTCTCTGTCATTGCATCATCGTCAGGATCTCTGTCTTTCCGTAATACCAGACGGTCGTCTCTGATTGCAGTTAGCAACTGTTGTTGAGGAATCGGCACGCCTTCGTCTTCGGGGTCTCTTCTGTGACCGACACTTGTAGGCAGGGGGTGTAGTTCCGCTTCGACACCTTTGAGAACAAATGCTTTGCCGTATAACGCGATGGGGGAGTACTAACAATACACTACCGTTAGAAGATGAGATGCACGGCAACAGATATAATTTACTGACCTCCATTTGAACCAAGGCCTTTGCATCATCTAAGAGGTCCGAAATTCTCATCAATTGTTCCACATTCGGATGCACTTGCTCCTGAGTTTGACCTTGAGCGACAGCAACCCTCTCCTGGTCCACATCGTTTTGTGAAACAGTCTTGGCCTCCCCCATCATCTTTCTCAAAGGTAAGAAACCCCTCATCTCTACATCCTCCTCCAAGGGGGCATCCAATGAAGGTAACCTATCCTCTGGGAAGGCGCGAGACAACGTACGCGAAAAATCTGCGTAGACCTCCCAGAATTGCGGAACTCCGTTAGAGGTCCCACTGATTTTGTGTTCTTTCCCCTCATTTTTTCTGATGGTGGCCAAGTCCTGACCCTGCATCACGTATTTGTAATTCGCTCGAAACCATTTCGAAGCGATCCTCAACGCCGGCAAGGTCCGTCTGAACGTTGCAGTGATCCGCTGGGCTAAATCGTTCTCGGCGACGTCGATAGGCGGCGGCTCCTTAAGCTCGTCAAGACCGACCTCCAGGAGCACACGGTAGAGTGCAAGTAAGTGAGAAAATATGCGCGATTCAATAACCGCCGCGGACACGGAAGGGGGTGGAGAAGCATCGGATTTCCTGTTGGGGGCCACTGGATCGCGGATCATGCGGTGCTTCCAGAGGGCGCCTTGTGAGAGAACGATGACATTAGAGATCATATCAGTTGGGAAGTGGCGTTCAGAAACGAGAGACTTGAAATCGTCAAGAACACCTTGAGTATGGTTTCGAGAGATGAAATCCATCCTGTTGCTAAGGATCAGATCCTCAGAGTCCAAACCAAGATATGATGAAACTCACTTGTCAACGCCAAGCCGCCATAACGCATGCAAGACTACCAACTTCTCCTTGAACACCCCGATCCTCACCCTAGGCACCATGGCGGTTGCAGGGTCCAGACCATCTCCATTTCGTTCTCTTCTTGTCCGAATCTTCCACTGGTCCAGGGCCTTGGTTAACACCGTTCCAAGATTTTCGGAAGCCGTATCGTAGGGCTGACGAACACAGAGGGCGCGATAGTAGTGCACGAGCGACATAAATGAATCTTTCTCATACGACGCCAATATGGCCAGCTGATGCGAAGGATTACCCTCATACGGAACCAAAAGCTTGGCTTGCTCATAACATTGTTGTGCCTTATCGTAATTCCTTGCCCGCGGGATGGCATCCAGACCCACCGACCCACCTCGCCTATTCCGTCCCCTCTTGGGTCCACTATCCTCGTGTCCTGCCTTGGGCCGGCCGCCGCTCTCATTGTACAGCTCCCTATACCGAGCGATATCGCCTAAACATATAAGCGCTTTGCTCAGAATGGCAAGCCGCCCGTCTCGCTCCGCAGCAGTCTTGGGTTCTACCGATATGGTGGCATCTTCAAGGGGAAACTGGTGATTTCGTCCGGTTGAAGTCGAAATACCGCCCTCCCTGGGTTCGGGGGCGTCACGATGGTTGCCGGAAGTAACAACATCACTGGTGGACAGGATTCCAAGAGCGAGAAGAGCAGGCTGAGCCTCGTCAAGCGCAAACGATCGACGAAAGCGAACAACGAGCTGGCTCCAGAACTTCTCTTCATCGCCAAGAAACTGACGAAAGCGCTGTATGAGCTTTCGGTGTTCCACAGGACCGTGACCGCCTTGACGCGGCTGTTGCCGGGAGGCATTCTGGATAACACGATCAAGCGCAGCGATACGCTGCTTGTAGACAGAGATGAAAGCATAAGATGTCTGCATCCATAAGTGATTCTCGACGTCCTTGGATTCCTTTGCATACGGGTGGATGAGAAGCAAGTTCAAGTAGCGCCTCCGGAGACTTCGCCGCTCTATTAGCTTTGGGAGTACACACAGCGGACACACATACTTCTTACGCTGAAACTCGACTTCCTTGTCCCAGGGTTCCCGAGCCTTCAGGATCTCTTTCAAACCTTGTTGAAGGCCTTTCGCCTCCCTGCGGTGTTTTGAGCGGCGTACGAAGACAAAAGGTTAAAGATAAGCACCTGGCAACATTTGACGCTTGTTCAGACATGTGTTTGCGATCCTAAAATTGAAGTAATTAATACAGGTCCATTCTCTGGATCGCGTTTGAAGCTGTAAAGATCAGCGGTGATTGCAGTTGAAGGTCATGAGCGGGAGCAGACACCGTGGGAAAAAGTTGGCTTTGTCACGGTAGTTCGAGGATCACTGGCCTCGTTAGTATGAACATGATTGATATGCAAGAATAAGGGTATAAGTGGTTTATGTATGAGAAATGAGTTCTAGAGCAAGAAACGACACCGGGAAAGATCCATGCTATACATTAATTAGGAGGGAGTTAGTATTCATCGTCCTCCTCATCATCCCTTCCACCCGGTCTAAACAGCGCGAGAAGATCATCCATGCCTAGACGCATGTCCTTGATCTTATCACCGCTCAACGCCGCTCGCGAGAGCTCACGCTTCTTCTCTTGGAGCTGGGCGACAGATATAAGAAAACTATACATAGTGCATACTGGACAAGTTCTAACACTCACTTCAAGAATCCGATCCTCGACAGTGTCGTCAATCTTGAGCTTGAAGATGTTCACGTCTCGGGTCTGACCAAATCTGTGCGCCCTATCAAAGGCCTGGTCCTATTGAGAGAAAAAGAGTCAATGTATCCTCCCTCAACAATAGAAGGGCGGCATACCTCAAGAGCTGGGTTCCACCAGAGATCAACGAGAATCACATTATTGCACGCCGTCAAGTTCAGGCCTGCAGAGGTGATAATAAGACCCCATGCCCTTTACCAAGTCACCAGAACGCACCAGTACTCCCAGCCTTGAACGAAATAAGAATAACATGAGTTTGAAGGCTCTTCTTGATCTTGCTCAGACTGAACTCCCTTTCCGTCGTATTCATCGAGCCATCATCTGCCCAAAGTATCAGATACACCGGGAAAGATGACAAAGGTCGGAAAGTCTCACATCGAACATACTTGATGCCCCGATCTCGCAAAAACGGCTCAATCAAATCCAACATGGACGTGAACTGCGAAAAGATAATCGTCTTCTCCCCTTCAGCCCGCTCGTCAATGTCGTGTAGCAACTTCAAGATCATCCTGATCTTCGCCGAGGAGGTCCGGCCTTCTGACTGCAGTTTCGCCTGAATAGCAAGTGGTGCGCAGTCGACGCAATGAGTTTCCCACTCGTCTGCAGCAGTGTTGTTCGGCGTAAGTCTAAGGATAAGGCTGTCAGCGAGAAGAAAGGGAAAGAACACAACAAGTCTTACGCAGTCGTGCAAACCAGGCATTTACGAGTGACATCAAGCTGCCCAAAAGCTGCAGCCAAATCATCCCCATCCTCCTCCTTATCATCGGCACCCTTCTTCATGGACTTGGGTTCGACAGCATCCATATCAGTTTTATAATCCTTTGACACCAGCACTGGATGGTTACACGCTAAACCAAGAGCGTGAGTCCTAAAATATCTCACGTGAGGAACAGAAAATCACGCTTACCTTGACGAAGTCGGAGCAACAGCAGCAAGACGGAGGTATAATTCGCCTTGCCACCGCTCTGTGCCATAAGTTTCTCGATGACGCTTTCCATTTTGTTCGCGAGTGCATCATAGAATGTTCTTTCGGACGCATCGAACGGGCACGATACGATATTCACATTACGCTCAGGCAGCTCAATGAGGACCTTCCCGTTGAGCGTTTGGTCTTTCCTGCGCCGAAGCATGATTTGTTTCAAAACAACCTGGCACGAAATAATACCTCAACATCTATATCAATCCTAAAACCGCCTCGAAATGACTCGTACCTGAAGCCGTTTCATCGCTCGATTAGCTCCGCGTCCGTTCTTGACAGGCTTGGCGATCTTGTCATTGAACTCTTCCCAGATCGACAGCGGTTTGATGCGTAGGAACTTGATCAATGAGTAGAGTTCCGTGACATTATTTTGCCTGTGCATCAGAATAAAGCGGTGAACAAGAATCCAACAAGAGTTCGAAGCGACATACATCGGAGTTCCAGTCAGACACCACCTGAACTTCCCCTCTAGCTCGCAGCAAGCAATTGCGGCCTTCGTCTTCTGGTTCTTGATATTATGTGCTTCGTCTGTACCCAGTGGAGGTCAGTTGAGAGATCCCAAACAATAAAAATGAAAAATCAGAATACCGAGTACGATGCGCCACCACTTGAGTTGGTAGAGAGCGTCCTTCTTCTTCCCAGCCTTAGCTTTTGCGGCCTTCTTCGACGCAACAGTACGCCCAAAATGATCAGCTGAGTCTGAACTATCCAGTTCGTCGTCGCTGGAATCAACCGGAGCCTTCTTTTTTGACTTAGACTTGGATTTGGATTCATCTTTCGCCGACGGATTGTAAGACTCGTATTCTGACTTGACGACATCGTAGGTTGTCACGACGACATGAGCTCTGCGAAGGTTCTTCGGGTCTAATTGATATGACGTTAGATTATGCTTGTATCTTGTAAAGGCGAGATGATGTCTACCTGATGCCCGAGCAGTGCCTTGGTGTTGAACCACTGTGAGGCCTTTGGCCATTTTCTGTATTTCATCCGACCATTGACCTACAAGAGCCAGCGGACATACAACTCTGCAGAACAGGAAGCTATCAGCACACCCGCTTAAGAAGAAAGGAACAACAAACAATGTAGCGGCGTCCCATCCATCAGCAGAATCCGACTTGCGAGGACGCCCTTCGACAATACGCGTCAGCGTCTGTATCGTCTTGCCCAGGCTGAGAAATGAAGGTGGTCAGGATCAATATAACAAGATTGAGGGGAAGATATCCAACCCCATATCATCAGCAAGAATACCGCCTGTCCTCTTCTTGGTGAGATCCTCTCGGTCCCTCATCCACGCGCGTCCAAGGATCTGATGGGGAAGCAACCTAACACCGTCCCTGAATCCATTGACCACGGCATCCTCCATGTTAACCTCCGTTGCTACATCCTCGTTCATCCCGCCGCCCATAAGATCTCGCAACGCTTTCTCAGCATCAGCAGGTGACATAAATTGATTGTCATCCTGGAAGTCGGGGAAAGCTACAATTTCCCCATCCCCAAGCCCTCCATTGGTCTTTGCGTGAGAGGGTAGGACCGTGAAGTTATTGCCAAACGATTTGGGTCCGATCATGTACGCGGGCCTATGCTGTGCCTGTGATGAGGGGTGAAGGTCTTTGTTTGAAGGGATGTGAATCGGTGTGGCCAAGGGCTTCGGGGGAGGAAACTTGGAGCTGTCAACTGCCTTTGAAAGTCCGGGGGCTGGCTTAGCCTTACCGGTGGGAAGTTGGGGATTGATGACATTCGAGTTCTCGACGCGTGGCTTGAATGGAACAACGTTGTTAGGCTGAGGTGGCTTGACTGGAAGGGCGGGGCTAACAAGGAATTTTCGGCGCGTCAACGCAGTTAAATGAAACTTAACAGAATGCGTACTTTGGACGTTGGTTTTCGCCATCTTCACTGTCTTGAAGTTCGTCTACTTCGTCATCAGATGAAACTACAATCGTGCTCTTGTCAGCGAGTACAGCCACCGAGGACGAGGAGGCAGATGAGCCTATGGACTAGAAATAATTGTGGATAAATAAACAGGAATGCAGTGTTAAAACTAGACCATAGGCATACTACGATGGTAGGTGAAGAATCCCTTGACTTGCGGGGGCCACCAAACTCAGGGTAGAGGTTAGCATCTTCAATCAATCTTCTCCGTCTGCGCACTACAATCAGCCGGGAAACAAGCAAGAGAAAGACAAGAGCCTACATGTTTTCCATGGCCATGGTGGTAGAGAGCGTGATCGGCTGGGGATAATTCGAGTCGAGTCGTTGGTGGTTGAAAGAGAAATAATTCCATCGACGACGCGTTTAAATACCAGCGTCACGTGACGCAGTTCAAGTTCTTTTGGAACAATTGTTGTGACTATAGTAGTACTTGGTACCAGTTGTCACAGTCCATACCACTAATACTACAGCCTCGGTCGATATACCTGCGTACAGTGGTCGGGCTATCGCAAGGCTATTATTGACTGCTATTGACAACTTCAACTTGTTTCAGACGCCGGACCTTACTGCGGAGTACCTTATAATTGTGCCATACTTAGAGAGTATCAACAACGCCTTTTTCGACGAACGTTTACAATGAATTTACATACTTGAATTCGGGCTTGTAATTTTACTTCGCTTGACCCCGATCAGGGTCTCCGCTGCCAAACCAACCGAAAACTTTCTTTTCACTTCAACCTACCGCCTTTCCCGGGCCCGTGCCATACCAGTGTTCAGAATGCACATAGGATATCGTCCATCTTTTTCTCAAAAAGTTTGGATAAGATTTGCAAGCGGGAGGAGGTGCCAGTCTGCCAGAGATGGCCGTTGACCGACCTAGCCAAACTTGGGTGATGTCCAATTCACTTCGGCTAATGGTTGCTAATAATTGCGAAAAAGAGCGTTGTTTATACTCTCTATAGCTACTTGATACGCGATGGAAGGGTATATTAAATCCGCCTGTAGCTTGCAAATCACATCTCTTGCGAATCCCTTGCAAATCCTTACCTTATCTGATTTAATTACTTACGACGGAACCGAACTTTGTATCTCTTCCTTGGCTTCTCAGAAGCACCTCGACCTTCGGATGTGCCCCCACTTCAGAAACCCCGAAACACGGAAACAGCATCCCCAACTCTCGTGCAGCTCACTCGACAGGCAATGTCAACCCACGACTCGGATAAACCCCGATCTCCTTCCAGTATGTCCACGAACGCTTGGCATCATAGGCCTTGCTTGTTCATCGAGTGAGAAGGCACTGGCCTATGGAATGAAATTAGTAGGTTCCGGTTATCAACGTGAAACCACTTTCGAATGCAAAGCCCTTTTCACGACATAGTGTCAAGTAAATGAAAGCCACAACAGTCCAAGTCAATTACACTCTATTTAGTGTAGGCCAGACACCGATGTACCATACTCTATACCATATATACCAGGGAGAGCGTAGAACGGGCCATAAACGAAAAGGGGGCATTGTCCACTAAACCAAAACCAGTCCGCAATGTAGTCTATCGAGAACCAAGGCGAGAATATCCAACACACAATGTCCATGCACTTCAGGCGCGTCCGATAGTAGTGACCTACACAAGGTCGTGAGTACATAAACTTAGATGTAAGCACAAGGAAACCCGACATTGAAGCCGATCTCTCTGAGCTTATCAGCATCAACAAGCAACCTTCCATCGAACACGAACGCAGGTTTGTTCATGTTCGCATAGACTTCCTCCCAGTTGATGTCGCGGAACTCCTTCCATTCAGTTGCGATCACAACAGCTTCTGCGTTCTTGCACGCTTCGATAGCGGAGGAACAGATCGTCACTTGTTTTTTGACTTGGGAGAGATCAGTAAGAGGTATGGGCGAAGAGGAATCCTCGACGTACTGGCATCAACGGGAGTAAGAGGGCTGGCTTCGGCGAGGTCGATCCAGATCTGCGCATGGTTGACTTGCGGGTCGTAAATGTTGACGAGCGCCTTCTCGGATTGGAAGTTCCTGATGAGAGTGATGGCGGGGGATTCGCGGGTATCCCCCGTGTCAGCCTTGAACGCAAATCCGAGGACAGCAATACGCTAAACAACCACCATTAACTCACCCATATGATGGAATAATAAACCGATAAAGAAACTAACCTTGCCGGTGATGGTGTTGAATAGGGTATCCACAACCCGCTTCGAGAACCTCCGCTTCTGATACTCATTCATCTCAACAACCTGCCTCCAGTATGCCGCAACCTCAGGCAGATGCAGACTCTCGCTCAGGTACACAAGGTTGAGAATATCTTTCTGGAAGCATGAGCCTCCGAAACCGACACTGGCTTTGAGGAATTTAGGGCCGACTCGCGAATCAAAGCCGACGGCGTGGGCGACTTCGTCGATGTTGGCGCCGGTGGCTTCGCAGATGGCTGAGAGGGCGTTGACGGAGGAGATACGCTGGGCGAGCATCGCATTGGCTGCGAGCTTGGAGAGCTCGGAGGACCAGAGGCCAACCGTCAGGACTCGCTCTGCGCTGTGCGGGAGTTAGCATAGAATGCAGAGGTGTGGCGGTGACTCACGGAACCCAATTGGCGTAGACAGCTGCCAGGGACGCACATGCATCTTTACCCTCCTGGGTCTGGAGCGAGCCGATGAGGACACGATCAGGGGAGAAGAGATCACGGATGGCCGTCCCTTCTGCGAGGAACTCTGGGTTGGAGAGGATGTCGAAGCGGCAGTTGGGCCTGGAGTTTGCCTCGAGAATGGTACGCATAGACTCGGCCGTGCGGCATGGGACGGTTGACTTTTCAACGACGATCTTTGATGAGTTGGCCACGGCTGCGATGCGACGTGTGGCGAGTTCGACGTAGCTGGTCTGCATGTCAATGTTGCTGCACAGGCATCACATT
>Ga0210383_10003130_pt1 | contig 14889 bp, 12 predicted proteins | sample IncBWC14OmetaG_FD_160072 | JGI IMG/M metagenome (GOLD analysis project Ga0210383, IMG submission 160072) | Forest soil microbial communities from Barre Woods Harvard Forest LTER site, Petersham, Massachusetts, United States - Inc-BW-C-14-O ...
ACGTGGAGATTCCCGAGCAGGTCGTGCAGGTGGGCGACGAGATCTTCGTCAAGATCATCGACATCGACCTGGACCGGCGCCGGATCAGCCTGTCGCTCAAGCAGGCCAACGAGGGCACCATCGGCGAAGCGGTCGGCGACGACTTCGACCCGACCCTGTACGGCATGCCGGCCTCCTACGACGAGCAGGGCAATTACGAGTACCCCGAAGGCTTCGACCCAGAGACGGGCGAATGGCTGCCGGGCTACGAGAAGCAGCGCGAGGACTGGGAGCACCAGTACGCCGAGGCGCGGGCGCGGTTCGAGGCGCACCGACGGCAGGTCGAGGAATCCCGCAAGGCCGACGAGGAGGAAGCGGCCACCCTGCCCGACGAGTCCGACGAGGACGGCGGCGCGGCTTCGGCCAGCAACGGCGCTCCCGGTGCGCCGCGCGCAGGACGCGGTGCTCGCTCAGGCGGCACCCGGCAGGGTGCGGGCACGCCGGGCGCGGTCACGTCCAGCTCGACCCCGGGCGCCGCGGCGACCGGCACCCTGGCCTCGGACGAGGCCCTGGCCGCCCTCCGCGAGAAGCTCTCCGGCGGCCAGTCCTAACCCAGCACACAGGGCGGCACTCACTTCGGTGGGTGCCGCCCTTTGCGTTGGATACTACGCGCCGTAACGAAGCAGCAGTTCGGCCACGCACACCGGCTTGGTTCCGCCCTCCCGCTCGAACGTCACGGCGTAGGCGGCCTGCTTCCCGCCCGGCACATCGTTGACCGCGGCGCAGCTCACGTCGGCCCGGACCCGGCTGCCGACCGGCACCGGAGCCGGGAAGCGCACCTTGTTCAGGCCGTAGTTGATCACGACCGACGCGTCCGCCACCTCGACCACCTCCTGCACCAGCTGGGGCGCCAGCGAGAGGGTGAGGAAGCCGTGCGCGATCGTGCCGCCGAACGGGCCCGCCTTCGCCCGCTCCGCGTCGAGGTGAATCCACTGGTGATCGCCGGTCGCGTCGGCGAACAGTTCGACCTGCTCCTGCGTCACCTCATGCCAGGGGCCGACGCCCAGGTGCTGGCCTACGTGGTTGGGCAGTTCATCGAGTTTCAGGGTCACTAGCGCCATGAAGCGATCATGACATCGAACCCGGCCGATGGCCATCGTGACCCAAGCGAGACCGGGAGCCGAACAACCTTCGGGTGCGTGCAGACGTCTCAGAGCCGGAATCGTTCCCTATGCCGCGCACCTGGGGCGGGCTGCCGATGATGATCGAGTCGCCGGACCAGCAGGGCCTTGACGACTTCACGACCCTGTACGTCGGGCACTATGAGCAACTGCTTCGGCTGGCCGTGCTACTGGTCGGCGACATGGCCGCTGCCGAGGACGTCGTCCAGGAGGCGTTCATCCGGGTCCACCGCACGATCGAGTCTCGGCCGCTGCACAACCCGCTGGCCTACCTGCGCCAGGCGGTGGTCAACCTAGCCCGGTCCGAGCTGCGCCGGCGGCTGGTCCGGCTCCGGCACGCGCCGCGGCCGATGCCCGACGTGGCCAGCGCCGAGGAAGGGGCCTGCGCGGCCATTTCCCGGCAGGAGGTGATCGTCGCGCTGCGCCGGATCCCGGCCCGGCAACGGGAGGCGGTCGTCCTGCGCTACTGGGCCGACCTGCCCGAGGCCGAGATCGCCGCCCTGATGGGGGTCAGCGTCGGCGCGGTGAAGAGTTACATCTCACGCGGCCAGAGCCGGCTCGGGCTGCTCCTAGAGGGGGTGCGATGACTCTGCCGCCGCAGCGCCCGCCCGTGGATCCGCCGCCGGGCCCGCCGCAACGCCCGCCCCTAGGCCCGCCGCAGCGCCCGCCCCTAGGCCCGCCGCAACGCCCGCCGCTGGGCTCCGAGCGCCTCGCGGAGCTGCTCGAGGACGCCGTCCGGCACGTCACCGCGCCGGGCGACGCACTTGATCGCATTCGGCGCGGCGTGCGCCGCCGCCGCACGGTGCACCGGGTCGGCGCCGTCCTGCTCGCCGTGGCCGTGCTGGCGGGCGGCGGTTCGACGGCCCTGGCGGTGACCTCGGGCCGCGGCCCGTCCGGGCTCGCCTCGTCCGCGAACGCCCCGGCCGCGGCAGACGCCCAGGACACGGCGAACGCCCAGGCCACAGCGGACGCCCCCGCCACGGCGGACGCCCCCGCCACTCGGCCGACCACCGCCGACGCCACGACGACGGCCGCGTGGGACGGCCAGGCCCCCACGTCGGGACGGGTGCTCGCTCCCGCCCCCTCCCCGGGCTCTTCCGGCAACTTGGCCGCCAAGGCGGCAGCCCCACCGGGGGGCCAGGCCTCCCTCGGCCAGCCGGCCATCTGGGACATCGACGGGGACGGCCGGCCGGATACGGCCACGCTTGTGGCGGTGGGCAACGCCGAGTCCACCTCCAGCTTCCAGCTCGTGGTTCACCTGACCGGGCTCGGCACCCAGGCCGTCCCGTTCACCGCGACGTCCGCGCGGTTCATGCCGCCGCACGGGCCGGTGATCATCGGCGCGGCCGACGCCGCCCACGACGGTCACGCCGAGCTCTTCGTCCAGATCGACTCGGGCTGCTGCACCGAGTTCTGGACCATCTTCCGACTGGTCAACGGCCAGGTCAGGCAGATGATTATGGCCGGTCATCCGGTCTTGATCGCGGTCGGCGGCACCGTCATGAACAACGCCGGCTTCAGCTGCGCCGGAGCTGACCTCGTGGTCTACGCCTATCAGGCCGGGACCACGGCCAACACGTTCCTCGCGTCCCGGGAGACGTACCGCTGGGCTGGCGCCGCCCTCGTGCTCGCGTCGCAGCGGCAGACGACGATTCACGGGACCGCGCAGGACCCGGTGCTGGCCACGTACAGCGGCGTCACGTGCGGCGGCCTCAGCTCGGCCCGCGGTGAGGCCGCCGCCGCGGTTCCCCCTACGCTGGTGCCGTGACGGGACAGCGGAACCGGGTGCTGCGAGCCGGGCTGACCGGAGGCATCGGGTCAGGTAAGAGCGAGGTGTCCCGACGGCTGGCCGCCCACGGGGCCGTGATCATCGACGCGGACGTCGCCGCCCGGGCCGTGGTCGCGCCCGGCACGCCGGGGCTGGCGCGGGTGGTCGAGGCCTTCGGCGCCGACGTGCTAGGTCCGGAAGGCGCCCTGGACCGCGAGCGGCTCGGCGCGATCGTGTTCGCTGATTCAGCCGCGCGCGCCGCGCTGAACAGCATCGTCCATCCCCTCGTCGGGGAGTGGATGCAGGCCGCCGAGCGGGATGCGGTGGCGGCGGCCGACGGCCACGTAATCGTCGTGCACGACGTGCCGCTGCTGGCCGAGAACCGGCGCCCCGGCGGCTTCGACCTGGTCATCGTGGTGGACGTGCCGCCCGAGCTCCAGCTTGAGCGGATGGTCGCCCAGCGGGGCATGACGCCCGATCAGGCCCGGGCCCGGATGGCCGCCCAGGCCAGTCGTGAACAGCGCCTCGCCGTGGCCGACCTGGTAATCGACAACTCCGGCTCCCTAGAGGATCTCGACCGCAGCGTCGCCGAAGTCTGGGCCGACCTCCAGCTCCGCGCCGCCGCCCCGGCTCCCTAGCGCAGCCCCCACCCGGGCGTCTTTAGCCCGGCTCCGCCGCGTGGGCATGCCGCCCGGCCGCGGTCAGCGCACCGTCGCCGAACCCCGTCACCGCGAACAGCGACCATTCGTCGGACGGCCCGTTCAGCGCGTGGCTGCCGCGTTCGGCGAAGGTGATGCCCGATCCGGTCACCAGATCCTTGACCGTCCTGGAGACCAGGATCTCCGCGGGCCGCGCGAGCGCCGCCACCCGGTCGGTGATCTGTACCGAGAGGCCGGCGATGTCCTCCCCGACCAGGTCCACCTCGCCGGTGTGGATCCCGGCCCGGATCTGGATCCCCGCCGCGGCCGCTCCCTCGCGGACCGCGGCCGCGCACCGGATCGCCTGCCCGGGCGCGTCGAAGGTGGCCAGGATGCCGTCCGCCGTGGTCCTGATCAGCCGTCCCCGGTGCCCCCGAACCAGCCCGCTCGCCTGCTCCTGGCCATGGTCGTCCACGTCCGCCGGCGTGGTCCGCAGGATCGTGGCCAGTACGCGATCGGGGTGGCCAGGCTGCGCCGTAGCGGCCAGGAAGTCGGCGATCTCGCCGCACAGCGCGTCGCTGTCCTCGTGGGAAGAAAAGCGCAGCCAGTGGTCACCAGCCTGCTCCCAATAGCGGGCGCCCGCTATGTGGGAGGCCAGATAGCGGCCGTGACAGGGCGGCGTGATGCGGTCAGCGGTGCGCTGGATCACCATGGTGGGCACATGGATAGCGGGCAGGACATCACGGATGTCGATGTCGTGGATCATCCGCAGCATCCGCAAGAACGCGCTCGGGCTGATCGCCATTCGCTCGAACCGCCCGAACGCCTGGCGCCAGCGCGCCGAGCCCGCGCGGCTCTGCATGTACCACTCGATGCTCGCGCCCTGCCCCCAGCGGTGTGCGGCGATCTCTCGTAGCTCGTCGTACATCTCCGGTGCGCCTCGTCCGCACGGGTAGCCAGGTGCCGGGAACCAGCGCGCCGACGCCGATCCCAAAATCAGCGCGCTGACCTGCCCGGGATAGGTGGCCGCGAACAGGATGCTCATCGGCGCACCGTCGGAGTAGCCGAAGAACACCGCCCGGCTGGAGCTGGCGGCGCGCATCACCGCACGCATGTCCTCAATCCGTTCTTCTAGCGACATATCGCCCAGCGCGCGATCCGACAACCCGGTGTCCCGCTTGTCGAACATGATCAACCGCCCGAGCTTGGCCAGGCGCCGGTAGAAGTCGGCCATCAGCGGGTCTTCCCAGAGCAGTTCGAGATGGCTCATCAGGCCGGGCACCAGGACGATGTCCTGTTCTCCGTGGCCGAGCACCTGATAGGCGATGTGGATTCCGTCACTGGTCTGGACATAACGCACCTCCGGCATGGCCTCGTCGGCGCCTTCGTCTGGCGCTGGCGGGACCGCCGCACCGGGGACCTCTAGCGCGGCATCCTGGCGCAGGATGCGCTCGTGCAGCTCGCGTAGCTCAGGGCCGGGCTCGATCGCGAGCTCGGCGACCAGGATGTCGCGCAGCTCCCGGTAGGCGTGCAGCGCATCGGCCTGCCGCCCGGCCCGGTAGAGGGCGAGCATCCGCAGGGACCAGAACCGCTCGCGCAGCGGATGCGCGGCGGTGAGCGATTCCAGCTCCGCGATGAGGTCGCGGTGCCGGCCGCCCGCCAGCAGGGCGTCGGCCCGCGATTCGAGCGTGGCCAGGCGCTGCTCCTCCAGGCGTCCCGCCTCCGCGCGCGCCGACGGTACCGCGTCGAAGCCAGCCAGCGCGGGCCCGCGCCACAGGCCCAGGGCCTGATCGAAGCGCTGCGTGGCTGTGGCGGCGTCACCGGCGGCCAGCGCCGCGTCGCCCTCGGCGGCGAGCTGCCCGAACCGCAGCGCGTCCAGTTCTCCCGGCTTCACCCGGAGCACGTAACCCGGCGACCGGGTGGCCAGCCGGTCGGCCTCCCCGGCCGACCGGAGCGCCTTGCGCAGCTCAGACAGGCGGACTTGCAGGCTGTCGGTTGCCCTGTCGGTCGGCTGGCCGGGCCACAGCTCCTCAAGCAGCCGGTCGGACGAGACCACCTGGTTGGCGTGCACCAGAAGCAGGGCCAGCACCGCCCGGGTCCGGGCGCCTGCCAGCGCGAGGGACTGGCCGTCGGCCGTCACCTCGAGCGGACCGAGCACTCCGAACTCCACCTGACCCCATCCCATCCCGGCGTTGGTAAGTCAACGGTAAGCCCACCGTAGGTTGCCTGGAACCCGCACCGGTCACGATGCAGAGGCGGACCGAGCCTGCGCGGCCGTGACGAGAGGAGGCGCGATGTCCGGTAACCCGCCGGTCGTGATCGTCGGAGCGGGCGTCGGCGGGCTGACGCTGGCGCTGCTGCTGCGGCAGCGCGGCATCGCCGCCGAGGTCCTGGAGCAGTCCAGCGAGCTGCGGGAGGTCGGCGCGGCCGTCTCCCTGGCCGCCAACGCGACCCGCGTGCTGGCGCACCTGGGCCTGGATGAACTCCTGGCCCGGGTATCGACCGAGCCCACCGCGCTCATCCACCGCGACGGCCGCGACGGTCACCGGATCGCGATCACGCCCGGCCCGCAGTGGTACCGGGATACGTTCGGCGCGCCGTTCTATGGCCTGCACCGGGCGGACCTGCAGCGGGCCCTCGCCGATGCGTTCGGACCCGACCACCTGCACCTGGGCCGCCGCGCGGCATCCTTGGAGGAGTGCGGTCGGGGGATGCGGGTGCGCTGCTCGTCGGGCGCTGTCTTTGAGGCCAGCCTGGTAGTGGGCGCGGACGGCGTGCACTCGCTGGTCCGGCATTGGGTGACCGGCGGGGACGAGCCGGTTTACTCGGGCACGTCCGGGTTCCGCGGCCTGGTCCCGGTCGACCTGCTGCCCCGGCTGCCCGATCCGGGCGCCCTGCAGTTCTGGATCGGGCCCGGCGCGCACCTGCTGCACTACCCGATCGACGGCGGCCGTCTGATCAACTTCCTGGCCGTCATCGACACACCACGGCAGTGGACGGCACCGGCCTGGATGGAGGCCGCCCAAGACGGCGCGCACCTCGAGGCGTTCACCGGCTGGCACCCGGCGGTCGCCGAGATGCTCAGCGCCGTGCCGCAGTCCCCGCGTTGGGGCCTGTTCGCCCGGCGGCCGCTGGCTCGCTGGAGCCGCGGCCCGGCCGTGCTACTGGGCGATGCCGCCCACGCCATGCTCCCGCACCACGGCCAGGGCGCGAACCAGACGATCGAGGACGCGGCCGTCCTGGCCGCCGAACTGGAAGGCGCCGACGACATCTCCGCCGCGCTGGGCCGCTACGCCGCCCGGCGCCGGGCCCGGACCCGCAAGGTCCAGCTCATGTCGTGGGCCGCGTCGGCCGCGCTGCACCTGCCCGACGGCCCGGCCGCCCAGCGCCGCGACGCCTACCTAGCCCGCGTCCCGCAGCACCTGGCCTGGATCCACGGCCACGACGCGCTCGCCCCCGCCCTCGCCCGCTGCTAGAACCGGGGCCGCGGGGCCGCCGAGCACACGCGGAATGTCAGACCCCCCGCCTAGAGTTGTGTACTTGGAGGTGGGTTGTGCGTCCGGTTACCGATTTGAAGCGTAGCGTCGCGCCGTTCGAGGTCGTGACCGACATGGTTCCGGCGGGCGATCAGCCGCAAGCGATCGCCGAGATCTCTCGGCGCATCCGCGCGGGCGACGGCGACACCGTGCTGCTCGGCGCGACCGGGACCGGGAAGACCGCCTCGGTGGCCTGGATCGCGGAGCAGGTGCAGCGGCCGGTGCTGGTCATGCTGCCGAACAAGACGCTCGCCGCCCAGTTCGCCAACGAGCTGCGCGAGATGCTGCCCAACAACGCGGTCGAGTACTTCGTCTCCTACTACGACTATTACCAGCCCGAGGCGTACGTCCCGCAGACCGACACCTACATCGAGAAGGACTCCTCGATCAACTCCGAGGTCGAGCGGCTCCGGCACTCGGCCACCAACTCGCTGCTGACCCGGCGCGATACCGTCGTCGTGGCCTCGGTGTCGTGCATCTACGGCCTGGGCACGCCGCAGGAGTACGTGGACCGGATGCTCACGCTCAAGATCGGCGACACCATCGAGCGCGACTCGCTGCTGCGCCAGCTGGTCGGCATGCAGTACGCGCGGAACGATCTGGCCTTCACCCGCGGCACCTTCCGGGTCCGCGGGGACACCATCGAGATCATCCCGATGTACGAGGAGCTCGCCGTCCGGATCGAGATGTTCGGCGACGAGATCGAGCGGCTGATGACGTTGCACCCGCTCACCGGCGAGGTGGTCAGCGAGGACACCGAGCTGTACATCTTCCCGGCCACGCACTACGTGGCCGGGCCGGAGCGCATGGAGCGGGCCATCAACGGCATCGAGACCGAGCTTGCCCAGCGGCTCGCCGAGCTCGAAAACCAGGGCAAGCTGCTCGAGGCGCAGCGGCTGCGCATGCGCACCACCTACGACATCGAGATGATGCGCCAGGTCGGCAGCTGCTCCGGTATCGAGAACTACTCGCGGCACATCGACGGCCGCGAGCAGGGCAGCCCGCCGAACACCCTGCTCGACTACTTCCCGGAAGACTTCCTCCTGGTCATCGACGAGTCACACGTGACCGTCCCGCAGATCGGCGCCATGTACGAGGGTGACGTGTCGCGCAAGCGGGTCCTGGTCGAGCACGGCTTCCGGCTGCCCAGCGCGATCGACAACCGCCCGCTAACCTGGGATGAGTTCCTCGACCGGATCGGGCAGACCATCTACCTGTCGGCCACCCCCGGGCCGTACGAGCTGCAGCGCGTCGGCGGCGACGTGGTCGAGCAGGTGATCCGGCCGACCGGCCTGGTCGACCCCGAGGTGGTCATCAAGCCGACCAAGGGCCAGATCGACGATCTGCTGCACGAGATCAGGGAGCGGGCCGACCGGGACGAGCGGGTGCTGGTCACCACGCTCACCAAGCGAATGGCCGAGGACCTGACCGACTACCTGCTGGAGAACGGAGTCCGGGCCCGGTACCTGCACAGCGAGGTGGACACGTTGCGCCGGGTCGAGCTGCTGCGCGAGCTGCGGATCGGCGAATACGACGTGCTGGTCGGCATCAACCTGCTCCGCGAGGGCCTGGACCTGCCTGAGGTCTCGCTGGTCGCGATCCTCGACGCGGACAAGGAAGGCTTCCTCCGCTCCGGCACAAGCTTGATCCAGACCATCGGCCGTGCCGCGCGGAACGTATCCGGCCAGGTCCACATGTACGCCGATACCGTCACCCCGTCGATGCAGCGGGCTATCGAGGAGACCAACCGGCGCCGGGACAAGCAGAAGCAGTACAACGAAGAGCACGGCATCGACCCCCAGCCGCTGCGCAAGCGCATCGCGGACATCTTGGATCAGATCGTCCGCGAGGACGCCGACACCGAGCAGCTGATCGGCGGCGGCGGCCGGCAGCAGTCGCGCGGCAAGGCGCCGGTCCCGGGTTTGTCGAGCCGGGCCCGCGCCGCGGTCCAGGCCGTCTCGCATACCGAGGCCGGCCCGCCCAGCAGCGCCGCCCGCGGCGAGCTCGTCGGGCTGATCAGCGAGCTCACCGAGCAGATGCACGCGGCCGCCGCCGAGCTGCAGTTCGAGGTCGCGGCCCGCCTCCGCGACGAGATCCGCGTCCTCAAGCATGAACTGCGCGGCATGCACGCCGCCGGCGTCTAACATGCACGCCGCCGGCGTCTAACCCGCAGCGCCAGCTTCAAGGAAATCGCGACGGCTGCGAGAGGCAGGAACGCATGCCCTGGCTGATCCGGGACGTGGTCGACGACATCAACAAGGCCGCTGCCAAGAGATGGCGCCATCTCGACCCGCTGCTGACCGAGCCCAGCGACCTGCCCGAAGGCTGCATGGCGCCGCTGCTGGCCCTTGGGGACAACAGTCGCCCGTCCGGGCTGGGCGTCTGCCGCCACCAGCACGTGGCCGCCGACACGCTGGCCCAGACCTGGGGCACCGCGACCAAGTTCGTGCTGAGTATGCGGCTGCGCGGCCCAGACGTCGCGGCGGCGGCCGACGACCTGCTGACCCAGTGGCGCGATCACCTCAGCGCGCAGCCGGAGGCCAAGGCGGACGACACCGCCGCCATCGTCAACTGGCCGGCCCGCGACGTCACCGGGGTGCTGGCCCTGCTCCGGCACGGCCTGCAGCCCCTGACCGTCATTGCGGTCCGTCCGAAGGCGCGCCCCGCAAACGTCGGCACCGCGCCACCAGAAGGCCTGGTCATCCGCCCGGCTACCGCCGATGACCTCGACGCAGTAGCCGAACTCGAGCTAGGCGTGGTCCGGTACGACGCGCACTTCGGCGGGTCGATCCCTCGTCCGGCCACCGAGGCGCTGGTCCGCGCCGAGACGCAGGCGGCCCTGGCCAAACGGCCCGGCTGGACCTGGCTGGCCGAGCAGGACGGCCAGCCCGTGGCGCTGACCGTCGTCGAGCCGCCCGCCGCCGCCAGGTGGATCGCGGGCCTGACCCGAACCGGCGCCACGGCCTACCTGCAGACCATGTTCGTGCGCCCGGACGAGCGCAGCGGCGGGATCGGCGCGGCCCTGGTCCGGCACGTGCACGGCGAGCTCGACGCCCGCGGGATCGACCTCACCCTGCTGCACTACTCCCAGGTGAACCCGCTCTCGGCGCCGTTCTGGCACCGGATGGGATACCGGCCGCTGTGGTCCACCTGGGAGGCGCGCCCGGCGGCCACCCTGCGCTGACGACCGGACCGCAGGGCCACCATCAACCTCAGAGCCAGCAAATGCCCCACAAATACCCATCGGCGGAGGCCGATCGCGCTGGGCCACCGCGGGCAGGGCATGATAGTGCACGGGTCCGCCGGAATGCTGAGCGCCACCTTACTGTTGCCTCAGAGGAGTAATCCGGCGGTGTTACGGGTGGCCCGCATCGGGAACGTGATATGTGAGCGGGCATGGCGCGAAAGCAGCCGACTAGCGGAGATGCCGGGGGAGGTGTGGAGTGCTAGTCAGCCTGATCGCGGCGATCGTCGCGGCAATCTTCTACGGCGTTGCTTCGGTGATGCAGGCGATTGCCGTACGTTCGGCCAGCCATCGAGGGCTGGAGGACGTCGAGGCGGGCGGCGTCGACCCTGGTCTCGTGGTGCGCATGCTGCACCAGTGGCGGTTCGTGGTCAGCATCGGTCTTGACGCGCTCGGCTTCGTGGCCCAGCTGATCGCCCTGCAGCGGCTTCCCCTGTTCGTCGTGCAGGCCTTCGTCGCGTCGAACCTCGCAGTGACGGCGGTCGTCGCCTCCCGCGTGATCGGCATGACCCTGTCGTGGCGGGAGTGGGCGGCGGTTATCGGCGTGGTGTCCGGCGTGGGCCTGCTCGGCTCCACGGCCGGCGCCGAGGGCGCCGCCCACGTGGGAGCGGTGTTCAAGCTCGCCCTGATCGTGGCGGTGGCCGGCCTGGCCGTGGTAGGCATGGCCGCGGCCAAGCTCAAGGACCCGTACCGCACCACAGCGCTCGGCCTCACGGCCGGTTTCGGCTTCGGGGTGCTCAGCATCGCCGCCCGCGTGCTGGATGGCTTCGCGCCGCTCCAACTCGCCCGCGACCCGGCCACCTACGCGATCGCCGCGGCCGGCATCATCTCGTTCATGTTCTATGCCACCGCCCTGGAGGGCGGCAGCGTGACGGTCGCCACGGCCGCCGTAGTGCTGAGCGAGACGATTCCGCCCGCCGTCATCGGGGTTGTTTTCCTCGGCGACCAGACCCGGCCGGGACTGGCCGCCGTCGCCTGGGTAGGGTTCTTCATCGCCGTCGCTTCGGCCGTCATGCTGGCCAGATTCGGCGAGGCGCACCACAGCGAAGATGTCGCGCTAGCCGACGCGGTGGCACGTCGGCAAGCAAATGCCGGGCCGGCCGCCGCTGAACTGTTATCCTGGTGGCCCGTGGACCTGCAGCTTTTCCTTGCCATTCCGGAAACCACGGGAGTCTCATAGTGGCCGCATCATCACTTCATTCACGGCCTGTTCAAACCCGGCATCTGTTCGTCACTGGAGGAGTCGCTTCCAGCCTCGGCAAAGGACTGACCGCGTCCAGCCTGGGCCGTTTGCTCAAGCTCAGAGGCCTGCGGGTCACCATGCAGAAGCTCGACCCGTACCTGAACGTCGACCCGGGCACGATGAACCCCTTCCAGCACGGCGAGGTGTTCGTCACCGACGACGGAACAGAAACCGACCTCGACGTCGGTCATTACGAGCGGTTTCTCGACACCAACCTGCAGGGCGAGGCCAACGTCACCACCGGCCAGATCTACTCGACGGTGATCGCGAACGAGCGGCGCGGCGCGTACCTCGGCGACACAGTCCAGGTGATCCCGCACATCACCAACGAGATCAAGTCCCGCATCCTGCAGATGGGCGGGGACGACGTCGACGTGGTGATCACCGAGGTCGGCGGGACCGTCGGTGACATCGAGTCGCTGCCGTTCCTGGAGGCCATCCGCCAGATCAGGCACGAGATCGGCCGGGACCGCTGCTTCTTCCTGCACGTCAGCCTGCTGCCCTACATCGGCCCGTCCGGTGAGCTCAAGACCAAGCCCACCCAGCACAGCGTGGCGGCGCTAAGAAGCATCGGCATCCAGCCCGACGCGATCGTGGCCCGCTCCGACCGCCCGATCAGCGTCGGCCTCAAGCGCAAGATCAGCTTGATGTGCGACGTGGACGAGGAAGCGGTTGTCTCCGCGCCCGACGCGCCGTCCATCTACGACATCCCGAAGGTGCTGCACGCCGAGGGGCTGGACGCCTACGTGGTGCGCCGGCTCGGCCTGCCGTTCCGCGACGTGGACTGGAACGAGTGGGACGACCTGCTGCGCCGGGTGCACCGCCCGGCCCACAGCATCACGATCGCGCTGGTCGGCAAGTACGTCGACCTGCCCGACGCGTATTTGTCCCCGGCCGAGGCGCTCAAGGCCGGCGGGTTCGCCAACGACGCCCAGGTGAACATCCGCTGGGTGATCAGTGACGCCTGCGAGGACCCCGAAGGCGCTGCCGCCGAACTCGACGGGGTGGACGGCGTGCTGATCCCGGGCGGTTTCGGGGTGCGCGGCATCGAGGGGAAGATCGGCGCGATCCGGTACGCGCGCGAGCACGGCATCCCGATCCTGGGCCTGTGCCTAGGCCTGCAGTGCATGGTCATCGAGGTGGCCCGTGACCTGGCCGGGCTGGCCGACGCGGACAGCGCCGAGTTCAACCCGCACACGCCGTACCCGGTGATCGCCACCATGGCCGACCAGGAAGACGTGGTGGCGGGGGAGCGGGACATGGGCGGCACCATGCGCCTGGGCCTGTACCCGGCCGTCCTGCAGCCCGGCACGCGGGTGGCGGAGTTGTACGACAGCGCCCTGGTGCAGGAGCGGCACCGGCACCGGTACGAGGTCAACAACTCCTACCGCGAGGCGCTCGAGCAGGCCGGGCTGGTCTTTTCCGGCCTGTCGCCGGACGGCCATCTGGTGGAGTTCGCCGAGCTGCCCAGCCATCCGTTCTTCGTGGGCACCCAGGCGCATCCCGAATTCCTGTCCCGCCCGACCCGGCCCCACCCGCTGTTCGATGGCCTGATCGCCGCCGCGCTCGCGCGGTCCAAAGCCCTCACGTCCGCGAGCAGCCTGGCCAGCGCCCGCGCCGCGGCCACCGCATGAGCGAGCCGGAGGGGCCCGGCGCTGCCTGGACTGAGTTTTCTCCCCCAAACCCACCCCAGGCGCGAGGAACGAGCGACGAGGGAAGACAGCGCCTTAAAAGGGCCCCGGAGGCGAGCGGGGAACAGAGCATGAGCACCATCGCCGACGTCGAGGAGCACTGGCCCGTCGTCTCCTCGGCGGAGCTGCTCCGTGCCCGGCTGGTCACCGTACGCAGCGATAAGGTCCGTACCCCTGACAATCATTTGGCCGAACGGGACGTGGTGCTTCATCCGGGCGCCGTGGCCGTGCTCGCCCTGGATGACGCGGACCGGATCTTGATGATCAGGCAGTACCGGCATCCGGTGGGACGCCTGCTGTGGGAGATCCCGGCGGGCCTGCGCGACGTGGCCGGGGAGGACCCGTGGGTCACCGCGCAGCGCGAGCTGGCGGAGGAAGCGAACTACCGGGCCCGCGACTGGCGGGTGCTGGCCGACTACTACTCCTCGCCCGGCTACAGCACCGAACGCCTGCGCGTCTTCCTGGCCCGCGACCTGGAACCCGTACCCCCGGCCGAACGCCACTTTGTCCCCCGGGATGAGGAGGCCTACCTGCTGGTCGACTGGCTGCCGCTGGACGAGGCGGTGCGCAAGGTATTCGCCGGGGAGCTCCACAACGGGCCCGCCGCCCTGGGAATTATGGCGGGGTATGCTGCCAGGTCAGAGGGGTATAACCGGCTTCGTCCGGCCGATGCCCCCGAAGAGCAATGACGCTCAGCTGTCTGGAAGGACCACCATGAAGGTTGGAATTCCCCGGGAAATCAAGAACCACGAGTACCGAGTGGCGATCACGCCCGCCGGCGTGCACGAACTGGTCCGTGGCGGCCATCAGGTGGTCATCCAGGCCGGCGCGGGGGAGGGCTCGTCGATCCCCGACGAGGACTTCACCACCGCCGGGGCGAAGATCCTGCCCACCGCGGACGATGTGTGGGGCGAGGGGGACCTGATCCTCAAGGTCAAGGAGCCGATCGAGGAGGAGTACCACCGGATGCGCTCGGGTCAGGTGCTGTTCACCTACCTGCACCTGGCCGCCTCCAAGGCCTGCACCGACGCGCTGCTCGGGGCGGGCGTCACCTCGATCGCGTACGAGACCGTCCAGCTGCCCGACCGGACGCTGCCGCTGCTCGCCCCGATGTCCGAGGTCGCCGGGCGGATGGCGCCGCAGGTGGGAGCGCATCACCTGCAGCGCGACGGCGGTGGCCGCGGCGTGCTGATGGGCGGGGTATCCGGCGTGTACGCGGCCAAGGTGGTCGTGCTCGGCGCGGGTGTGTCCGGGATGAACGCCGCCGCGATCGCCCTCGGCATGCAGGCCGAGGTGCTGCTGGTGGACAAGAACGTCGCCCGGCTCCGCCAGGCGGACGCCATATACCAGGGGCACTGCCAGACCGTAGCCTCCAACGCCTACGAGATCGAGCGCGCCGTGATCGACGCCGACCTGGTCATCGGCGCCGTCCTCGTGCCCGGCGCCAAGGCCCCCAAGCTGATCAGCAACGAGCTCGTCTCTCGGATGAAGTCCGGAGCGGTGCTGGTCGACATATCGATCGACCAGGGCGGCTGCTTCGAGGACTCCCGGCCCACCACGCACGCCAACCCGACCTACCCGGTGCACGACACGCTGTTCTACTGCGTGG
>Ga0210383_10003131_pt1 | contig 14889 bp, 12 predicted proteins | sample IncBWC14OmetaG_FD_160072 | JGI IMG/M metagenome (GOLD analysis project Ga0210383, IMG submission 160072) | Forest soil microbial communities from Barre Woods Harvard Forest LTER site, Petersham, Massachusetts, United States - Inc-BW-C-14-O ...
CCGGGGCTGCAGCTGGCGCTGACCAGCCGCAGCGACCCGCCATTGGCCCTGGCCAGACTGCGGGCCCGCGGGCAGCTGACCGAGCTGCGCGCGTCGGAACTGCGGTTCACGCCCGGGGAGGCGGCGGTGCTGCTGCAGCAGGTCGCCGGGACGCCCAGCGGAGCGCGACTGGATGCGCCGCTGTCTGACGCGGTCGCCGCGACGCTCGCCGCGCGTACCGAGGGCTGGGCCGCCGGGCTGCAGCTGGCCGCCTTGTCGCTGCGCGGACAGGACGACGTCGACGGCTTCGTCGCCGCGTTCACCGGCAGCCACCGCCATGTCCTGGACTACCTCGCCGAAGAGGTCCTCGAGCAGCAGCCTGACCGGGTGCGTGAGTTCTTGCTTGAGACCTCGGTGCTGGAACGGCTGTCGGGGCAGCTGTGCGACACGGTCACCGGCCGGCCTGGCAGCCAGGCGCTGCTGGAGCAGACCGAACGGGCCGGGCTGTTCGTGGTGCCGCTGGACGAGGTGCGCGGCTGGTGGCGCTACCACCACCTGTTCGCCGACCTGCTCCGCGCCCGCCTGCAGGCCGAACAGCCCGCCCGGGTTCCCGAGCTGCACCGTAACGCGGCCGCCTGGTACGCGGAGCGCGGGCTGGCCGATGACGCGATCCGCCACGCGGTCGCGGCCGGGGAGATGACCTGGGCCGCCCGGCTAATCGAGCAGCACTTCGACGCGGCCCACAGTCTGCGCGGCGAAGCGGGCGACCTAGGAGGGGCCGCACGCTGGACGAGGGAGGCAGGCCTTCTCGCGGACGATGAGCCGGACTACGCCCGGGAATCGGGGCATCTGGTGCTGGCGCGTGTCCTGCTGGCCCGGGCCCGGCCCGGCCCGGCGCTGGCGCTGCTGGACCGGCTATACGCGGCGGCGGCCGCGCAGGACCGGGTCGCCAGCCTGATCGAGATCGGCGCGCTGCGGGCGCTGGGGCTGGCCGTCAGCGGCGAGGAGGCCGCGGCGGTCGCCGCGCTGGCCGGAGCGCTCACCCTGGCCTGCTCGCAGGGCTATGTCCGGGTTTTCGCCGACGAGGGAGCGCCGATGGCTGCGCTGCTGGCCCGGCTGATCGCAGCCCAGCGGTCCGGCGGGGAAGCCGCGGAGGTCCCGCTCGGCTGCCTGGCCCGGCTGGAGCGCGCGCTTGGCGCGCAGGACGCCGTTCCGGATGCTGGCCGGGGCGGTAGTACGGCGGTCCCGGCCATGATCGAGCAGCTGACCAGCCGTGAGCTCGAGGTGCTGGAGATGCTGGCGGCGGGCAGGTCGAACCAGGCCATCGCCAGCCAGCTCGTGGTCACCCTCGACACCGTCAAGAAGCACGTCAGCCACCTGCTGGGCAAGCTCGGCGCGGCTAACCGTACCGAGGCCGTCGCCCGGGCACGCCAGCTGGGCCTCATCACGTAACCCGGCCCTCCGTGCCGTTCCGGTGATGCCACGGAACGTGCGATTGCGGACCCGGGCGGAGACCGTAATACCAACGCCCGTTCGGATAAATTGAAATTCTTTTTTACCGAACGGACCAGGGTGTCACCTGCCGGAACCCGCCCGGCGCCGTCCCGGACGGAAAAGTTCTTTTAATGAGTCCGAACGGGCCGTGGTTCACCGTGCCGGTACCGTGCGCCGTGCGGCCGGGCGCGTATGCGCGATGACTTCCGCGGTCTAGCGCGTCTTATTGACCAGATGCTGTTAGCCAGGATGTCCCCTGGACAATGAAGGGATGCCTTGTGGAGATCATCAATCTGGGTCAGGCGGATGGGCTGCCGCCGGTGGATTGGGCCGCAGTTGTCGAGAAGCTCGCTGCGCGGTCGGCGCCAGCTCCGGACGCGCTGAACTCCCGCACGACCTGGCTGTCCACCGTCAACGAGGACGGTAGCCCGCATGTGACCGCGGTCGGTGCTCTGTGGCTCGACGGCACGTTCTGGTTCCAGACGGGCGCGGGCACGCGGAAGGGACGCAATGTCGCGCGCGATCCGCGGTGTTCGGTCGCGTTGTCGATCCGCGACGCGGACGTGGTAATCGAGGGTGACGCTGCGCGAGTGACCGAGCCGGGCGCGGTGGCGCGTGTGGCGAAGGCGTGGGCGGACAACGGCTGGCCGGCCGAACCCGACGACAGCGGGTCGGGCATCACTGCCCCGTTCAACGCACCGTCGCTGGGGCCACCACCGTGGAACGTGTATCGCATTGAGCCACGCTCGGCGATCGTGACCTTGGCGGCGGAGCCGGGCGGCCTGACTCGCTTCCGGTTCTGACGCCGGCCGGGCCGGGCTAGATCCTCGCAGAGCGCGTCGGCCAGTCGCTCGCTGTGTGGCAGTGTGGTCCTGGTTACCAGATACGGACCCGGGTTGCAGGGTCGAGCCACAGCTCGTCGGTTGCGCCGACATCAAATGCGCCGTAGAACTCGTCGAGGTTCCGCACGATCTGGTTGCAGCGGAACTCGCCGGGGGAATGCGGGTCGACGGCGAGCAGCCGGATGGCTTCCTCGTCCCGGGTCTTTTGCTGCCAGGTCCGGGCCCACGACATGAAGAAGCGCTGGCCGCCCGTCAAACCGTCGATTACCGGTGCTTCCTCGCCGTGCAACGACACCTGATAGGCCTTCCATGCGATGCCCAGGCCTCCGAGGTCCCCGATGTTCTCCCCGATCGTCAGCGCTCCGTTCACATGCTGGTCAGGAGCCTGCTTCGGCGCCAGGCTGTTGTACTGCTCGATCAGCGACCGGGTCCGGGTTTCGAACGCTTGCCGGTCCGTTGCGCTCCACCAGTCGGTGAGCCTGCCGTCACCGTCGTACTTGGAACCTTGGTCGTCGAAGCCATGGCCGATCTCGTGGCCGATGATGGCGCCGATCGCTCCGTAGTTGGCCGCATCGTCGCGGTCGGGGTTGAAGAACGGATCCTGCAAGATCGCAGCCGGGAACACGATCTCGTTCATGCCCGAGCTGTAGTAGGCGTTGACCGTCTGGGGGGTCATGTGCCACTCATCGCGGTCGACCGGTTTGCCGATCTTGTTCAGCTGGCGGTGGAACTCGAAAGCATGAGCCGCCCGCACGTTGGCCATGAGATCCGCCGGGTCGGTCCTGAGGCTGGAGTAGTCCCGCCATCTATCCGGGTAGCCGATCTTCGGCGTGAACTTCCCGAGCTTGTCCAAGGCCCGCCGGCGGGTGTCTGCCCCCATCCATTCAAGCTTGTCGATGCTCTGACGGTAGGCCTCAAGGAGGTTGGCTACCAGGACATCCATCCGCTCCCGGGTCCCAGGTGGAAAGTGCCGGCCGACGTAGGCTCGGCCGGCAGCTTCCCCCATCGCCCACTGGACCAGCGAGACACCCCGCTTCCAACGCTCACGCAGCTGGGGGGTGCCGCTCAGGATGCGGCCGTAAAAGTCGAAATCTTCCTGGACGAACGCCTCGGACAGATACCCGGCAGCGCTGTGGATCACCTGCCAGCACAGCCAGTCCCGCCACGCCGGAACGTGCTCGTCGGTGAGCAACGAGGCCAGCCCGGCGCTGAAGCTCGGCTGGCGGAGCACGACCTCGTCGAAGGCGCCAGCGGGCGGGTCCAGGGTCGCCAGCCACCTCCGCAGGTCCGGCCCTTCAGACAACACGCCGGTCCAGGTGAACAGGTTGTATGTCTTCTCGCGGTCGCGGCTCGCGACTTTGTCCCAGTGGTGCCCAGCCACCGCCGTCTCCAGCGCGAACACTCGTCCGGCTGCCCCATCGGCGTCCGGCAACCCGGCCAGCTCGAACATTCGCTGCACATGACCGGCGAACGCGTCGCGGACGCCAGCGAACCGCTCCTCGCGGTAGTAGCTCTCGTCCGGCAGCGAGATAGCAGCCTGCTCGAAAAGCACCAGGTAACGCTCCGGGTTGCCCGGGTCGGTGTCAACGAAGAGCCGGTACAGGCCCCCGATTCCCAGTGGCTCCAGCCGCCCGAGCGTCTCGAGCAGCTCCGGAATGGAGCTGACGGCCCGAGCCGCCGCGAGCGTCTGGCTGATGGGTTGCGAGCCGAGCAGCTCTGCTCGGTCCGCGTCCATGAAACTGGCGTAGACGTCGCCGAACTTTCGCTCCTCGCTGCCTGCTGGTGCGGACGCGGCCTCTTCGACGATCTCGCGCACCGCGTTCTCAGCCTGGTCAGCCAGAATCCGGAACGTGCTGTCGCGCGCCCGGTCGGCGGCGATCGTCGTCCGCGTGAGCCACCGGCCGTTGACGTGCCGGAACAGGTCGTCTTGCGGGCGGATGCGGGGATCCAGCTCGTCGATGGGGATACCGGATGGGAGCGTCATGCGCTCTAGCGTAGGACCGGCGGCGGCCAGGACGCCGAACCCGATAGGGCTACCTCGGGGTCGGCTCGTCGGTGGCTGCGGCGCGCAGGGCGTCGGCGAGGCGGGCGGCTGGCTCGGTGAGCGGCCGCGGGAGCCGGGCCAAGATGACGCGCCGTTGTTCCTGCGACCCGCCGCGCACGGCCAGGACCCGCACACCCGGCGGCGCGATGAGCGCGAATGAGGCGGGCACGGTGGTCAGGCCGCATCCTGCCGCGACCAGGTGCAGCTTGGTCATCCAGTCCCGGGCGGTGTGGGTGATCTCGGGTCGCTCGTCCAGCCCGGGCCAGACCCCCATCAGTGTCTCGTCTGCGGAGGAGGGGCTGGCGATCCAGCGCTGACCGCGCAGGTCTGCGACGTCGGCTGCGTTCTGGCGGGCGAGCGGGTGGGTGGCGGGTACCGCGACGCACAGGCTGCGTTCGGCGAGCACCTGAAGCTCCAGCGGGGGTGTCTCCGCGTCGGGTGGGCGGAACGGCGGCGCTGAGGCCAGCAGGGCCATGTCCACGCGGCCGGCCCGCAGCGCGCGGACCAGCGCGGGGGTGCTGCCTTCCCGGGTGATGACGGTGATGGCGGGATGGGCGCGGCGCAGGGCCGCGAGGGCGCGGGGCAGCAGGCTGGCGCCCGCGCTGGTGAACCAGCCCAGGCGGATCGTGCCCGCCTCGGCGGGCAGGCCGGCGAGTTCCCGCGCCGCGGTGTCGATCTGATCGAGCACGGTCGCGGCGTGGCGCAGCACGATATGCCCGGCGGTGGTCGGCCGCACCCCGTCGTGGCGCCGTTCCAGCAGCGGTGTCCCGGCCGCCCGTTCCAGCGAGGCGACCTGCCGGGAGACCGCGGACTGGGTGTAGCCCAGCGCGGCCGCCGCGGAGGTGAGGGTACCCCGCTCGGCCACCTCGCGGAAGACCCGCAGCGCCACCAGCGACACATCGGCAAAGTCCATGACTGTTACGCATACCAGGCATGCGTAATTTTCGCTAGACGCATGACGCGGGCATGCCTAGCGTGGTGGTCATGTCAGACGCGCGTATCGCCCTGGTCACCGGGGCCAGCCAGGGCCTCGGGTTCGCTCTCGCCGCTGGTCTGGCCGCCCGCATGAACCGCGATGACCTGGTCCTGCTCACCGGGCGCCATGCCCGGCGCGTCGCCGACGCCGCCGCCGCGGTCACCACGCGCGCCGGGACGCGGAGCCGGGTGATCGGCCGGGTTCTCGACGTCGCCGGTACCGGCGCCGTGGCCGGGCTGGCCGCCGAACTGGCTGACCGCCACGGCGGGGCGGACATCGTGATTTCCAACGCGATCGCCGCGCTCACCCCGGACCGGCCGCAGTCCGAGCAGGCCGACGAATTCATCGACGTCGCCAACGGGGGCACCCACGCGGTGCTGCGTTCCTTCGGCCCCGTGCTCCGGCCCGGCGGCCGGCTCATCGTCGTGGCCAGCTCGCTGGGCACACTCGGCCACCTGGAGCCTCGCCTGCAGCCGCTGTTCGACGGGGCCACGCTGGAGGAGGTCGAGGCGGCCGTGGAGTCCTGGCGGACCGCCATCCACGACGGCACGGCCGAGGAACAGGGCTGGCCCCGCTGGATCAACGTGCCCTCCAAAGTGGCCCAGGTCGCCGCGGTACGCGCCGTCGCCGCCCAGCGCCGGGCGGCAGATCTGGCCACGGGAACTCTCGTCGCCGCGGTGTGCCCCGGACTGGTGGACACCCGGGCGTCCCGGCCATGGTTCGACGACTTCAGCCGCGCGCAAACCCCCGAACAGGCCGCGCGGGCCGTGCTCGACCTGATCCTGGCCGACCGGCCCGACCCAGCCAGCTACGGCGAACTCGTCCAATTCGGCCAGGTCCTGCCCTGGCACAGCGGAACGCCGTTCCCCAGCCAGGACCAGATGCTCAGTAGGTAGAACAGGGCGAAGCGCGCCCCGGCCATGGCGGGCGAGCTTCGTGCATCTCCCCGATCGGCAAGCCGGCCGCCGCTGGCCGGCGCGCGGATCTGCCCCGGTATCAGCCCTGCGGCGCGACCAGCGGTGCTGCGCCTGGTCGTGCGGGAAGCGCGGGAGCGAGCTGGTTGCGGGAGCTGATGCCGAGCTTGGTGAAGACCTTGCGCAGGTGGTAGGCGACGGTGGCGGGGCTGAGGAACAGCTGGGCGGCAATCTCGGGGTTGGAGAGGCCGCCGCGGGCCAGGCCGGCGATCTGGGCCTCTTGGGGGGTGAGCGTGTCGCGCGCTTCGACCGTGCGCGTGAGGGCGGTCTCACCCGTGGCCGCCAGCTCGCGGCGGGTACGCTCGGCGAACCCCTCCATGCCGCATCCAGCGAACATGTCGTGGGCGGTTCGGAGCTGCGCGCGCGCGTCGGTCCGGCGGCGCTCGCGGCGCAGCCACTCCCCGTACAGCAGGTGCGCCCGAGCGAGCTCGGGACGAAAGCGCGTGCGGTTCAACCGGTCGATCGCCTCGCGATAGGAGTCCTCCGCGTCCTGGCGGTCGGTGAGCAACGCCCGGCAGCGCGCGTATATCCCCAGCCCCCAGTCGGTCTGGCCTATGCTCGTCGCCTCGGCCAGCCGCTCGAGCGCGTCGGCGGCCAGCTGATCCTGCCCCGTCCTGCTGGCCGCCTCGATCAGCTCAGGGAGCGCCCACATGGACACAAACAGTTCAGGCGCCTGCTCGCTGGCCTGCTGGGCCTCGGCCAGGGCCTTCTCGTAGCGGCCCAGGCCGTTGTAGAGGATTCCCGATGCCAGTTGGCACCACTGGATCCCCGCGCCCTGCCCGGCAACTCGCGAGTCCTTTCTCACCGCCTCGATAAGCTCCAAGGCCTCGGCTTCTGACCCCCGGAGACCGGCGAGCAATACGGCGGCATACGGGGCGATGCTGGTCCCGGTCGCCTCCGCGATCGCATCAGCCTCCGCGATCAGCGAGGCAGCCGTCGCGACATCGCCGCGCAAGGTCGCAAGGATGCCCAGCGAGTTCAGAGAGATCGGGAGGTAGACGAGCAAGCCCGCGTCGCGGACGGACTGGAGCTGCCGGACCAGAGGCGTATACCAGTACTCCTCGTCCCACATCATGATGGGGGGAATGGTTGCCTGCCAGCCCCATCGCAGTCCTTCCTCGAAGGCGATCTCTTCCTCGGCAAAGACTTGCGCTACCCGCCGCAACATGGGCGCCGCCGCGGCGCGTCCTTCGGTGACCAGGACGGCAAGGCTGTCCAGCAGCAGATCGGACGGACGCGGCGCGGATGTGGGCGGGCGGGCTGACCTGGCGGCCCGTGACACTTCGTGCAGATCACCTGCGCGCGCGAACTCGCCAGCGAACATTGCGGCGGACCACGCGTCCAGATAGGTGTGGCGCGCCAGCGCGACATCCAGCGGCTCGAGCTGCCTGGCCGCCCTCAGAAGCAGCGCCGGGGCTTCGCCGCCCCCGCTCGAGGCGAAGGCGATCTGCCCACGCACCAGGTCAACCTGTGCACGCCTCAGCTCGTCCAGCGGCCCGGACCCTCCAACCTCCGCCGCGGCCAGCAACTCCAGAGCCGCATCGAAGGCGCCGACCTGCAGATTCGCTTGCGCGGCCGCGAGCGCGCGTTCGGCCCGTCGGGTCGGCTCGCGCGTCAGCGCGACCGCGCGCTGCAAGAATGCCGCCGCCGCGGCCACGCCGCCACGGGCCTGCACCCGGCCGGCCGACCGCTCGAGCTCCGCGGCAACCTCCTCATCGGGTCCCGGCGCCGCCGCCGCCAGGTGCCACGCCCGCCGGTCGGGGTCGAGTTCGCGATCGGTCACCTCGGCCAGCGCCAGGTGCGCCGCCCGGCGCTCTGGCGGCGCGGCCGACCGGTACACAGCCGAACGCACCAGGGGATGGCGGAACCGCACCTGCGTTCCGATCTCCAGCAATCCGTCCGCTTCGGCGGCCGCCGCGGCCGAGGTCGGAATCCCGAGCCGCTCGGCGGCGCGCCAGACCAGTACCGGGTCGCCGACCGGTTCGGCCGCGGCGACCAGCAGCAGCAAGCGCGTGTCGGCGGGGAGCGCCTCGAGCTGGCGCCGATAGCTCTCCTCAATCCGCGCTGGCACTTCGATCCGCGCTGGCACTGCCCGCGCCCCCACCAGCCCGAATCCGCCCGCCAGCTGGGAGGGGCTCAGCCCGCGCGGCAGCTCGAGCAGCGCCAGCGGATTGCCCTTGGTCTCGGCCAGGACGCGATCTTGGACCCGCTCATCCAGCCGAACCCGGACGACCGAGCGCAACAGCGCACGCGCGTCCTCGTTCTGCAAACCCTGGACCTCGAGTTCTGGAAGCCCCCGAAGCTGCTCGCCTGGCTCGCGTGCGGCGAACATCAGCCCAACACGCTCGGCCAGAAGCCGCCGGGCCACGAACGCCAGCGCCTGCGCGGACGCCTGATCCAGCCACTGCGCGTCATCGACCACAACCAGAAGCGGCGCTTTCTCCGCTGCTTCCGAGAGCAGGGTCAGCGCCGCCAACCCGACCAAGAACCGATCGGGCGTACCCCCGCCGCGCAGCCCGAACGCGATTCCGAGCGCGTCGCGCTGCGGAGCCGCAAGCCACTCAAGGCGATCGAGCAGCGGCGCGCACAGCTGGTGCAGGCCGGCGAAGGCCAGCTCCATCTCTGATTCCACTCCGACGGCCCGGATCACCCGCATATCTGGCGCTATCTCAACCGCGTACTCCAGCAGCGCCGACTTGCCGACCCCCGCCTCACCGTGCACCAGCAGCGCCCACCCGTGTCCGGATCTCAGATCCTCGACCAGGCCGTCGAGCGCCTCACGCTCCCGCTGGCGTCCCAGCAGCGTAGGCGTCGGCTTGGATCGCGCCTGCATGCCTATCACCGCCCGGACCGGAAACCGCAATACCCAGACAAACTTAGCTAGCACAGCAGGCAGAAGCGATAGCTGCCATGCGGTCGCGAACTTTGACCTGGTGGGCCTATGCGGCCTAACCAGCGCGAAGAGCTCAGCGAGGTTTCCTGATGGTGTCACCCAGCTGAGCGTCGGCGTCCTGGCCGGGGCGGTGGCCGAACAGCGCGGCGTCCAGTGTGGCGGTTACCAGCGCGAGGGCAGCGGGCTGAGTTAGCCCGGACTCCGTAACGAGGGCTTCCCAGGTCTCGTGGCTGGTCAGCACGAAGGCGAGCGCCGCTGCTTGCGGGACGGGCAGCAGCAACTTGGCTTGCGGATCTTGCAGGATGTCTTCGAGGTGCCCGCGGCGTGTTTGCCGCATCATGAGGACCTGGGGCCCGATCTGGGGGTCATCGCGGTGGTCGAGCAAGGTGCTGAGCGAGTCGCCCTGCCGGCCGTATACGTCGTAGACGAGACGCACGAACAGCCGCAGCCGCTCTGCGGGGTCCCCGTCGGCGGGCGGGCTCAGGTACAGCGAATCGCGGGCTTCGGCGAGCAGGAGCTCGAGGGCCGCGGCGATCAATTCGTCCCGCGAGGAGAAGTGGTTGTACAGGGTGCGGGTGGCGGTGTCAGCCTGCTCGGCGACGGCCTCCATGGTGAGCCGGTCGGCGCCCACCTCCTGTAGCACCCGGGTGGCTGCTTCGAGCAGGCGGCGGCGGCGGGCCGCAGTTTCTTCCTGCCGGGAGTCCATCGAGTAGCGGCGTGGCATACGTCACAACATATATGCACACGTGCATGCAATCAATATCTTTATATGCATGAATGCTTGCAATATAATTTCCGCCGAACGGCCCGTGGTGCCAGTGCCCGGCCATGCCAGGGCGCCCCGGTCAGAACATGCCGTTGGGGTTGGCGACGTGGTTCGGCACGTCCTGGATGACATCCCAGTGCTCGACGACTTTGCCGTCCTCCAGCCGGAAGAAGTCAGCGAGCGCGCGGCCGGGGTTGTCGGCGTTGCCAGGCTCCAGGTCCAGGTGGGAGTGGGTAACCACCATGTCGCCTTCGGCGATGACGCGCTTGATATCCAATCGCAGGCTGGGGTACTCGCCGCGCAGCCAGCGTACGAAGCCGATGAAAGCCTCCGGGCCGTCGGCGGCGTCCGGGTTGTGCTGGATGTACCGGGAGCCGAGATGGTCAGCGACCGCCTTCTCTGGGTCACCGCTGAAAGCCGTCTGGTAGTAATCGACCACTACCTGCTTGTTGCGCTCCAGGTCAGCCATGCCTCCACCCGGGTGGCTATGCCGCGGACAACTGCGGCCCGCATCTACCCCGACCACGGTAGCAGCGACAGACAATAACGTCCGAGTCCGCGCTAGACAGCGAATCTATAGCGACGATATATAAATATCTTGACTAGCGCTATACAAGTCCGCTAGTCTTGCTCCATGACCGTCAGAACCCGCATCCTCGAGACCACCGCTGGCCTCCTGGCCCAGTCCGCCGACGTGGACGTCTCGACGCGAGCCATCTGCGATGCAGCTGGCGTTACCGCGCCGACCCTGTACCACCACTTCGGCGACAAGGACGGGCTGCTCACCGCCGTGGTCGACTTCGGCTGGGCCGCCTTCCTGGAGACCAAGCTCGCCGTCGCAGCCGTCGTCCACGGCCATGTCGCCGATGACGTCCGGGCGGGCTGGGACAACCACCTGGAGTTCGCCCGCGAGAACCCGAGTTTCTACAAGCTGATGTGGTCGCCGGCGGTCGCCGCTAACAGCCGAGCGGTACGCGAGGCGTACCAGATGCTCTACGACCGGCTGGAGCTGGGCGCCGGCCGCGGCCAGCTGCGCATGTCGGCGGAGACCGCGTCGCGCATTGTCCTGTCCGCGACCACCGGCGCCGCGCTGTCGCTGATCTCACAGCCCGAGCTGTACGGCGACGGCACGTTCGCCACCCAGTTGCGCGAGGCGGTGATCGCCTGGATCACCATCCCGCCAGGCACCCCGTCCTTGACCCACGATCCCGGACGCGAGGCAGAGCCCACGATCGCGAGCGCTGCGGCAACGCTCAGCAGCAGGCTCACCGCCGAGGACACCCCGCTGACCGGGCCTGAGATGGCTTTGATGCGGCAGTGGCTCACCACGCTCGCCGACGCTCCCTCGGCTGCACGGCCCGCGCCGCCGGGGTAGTGCGGCGGCCTCGCTGCGGATGGCCGTCGAGTACTTGCGTGGCATAGAACAACTATTACATACAGACCTGTCGGCAATGAACTCTTAACGTGCAGATCGGCGTGCAAAATAATGCATTCATTCATGCAGGCAATTTGATCAACCTCAGGAGGTTTCCATGATCGTCGTCACCACACCCACCGGGCAGATCGGCAGCCAGGTGCTCAGCAACCTGCTGGATCGCGGTGAAGAGCTCCGGGTTATCGTCCGCGACCCGTCAGACATCCCGGCCGGCGTCCGGACGGGCCTTGACATCATCGAGGGCTCGCACGGTGACGCCGCCGTCGTGGACAAGGCGTTTTCCGGCGCCGATGCCGTCTTCTGGCTAACACCGCCGGATCCGCGAGCCCCTTCGGTCGAAGCCGCCTTCGTCGGCTTCACGCGACCCGCTGCCGAGGCCTTCAGGAAGCACGGCGTAGGGCGCGTCGTCGCAGTATCCGCGCTCGGCCGGGGCACGCCCTGGGCCTCCCGGGCCGGCTACGTCACCGGCTCCCTGGCGATGGACGACCTGATCGCGTCCACCGGAGTCGCCTACCGCGCGCTCACCAACCCCTCGTTCATGGACAACACGATCCGCCAGGTCCCGTCGATCAAGAACCAGGGCATGTTCTTCTCGCCGATCGCGGGCGACCGCAAGCTGCCTACCGTCGCCACCCGCGACATCGCCGCCGCGGCCTCGCGCCTGCTCCTCGACCCAAGCTGGAGCGGCGTCGGCGAGGTCCCGTCGCTCGGACCGCAGGACCTGTCGTTCAACGACATGGCCCAGATCATGTCGGAGGTCCTCGGGATGCAGGTCCGGTTCCAGCAGAACACGTTCGAGGCCTACAAGGAGAGGTTCGTCAGCTTCGGCATGTCCGACGCGATGGCCCAGGGGATGACCGACATGGCCTGGGCCAAGAACGAGGGCCTGGACAACGGCGTCGCGCGCACTTCGGAGAACTCGACTCCGACCAGCTTCCGTCAGTGGACCGAAGAGGTCCTGAAGCCATCGGTCGCCTCGTAGCGGCCAGTTCGCTCGCAAGCACAGAAAGGCCAGTCACATGCCGACAAACAACACCTCTGAACCCCACGCCGGACGGGTAGCGCTGGTGACCGGAACCTCCCGGGGCATCGGCCAAGCGATAGCCGTGGGTCTCGCCGAGCGCGGAGCACGCGTCGTTCTCGGGGACCGCGGCGACGCCAGTGAGACGATCGCCCTCATCGCCGACACGGGTCACAAGGCGGTTCCGGTGACGCTCGACATCAGCGATCGGTCGTCGATCGAAGCCGCCCGCGACCGGGTCGCCGAAGAGCTGGGACACGTCGACATCCTGGTCAACAACGCCGGCACCTTCGAGGGTGCGACCTGGGACGAACTTGACTTCGACCTGTGGCAGCACGTCATGACCACCGATCTGAACGGGCCGATGCTCATGTGCAAGGCGTTCCTGCCGCTCATGCGCGGACGTGGTTGGGGCCGGGTCATCAATATCGCTTCGGCAACGGTCGCGATCGCCAGCCCCGTCTCGATCGCCTACCGGACCAGCAAGATGGGCGTGATCGGCTTCACCCGCGCACTGTCAGCGACGCTGGGCGACGAGGGGATCACCATCAACGCCGTGCTCCCGTCACTGACCCGGACCGCGATGACCGAAGGGATCCCCCAGGCCATCGTGGATGCCAGCCTGGGCCGCCAGGTGATCCACCGCGAGGCCGAGCCCGCCGACATTGCCGGGAGCGTCTTCCTGCTCGCCGCGGACGAGGCCGCCTGGATCACCGGTCAGACGATCATGGCCAACGGCGGAAACGCGTTCGGGCTCTGAGCCCACACCAGCATCGGATTCGCGCGCCGCGCCCCTCAGGACTGGGCCCGCAACGTCCGCGTCCCTACCCTCCTCTACCAGGTGCACGACGACCTGCTCACCGAGCCCGGCGACGTGCAGGCAATCTTCGACAACATCCCCGTCGCCGACAAGAAACTCCAGTGGATCCACGGCACCACCCGCCGATGGGACGGCTATCTGGAGTTCCAGCGCCACCCCGAGCCCATGCTCGGCTGGTACGCCACCCACATGCAATAGATGGAAACGAAAGGACAGCCCGGCCGCCACCGGGGGCGAACGGGCGGCATCGCGGCCCGCGCCCTGGCCGAGGTCAGGCGCCGCCGGAGGCCGCCGATGCGGTCCGCGCCCGGCGCGGCAGGACGAAGGCCAGTGAATATCACCGGTTCGACGGGCCTGCCGGGTGCGCAACCGTGGAGGGGTCTGCACAGAACATCCGGCCCGCGGCTGGGATTCCCAGGGAGGCACGGCATGACGCATTCGGAAAGCGGCGGCGCCGCCCGCAGCCTCGCTGATTACTACCCGGTGTGGTTGGACAACCTGGCCGATGACGTCACCCTGGAGGGCTCGGCGATGGATGGCTTGGTGCAAGGCGCCGGGGCTGTGCGGACCGTGCTGGTATCGATCCGCGCGCTGTATGACTACCAGGAGTTCAATTCCGTCGGCCCTTACGGCGCGAACGGCTGGATCGAGGATTACACCGCCGGGATCCGGGGCAAGCCGATCGGCAACATCACCCTGATCACCCACAACGCCGCCGGGCAGGCGCAGCGCATCGTGGGCAACTACCGGCCTCGCAGCACGCTGCTGCTCTTGTCCCGGCTGATCGGCGAGAAGTTCGCCGGCACCCCCATCGGGGCGCATTTCGCTACCGGCGACTCCTGAAGCGGACGCACCCGCGACCGCCGGTACCCGGCTGCGGTACGCCGTCCAGGTTCCGAGGCAGTACCCGCTTGCGTAAGGAGACGCTCATGAACTCAGCTCCCACCCCGGAGGGCCCCGGCTCGGTCGCGGGGGCGCCCTACCTCCCCGAAGGCTTTACTGACACGTTCACCAGCCGGTACATCGACACCGGCGGGCTGCGCCAGCACGTGGTCACCGGAGGCGACGGGCCGCCGCTGCTGCTGGTGCACGGCTGGCCCCAGACCTGGTACGCCTGGCGGCTGGTGATGCCGGCGCTAGCCCGCAGCTTCCACGTGGTGGTGCCCGACCAGCGCGGCACCGGGCTGTCCGGCAAACCCGAGGACGGATACGACACCGGCACCCTGGCCGGCGACCTGGCCGCGCTGATGGACGCGCTCGGGCACGAACGGTTCGCCGTGGCCGGCCACGACACCGGCATGTGGATCGGCTACGCCCTGGCCGCCGACCACCCGGACCGGGTCGCCCGCCTGGCAGTCGCCGAGACCCCCCTCCCCGGCGTGTCCCCGTCCCCGCCCTTGTTCGCTAGCGCGCACCTGAACAACGCGCTATGGCACTTCGCGTTCAACCGGCTCGCCGCGGTGAACGACCAGCTCGTCACCGGCCGGGAAGAGGTCTACTTCGGCTGGCAGTTCGCCACCAAGGCCGCCCGGCCACTGCCTGAATATGCCGTCCGCCACTACGTCGGCACTCTGGCCGCCGATCCCGCCGCCCTGCACGCCAGCTTCGCGATCTACCGCGCGCTGGATGCCACCATCGCGCAAAA
>Ga0210383_10003132_pt1 | contig 14885 bp, 15 predicted proteins | sample IncBWC14OmetaG_FD_160072 | JGI IMG/M metagenome (GOLD analysis project Ga0210383, IMG submission 160072) | Forest soil microbial communities from Barre Woods Harvard Forest LTER site, Petersham, Massachusetts, United States - Inc-BW-C-14-O ...
TGGTCCATACATTATTGTTAACAGTATGCCAGAATTTTTGGCATATACCTTGGACCTACCAAACTCCCTGAACATTTTCCCAACCTTCCACTCATCTCAACTCAAATGTTTCACACAGAACAATGCATCACTTTTTCCATCATGTAAACATGCACAGCCAGGCCCAATCATGACAGCAGAGGGTTTGGAAGAATATGCAATTGAGAAAATACTAGATGAACGACATCGAGGTTGCAGATACCAATGCCTGGTACAATAGGTTGGTCACAGACCTGAAGAAGATCGTTGGTTACCTCGTCACAAACTCGAAGAATGTCAAGCCCTCAATGTTTGATTGAATGGGTTTGGGGTTAAGGCACATGCATGACAGTAGCTTTTTCCCACTGGGTTTTGATGCACCCATACGCCAGTTGATGTTGGTTGAATTTTCCTTTTTTTGGTTTTTGAATTTCCACTTACTTGATGGTTACCAATCTTTTTGGGGTGTGAGGGGGTCCAACCTTGTGCTTACTCACCTTACATAATCATGTTATTTGCTTCTGTTTACTTCCATCTCATTCTCATTCTCAAACCATCATCATCTCAATTACTGCTTCACTCTAATAAACATACCTTCATCTTGTTAACTGCTTGTCTTGAGTGTTCCTGCTTATCATGGGATTACACAATACTATAGTACCTTAAGTTAATTACTGTGTTTGAATTTGTTTTTTAGTTCATTGTGATTGATGAAAGAATTAAAAATGTTATCTGCCATACCGTGACTCCCACCACAATCCTTGCCTTGTCATGGAGCTCCAAAATGATGCTGGCAGAAAAACAAATGGTACTGGATGTAGATGCCCATATTTTGGTAATATTCCCCTTGCATTGTTCCCTGTAAAAAAAAAAAGCAAAAACTCAGTGGTTGTTGAGGTATAGATTGTGGATGGGAATATATTAAATTTTTAGTTCTGGCATTGCTGGACCATATGTATTAGTATTCAATTTTTAGTGCAATCCACCTAACAATTGAAATTTTGGGCCATTTTTTATTTTTGCTTGTACAAAAAGGTCAAAGACAGGCTTATGATAGTCTCATTACCATCTGTTATAGGAAAGCATTGAGGTCAATTACTTTCTATAAAATCTGGTAGCACTTTACCATAATCAAACACATGAGCTTTTCAAACTCCAACCATACCAAATTTGGCACCATCATTATCATATAATTGGCAATTACGTCAGTGTGTCATTGGCAGTGGTAGCAGAGAAACAAGATATATGTTGGTCCACTTCATTCACTATTTAGTCTATGCCCATCTAGTCCAATCCTTGGTGGCCATAAGCTCAGCAAGAAACTCATAAAGCATACCATATCCCACATCAGTAATGCTCCCTAAGACTCACCCAATGCAAGATTTGGTGTCAGCACATATGCTCTCCTCAATCTTGCTGGCTTTCAATTCCTCAGCTGCTCTTTTGAGCTGTTCCTCCCTGGCCTACTTGGCCTGCCACTTGTTCTGTAGCTCCAGAAGCACACCATTTTCAACTGTCTGTGACTCTGTGCAACATGTTGGGCTCATTTTTGAGGTGGTCCAGATGTGTCAATGAAAGTTGAAGGGGTGTTTTCATTGGTAAGCTTTTGCTTATGGCCAGCCATGATGTTGGATGGAGTGTAAACAGCATGAGAAGTCATTGGCGGTGTTGTGTGGTGGACAGGGCTGTTGATATGATTGTCAAAGCAGGGTTCTGTGGATGGTAAAAAGGTTGTAGGTGCTAGTTTAAATATTGTGAATCTATAAACATTTGATTTTGGTTAGTAACAGAAGTCAAAAATCAAAGCCAGAGGAGTGCATCAATGTAGTAGGCAGGGGTAACAAGTAGTTGTGTTGGGAAGAGGGTGTTGTGAGAGTAAGCAGTTTGGTGTAGTAGAATGGATTACATGGAGCCATAGGACACTTTTGGCTGAGTATACCGTGACTCTAGACCAGGATGTCGCATCAAGAGCAGAGAAACTGCATACACTGTTGGGAGCGTCTTCCATAATGGGTAAGTTCGGACTTTGAAAAGTTCATGTACTCAATCACGGTAAAGTGTGACCAGTCTCCTCAGGTACTATTATAAACACACACTTCTCCACTTTCCTCTCTCCTGCTGCTCTAGCGCTCAGCACTGCAGATAGTACCACTAAGGAGACTGGTTATGAGTCTAGGCTTATGAACAACAGCAAGGACTGCCCAAATCCTTCCTCTTTTCCCTTCTTCTTTTTCCTTTCCTCTTCTTTTCTTTTCTTTTTTACCCAGTGAAACCATGGGAAAACCTCTGCACCAGCCCCTGAGTGCAATTTTAGGCTGCCCTTCCTGAACAAACTTGCCCTTCTGCTCACTGCCAACAATCCTGCCAGCTCCCTTGGTTGGTCCATCAAATCCATTTGCTTGCATTGAATACCATTCCAATGTTTATTTGAAGTCAATTGCACTTGTTTGTAAGCATGTTGCTTACTACAGTCCTCCTAATGTACATATATACAGCCTGCTGGCTGAATAACTATGTTGTTCAGTTATGTCCCTTTTGGTGTAACAGTTATGGTGCTAGGCTGTCCAGACTACTTACATTGTTCAATCCAATCGCCATGCACACACACTACTATACCATTGCCACATTGAATCAGCTGTCCACATGACATCATGGCCCAGCCTATGCACAACTACATTTTCTGACCAAGGCACTTGGCAGAGATCCCCACCCTTCTTGTCTGCAGTGGTAAGAATGTTGCATGGCACAAGGGACTAGAATATTGTGTTGTAAGCAAAACATGCATAGCATCCTGGTTTCTATTGACTTAGTATCTTACATCTAGTGTCACTCTTGTAAATACTTTGTTAAATAGGTTGAGTACAACTATGAAAAATAGAGTAAAGAGTGGTTTGAGTTTTCTGCTAAAACTATGTAATGAATATATAAGTCTACTTAAAGCTTGCAAGGATTCAACCTCCAACACAACCACTGAATCCAAACAAGGTTATAACACAGAAAAAACTAAGAATGAAGGACAGGAGAGCTAGAATAATACTTGGTAGCAGTAAGGGCAACCACAGTCCTCAGAGACAAACAAACACAGGCTACATGTCCTTTGCCTCCACACCTGAAGCATTGGACAGTGTCATCCACCAATCCCCCTTTTGTTACAGGTGCCCTTCCAAAAACATGAGTAGCCCTGAGGGAGGGGTCTCCACTAATGTCCTCCTTCCTAATGTGATTCCTCATTTAAGAGGTGATTGATAACAGAGTCAACTTTGAGTTTGCCAAGAGGGGCAGTGTTGAGTGAAATGATGAGGGAAGAATACTGTAGTATTTGGGAAGGCCTTGGGTGAGGGCAATAATGGGGTCAAGTTCCTTAACCTTGAAGTTGGCAGCCTCAAGTTGGAAAGCTGCATTGCATACTGATGTAATTCATCCTTGCATAGATGCACCTTCACCTTTTTCCATTGAAAAGAAATGGCAACACATAGCAAGTAGTGTGCCAAAACCATGGGAATGATGAACATGAGCAAGGCTCTCCCAAACAATTCTGGGATGGGTGTCATGAGTATGTGTGAGCTGTGAATTCTCGACATGTAAAATAATTTTCATGCAGCAGAGGTGGACTTTCTTCTGGTATGCCTTCACAGACTTTGAGTTAGGTCCAGTAGAACTGTGGAAGGCTCCTCCTTTTCTCCAGAAATTACACCCCATAAATCCATTTCCTCCAAGAGTGCCTCCATTTTGATCACCCAGTCTGAATAGTTGGTGTCATTCAGTTTGTCAATGATGTCAGGCATGATCAAGACCTGCAGAGTGTGGAGACAATGATCCTGAGGGTAGAAGTGTTGAATGATGGTGGAACATGTGTAAAAATGCTTGATTGTGGCTTAAGTCAGCCAATTATGGTTCAAGTCAACCAAAATGCTCAATATTGTGGCTCAAGTCAGCCAAAGGGGGTGACAAAACTTTAAACCTGAAGTTAGGGCAAAATGGACCAAACAAGCCAAGAGAAGGCAAGTGTGAGGGCACAGAGATAGTCACCAACAAAACCAGACTAGTATGCAGGGCCCATAACCTGTTACATAAATAGGTTAAGTATGACTAAGGTAGAGTAAAGAGTGGTTTCAAGTTTTCTGCTAAAACTATGTAAGGATTATGTAAGTCTACTTAAAGCTCACAAAAATTCAACAACACCTGCAATACCACCCCTGCAAAATGCAGACATGTGATACTGTAACAGAATCTATACCTACTCATCACTATTTGTACATGCTTGCCTTGGCCTCAGCACCTTAATAGGTACTATTACATAATTTGGGTGTAACATGGGTGACACCACAGGTGACATTGTGTCACACCATACCTGTCACCTGTCATACCGCACCCATTACAGGTAAGGTGTACATGGGTGCAGGTTTGAACTGAAGGTTTGGCTCTTCCACCACAGTATCAGTGTACCGTGGTATACCACACACACCATAGTATAAACCCGAAGGTGCAAGATAGATTGGACCTCATGAAAACATATCTGTGTACACTAGATGTACCTAACCTTCATTGTGGCTCAAAACCTCCTCCTCCAAGGCCCTCTTGTGCCTTCCCTTACCACGAATTACATCAACAACATCTGACATACGTACTATATCCTTGCAGCACCAATCTCCGAAGCATAATGATGCCCAGATTGATGCAGGTGAGAGTCAATTGCGGGTGAAATGAAGTAACTGCCGGCCTTGTGAGAACACTCGCTTGACAGCAGTTGAGGTTGCTAAATATGATGTTAGCACATATGATAGGGTAGAGAATAAGAATCTACCTGGAATACTAAGGTAGTCAAATGCCATAGCAGAGAGTCTTGGGAATACTTTTCAGTGGTCCCACCACCATGCGATGGGGTCCCTGACCTTTTCGACAGCCTGGGAAAGGTAATCATCAAGCTCATCAGGTTCCAGGATGCCATCCATGGAGATATCGAAGAAGTCGGTGACATCTTGATCAATATCTGTCTCAGCCTGCATCAAAACATTGAAGATGTGAGTAAAGATGAAAGGAAAAGTAGCAAACAACATACGCTAGTATGAGCTGTCTCCGCAGGTACATTATAATTGGTAAATTCCTCCCTAACCATGTCTTCTGCAGTGTTGACCCATGTCTTGGGCCATCTGTGTTGCTGAAAATACTTGAGTTTCAGTTGAGGATGAAGGACTAACTGATCAATGATTAGCGAAGAAAGGACAAGCACCATCAGAAGGCGTACCCATTGCAATCCAATAGACACTAGATAAGTCTGTTTTCAAGTAGTATTTGTCCATGATTTTCCATGCAAATGAGAGGGCCTTCTTGACAGAAGGAGAAAGTGGTTCAGCTGCAGAACTGCTCAGCATTGCGTCAATTCGGTCCATGGTTGGAATGACATGAGCAATTGTTGCAACATTGTCTTGAGAAAAGAAAATTGTCACATCTTTATACATCTAATGCACAGTCAGTACAGTACAAAGTTGATGAATAACTGAGTGAACTTTACCTTTAAAACTGGAGAAGATCCTTGACTATTTCCCAGTCTTCATCGTCATGTTCATACTTGCACAAGTTTACAGACTTGTTTGCAGTAATATCATCAACAGCTTCACAGTATTCCAAAGCAACTTTGAGCATGTTGTAGGTAGAATTCCATCGAGTTTTGACATCATGAGGGATAAGTCATGCATGAAGGGAATGAGCCGTGCAAGCATCACACCAGGCAGGGAGGGCAATGGTGGTGGAATGGACAATGGTGAAGGACAGTTTGTGGACCTATGCCAACCAATATACATTAGCTCAAGAGAAATGATTGGAATTGCACAAACACACCTTATTCAATGATGTGCAAACTGCATCTGTGTCCTGCAACAGCTGTTCCCTTTCCTCATCATCTAATGCTTTGAGTGGATCTTCCTCCTCTTCATCATCCTTGTCATCTTCTCCATCGCTATCAACTTCTTCCTCCTCATCCATAGTCTGTAGGGCTGGCATGTTGTCATCATGCTCATCATCATTCTGCGAAGAAGATATACAGTTAAATGGTTTGAGAAGTGCCTTTGCGGAGAGTTGCATGGTGTGGTTGAAGCAGCGTACTCGGTTGATGATATTGAAGGAATTGGGGAGCTGATCGAGCTTTTCTGTTTGTGTGTCATTGGAAGTTGCATTGTCGCTGGTGAAGGATAGAATCTAGAGTTTGTTGAGATGGGAGAATATACAGAAATTGAAGATGAAGTACCTTTTCTTCGAGCCCATGCTCAATCAACATTTTATGGAATTCCTGCCCAAGTGTATTGCCAGTGTGGGACTAGGACAAACTCATTAGCTGGATCAAGAAAAGATTCAATGTAAAGCATACCTCTGGAACCTCAATGATATCAAGCAGAAATACAAGGATATGTCCCTGGTGGTGGAGATGTACCATCCAAGCAACAAATGTGTGGTGATTTGGAGATGTCCATGCATCTATTGTGAAATGGACATGGCCAGAATGTTCCTGCATGAGTTAACAATCAACGACAAGGCAAAAGATGTACCTTCAAGATATTATCAGTACACTCGCAGCATTTCTCAAAAGTGGCTTTGATGTCATGTGAAACAGTCATTGGGCTGGGGAGGGATGTTCCAGGACACCCGGCTTTCATAAGGATGTCGAATTGGCAATCCTTGACAATCTTGGCAGGGCAGTTGCTTTCCATGCACCACCTCACAGTATGAGCCCTATAACTTCATTATAGAATGCAGTGAAATATAAATATAACACGCACCTAGACTCCTCGGAAGTGTGAGCGCAATGAGAAACCTTGACAGGTTGTTGACCTTGACAAGAAAACACTGCAAAGATGGATCCATCGCACCCACCAGACTGTGTGTTTTCAAAAGCAGTATCAACAGCATCACAGCCAAAGCACTTGATCACATGGCTCTTGAGGTTGGATGTGGCCGCACGATCCTTTGAGTCTTGATAACAACAGACACCCTTCTGACCCTTCTCCCTGCACTTCTGGGTAGTACACTTGAAGAAATGGTACTTGCGACTGGCATTGAATCCAATGACAACCTTGGTCTCAAAAAAACCATACACAGGAGAGTGCCAGTTCATCTGAAGGTGTTCTGCATTGTGCCAGATTAGAACTGAATGACTGAGACAGAAAGAATTTGTATGTACCAAGTTCTTGTTCATCAGTTTCTCCTTCATTCAGCTCCTTGTCAGAATCATCCTGATGATCTGAAGGAGCCTGAGACAGCTGTTCATTGTGGCTGCTGTCGTCGTCTGAACGTACAATCAAGAAATTAACAAATTAGTTGACAGAGATGAGACCAGATGCACCTAAATTGTTGACTGAAGAGGCTCTCGATGACAAGGATACATGTGCCTTCTTGAAAGGACGAGCTGCAGTTGCTGCCCCCTTCTTGACAACATTCTGGACAGATTTAGCGACAGATTTGGCAGTCTTGGCAGTGTTTTTGGCGGTCCTTATGGTGATAGAAGTAATGGAGTGAACAGATGGCGAGGAATGGGACAAAGAGTGGACAGAGGGCGAAGAATGCGATGATGTAGGGTTTTGGCGACCCATTGCATGAGCTGTACTGGTAGGCAGGGTTAGTGCTGAAGCCAAGCTTATATACCAAAGACTCACAACTCAGAGGATCCATGGAGGAAGTTATGCTGGATTCACAGCAATTAGCACCAAGGCTGTGTTGTTGCTATGATTCCGTCATGTTGGTGGCATGTTTCATGTTGCATATGACATTGAAGGTGCGGGTGTTACTTGTTCTGTCAAAAATATGAATTGGACGACAACAGGTTCAAGTTTGAGAAGAAGATGGAAGGCGTGAATAAATACTTGTTCCATATTCCATCATGTTACTGGCAAATCTTATGTGATGTCCAATGACCATTGTGTGGAAGCCGGGAGTGTTAAGCTGTCAAAATCCTGAAGATTTGCAGCAGTAAATTAATTATTGATGAGATGGGGGAGTCGTTTGCCTGTATGTAGTGGTAAGAGGTGCCACATCATGGCATTTTGGATGCTTTTGCCAAACAATGTACCATTTGTCAAGTCCAGATCCGCAGCACAAGGTACAAGATTGGTCATTTCAGGCATTTACTTTGTTAAAAACTGAGCATGTTCATCATTATGGCTCGTAATGTGTTAATTAAGTATTCTATTCAATCAACAATATCTATTACCTACCCCACAGGAAAGAAAGATCCTCAATCTTCACAAAATTGTTGCCAGGACTTGGAGTATTTGGAGTAGATCATAGACCGAACAATTGGCACTGCCCACAACACCCTTCCCCGACAGGAGAAGAATCTCCTGCACATTCGACATTTGTTCCTAAATTAAAGTTTATTGCAGTGATCGTGTTTGGGCTCAGTCTCATTCTTGCAGTGGCTGTGCTCATGCTCGCATGTAAAACAGATTGTCACCATCCCTCAATTCAGGCCAAGATGCCACGATTTACAAACACAGTGATGCAGAGCCACCAGGTGGATTCTACCAACTGCGCTCATGCCACGTCAACTGTGATAATGTCAGGTCTCGCACAGATTATGACAGTCCTGCAGCAGACCTATCGGATATGAAATGTCAATTGGAGAATACAGCCATGATGCTGGATCGTGCTGCAGAGGTTGATGCATCGAGGATGGCTGAAGACGAGGCTCTGGATCATGAGTTGGACAACTTGAAGTACCGAGTCAAGCATGTCTTGAAGGTCTCGCTCATGCTTGTGGTGAACTAGTGGTGGTAGTTGTTGGGTGTTGTAATGGTTAAAGAGTGCAAGATAAATGATGACTGGGCAATGAGTGAAATGAATGTGTAAAAAAGGAGCGAGCACACACATTTGAGGCCTCACTGTCATGCTCTTGTTAATCTTCCCCATCTTGTGGTCACCATTGCTTGCATGTAGGTGTAGGGTTGGATGTTGCTCAGAGGCATTGAGAGTGGATGTAAAGCAGAGGTGTTGAGGTACAGGTGTGTTCCATCTGGTGAGAAAATCTCTATTGTTCAAGGGACAGCTTAGCAGAAAAAGAAAGCAAAGTGAGAGCACGTACATCATCTGTCAGACCAAACTCGAGGGAACGAGTTGCCATTTCAATAGCCTGCAGTCCATTTCATCAAGAGGTTTAATCCAAGGGCCACAATGTCAAGAATGTGCAGTGGTGTGCTCACCCATTTCTGGTGAAGTACAGTCACCCTCCAGACCTTATAATCCTCCAAGAGGGTCTGTAAACTACGAACTGTTTGCATCAACGAATGAGAGGTGAGGCAGGTAATGTCACTCACATGGAAAGTACCACTACTGCTGCAACAAATACTCGTTTGCACCATGAGTCATCACAAAAGTCTGCCCAGTATTTTGTAGCCTGTGTGAGTACATCTGTCTCAGGCTGATTTTGGATGCCAGGGTTTTTGTGAACTGGCGAAGGTGTGCAAGTGGTGGTCGTGGTGCATGTCTTGCGTTTGGTGTGTGGTTCAATGTTCATTGTGTCGTGGTGGTGTTTGGGAAAAGCGAGGTCCATGTATGACTTGTCTCCTTGATCCATTACCTGTGAATCTCACAGTGCCTGAAATGTTCAGTTAGTAGGTGGATCGGACCGGCTCATCGCTGTCATAATTGTTCCTTCCTTCTATGTGCTGCTATTCTGGCTGACAGTGTAATCATTTTGAAGCGATGCTCGCTGTGAGAGCGAGGGAGGCACGATACTGGTGCCATCATTCAGTGTGTATGGGAGGGCAATAGAGGTGAGGTAGGTGACAAGGAGTAGGTATACTAATCCAAGTGAACAAATGGTACTCCTTAGTAGTGAATTTGTACATGTTTGCACTTGTTGTCCAACAGCTTCAAGACCTGTGACAAGTGTGATTTGAAGTTAATTTGAAGTTGGTACAAGCTCGAGGAATACTTACTAAGTGCTGATCAGGCGTGTAGTTATTAAAAATATATAAAATTGTCTTCAGGTAAATATAAAAGTTAAACATGCATGATTGTTAAGCAGTCTCAACACTGCCAAAACCTGTGACACCGTGGTAACGGGTCATGGTGTGGCTGAGGGTTTTGAATTCAGACACCACACCCGTACCTGCCGAACCCATGACCGAAATACCATGGGTAAACCTGTACCCATGTTATACCCTATACATAATCACATTCTTTAACTTAAACTTATTCACTCTCCTGCATCCCTTTGATCTTATACATTGGTTGTGTGCACTTGGAGGTGTGAACTGAGCACTAAGCTACCCAGACCAGTATCCATTACGGATACATTTTGCATGATTGATCACATGTCTCTGGACTTGTAAATTTTTGCTTGGAACAACTTCAAGTTCAACTTGAAGTTGCTCCCTACTACTGGTACTGCAAGCCCTGCCTCAAAGGGTGTTATCCCTGTTGACAATACAAAAATATGTATTGTGACCTGACCTGAGTCCTGAGCATAATCAAAACTTAACTCTAACCAACCTTGAACCAACCTCAGACTAAGCCTCTCCTGGACCAACCTCTATGGCTCACTAAATCTCTAACCTCAGCATCTAATTAACTGTAACTTAACCAACCCAAAATAATAATTGAGAAATAACAATAAAAAATAAATGGGATACAGTAGTTTGCCGCTCAGTTGTACACTGTAACACCATGGGCCAGTTGTACATTGGCATTTTCTGCAATGGTCTTTGCTTTACTTAACCTATTTAAACATTTTTGAGATCAACCTGATATGCATTCGCAATGAACAGGTCAGGAATGATTGATATAAGATGTTGCTGTTTTGGCCTTCCCAATTTATCCAAATTGGTACCTGATCCTGAAATTTTCTTTTGGCCATGATTCACTGGAATTGTTGTTCTGGCCATTCTTGCAAGTCTCAAATTATTGTATTATAGAATATAGATATCTTCACATAGGAGTTTCAGTGGAACTGAGGATCATTTGGTGTGGTAGAGCAATTTCTTTCCAGAAGGGGGTTTTTTGGGATGTGACAATGTCACTGTTGTCATGCAGGCATAAATCCATCACAAAATGTAAAAGAGTTCCATCTGACAATTTTATGTGCAATATAATGAAATTATCAATCACAAATCTGAACTTTGACTCAGAGGAATAGTCTGACCAAGAGGATTGAGCCTTGTGATTGTGATCAATAAGATATGTGGCCTGCAATGTGTGTGTACAACTGACCCAATTTGGACAAATGTAATGACCATTACATTCACGTGACCCATTACTGTTGATACACGTTTATTCACTCTGGGCACATATTTTGATTTTGGCACAGTCTAGCCTTGGTCAATTCAATTTTACCTTCAACATCAACCTCAATTTATGTCTCAGTATCACCCCGATGACCTCCAACAAATTTTACAAAAATTCCAATCGCATTTTTGACCATTTCGCGATTTCTGGATCGCATTAATTCATGTTCAGCTCTCGTTGCATAAATACCATTGTCAGTATTTTTCCCTTATTGACAAAGCATGGATTGTATTTTATCCAAGTTTTCTTTTGGATTACAACTGTCGTAACCCACTCCAAGACATCCGATCGGATCAAAGGTTTTAATTGTGCGTCGGACATTGTTTCTATGATATGACTTTGTTGTTGCAATAACCATATGCTTCTTATAATTTGTTGATAACACTTTCATCATCTACTCCACTGATTTATCATTTTTGGTTGCATCAAAGGGAACCACATGCATTACCTCCTTTAGCTACTATTGCGATCTTTATAGTAGTTTACTATTTCCAGTTCACATGAATCGCACATGCTCTTGATTTATAATACCTTCACTTATTCCTTTTGGTTTAGTCCTATTTCCTTATTTTTCTCAGCCTTCTTTAAAAGCTTGTGTACTTAGCACAAAGAAAGCAAGCAATCCAGTTCCCCCATCATACAGATTTATTTCTACCATCTTCAGAAATTTTACTATCACCCTCAAGTCTTAAAAGACTTATTGTCATTTGCAGTCAACTTGGCGCCAGTGACAAACATGTCAAAATTTACACAAAAACATGGTTCAGCTCGCACGGGCCATAACTCCTCAACGAGGCCATATTTTTCTTTGATTCAATAATAAAAGTAGCTCAGTTTTTTCATCACTAGATGCCCCCGCAATCCATTTCTCAATCTGATGACTTTGAGTGAAGTTGAACCCAGGTAGCCCCATATCCCATTGGCGGCATCTAGCGCGAGAACTGACCACTATAAAAACAAAATGAGTGTCCAGAATTGTCCATATATATCATATGAAGGTGCCCCCATGAAAAAAAAAAACAGGTTCAACACTGAGTGGAATGTCTGTGACAGGGTACACCCACACAACTAGCGGAGTTCAACTACTAATATTTCACTCTTTCAAATTTGTGGTTCACATTCAAGTTCCATTCCATTACATTCTATCACACTCGTTTATATTCTACCACTCCCTCATAATCTCTCAATGGGTAACACACGAGCAGCAGACCTGCAAAGAGCACAAGCAAAATGTTCCAACATAACTGGCTCCCAAAAAAGTACAAATGAAAAAGAGAACATTTCACCCACCACCACACCCAGCACATGGCCAAAACCGAGACCACTCACAAAGAAGAAAGCAACAGGCCATGTGTTGTATGATTGGGATCACAAGTAAGGCCGTATTTATACCGGTACTCAGTGTGATGATTCTCATTCCACTCCAGTGCTACCTGAGTAAGCTATATGGTGAATATGAGTGATCAGCAACCCCCAGAAGCACATAGCACTCACCTTCTTCAATGTAAATCTTGATTGACAAAGTGCCCTCCATATTGTGGGCTCACTAACATTTGTACCAGTCCATTCACCCAACTGCATCTTCAACTCATCGAGAAAGAAATCAGGATGAAATCAAAGAAGTCCTTGCAAACACTACACCGTTTCTGAGTCCCCGACACAGCAAGATAACATCTAAAAAAAACCTGAACATGTGCACCAGAGAGGGATCTTCTTCCACAACGCAATTGCCATTCACGATCTACTGTTCCCTTCTTGCAGTAATCCATTAGGAGCTGTTGAATAGTCCTGTAACCAACACCTGTAATTTGTGAAATCGAGCTTGTGTCAAGTGTCCTCACCATATGCAGAAGTGTCCATCGAAGATTGTTGGATAATGTTTTCCCTTGCATGGTGGAGGATAAGAATCAAGATCAAAGATAGATAGATAAGACCTAGGGTTGTTTTCATGGCAACTCATTGCGAAATCTCTTGTGGGGGCACCTTCACAGGGTATATATGAACTATTCCTGATACTCATTTTGTTTATATAGTGGTCAGTTCTCATGCTAGATGCCACCAATGGGATATGGGGCTACCTGGGTCCAACTTCACTCAAAGTCATCGGATTGAGAAATGGATTGCGGGGGCATCTAGTGATAAAAAAACTGAGCTACTTTTATTATTGAATCAAAGAAAAATATGGCCTTGTTGAGGAGTTATGGCCCATGCGAGTTGAACCATGTTTTTGTGTAAATTTTGACGTGTTTGTCACTGGCACCAAGTTGACTGCAAACAACAATAATCTCACTATCGTCCTCATCTCTGATATTGTTCCAATCATATTATAGAACATATGATCTTGCGATCTAGTTTCTTTGCACCCTTCATTGTTGGTGCATTATCATTTGTCCCCAAGTTTTATTTTTGCAGAACTGATCTTAGGGAATCTCTTGACTTACTCTTGCATCATTGTTATTACCTTGAGATTATTGTGGTTTTATTGGTTTGAGGATTTTATTTTATATTTTCCCTACTGATTTACTACGACTTCTCATCATCACCATGACATTGCTCAATCACACCCATCACTCACAACATCACAATCTGATTTAGTAAATCATGTGACTCTTCCTGGACACATCCCCAAGTCCTTACACACCCTGACATGTACCCCTGATCCTGATATGCTGTACTGCATTCTTGTGGTGCACTCCAACTAACACATGTTCCCACCTATTACACATAGCCCCTGCACAGAATTATATTCACTCCTTTAGTTACTTTGTATTATATCCACTCTGATCCCATGCCCCCATGCTTTCCTCTCGCATTATGTTCCCCTCCGTATGTTTTATGTTTACTTTCCCTGTCACACCCCAAATATCCCCAATACTATTATGAGACTCAATCCAATTCATCTCATATTTAAACTACTAGTATCTACCCCATGTACCCTAGTTCAAATATTGTCAATTACCTGCTGCTTAACACCCCCCTCATCTAATCTCCTACTCCTCTCTGAATCATCCTCCCTGAGTCCCTAAGAGACTTAGTACCTAGGTGCTCTGAAATTTGGGAACACATTGGTGCGAGAGGTGCAACCTTCTTAGGTTGAAGCCAAAGTTCTCTACTTGCACTAAGTCTTCTTTGTCTTGTCCATTCAGATCTCAAGTGCCATCCCTCTGCTTTGGTATTCAACTTGTTTTGATGTCTATTATTCTGTTGAGAACTGCCAAACTGATCCAATGAGTATGTTTTGATCACAATACTGTGTATTCATTTTTGATGTACAACTGAGTGGTAAACTACTGTAGGGGGGAGCCAAGTGAAAAATACAAATAGATTCAAAAAAGATCACTTTCAGAAAGATTTGAACCCTCACAAGGCAAAAACTTACATGAGCAGCTTATATAAGAAAAGCTCCATTTAACCACTACACCAGACATCTATACAAGATTGTTAAGAACTTTACCTTATATTAGGCCCAGTCACATGATCTGTATTGTGCAGGGGTGATATTGCTTGCAATGGATTCAACCTCCAACATACTTCACATGACTCCTTGAAAGTTGGCCAATGCTGAGGCAGCCCATTATGAAGGGCTTCAAAAT
>Ga0210383_10003134_pt1 | contig 14878 bp, 11 predicted proteins | sample IncBWC14OmetaG_FD_160072 | JGI IMG/M metagenome (GOLD analysis project Ga0210383, IMG submission 160072) | Forest soil microbial communities from Barre Woods Harvard Forest LTER site, Petersham, Massachusetts, United States - Inc-BW-C-14-O ...
GAAACACTGCCTGCCAGGCTCAGGTTGGTTGCCCACCGAGTCCAGCACGATTTTCATTTCTTTTCCCGGCCGCGTGCCGTTTCAAGCGAATCGCTACGTTATCGCCAAGGGCGACGATCGCCAACTGGTGCTCTACTGGTATTGGGCTCATGATCGCGCTCTGGCCAGCGAATATTGGGCAAAGTTTTACCTGGTCGCCGATTCCATACGGCTCAACCGCAGCGACGGTTCTCTGGTCCGCGTGATTACCCCGCTGCTTCCAAACGAGGCAGTGGAGGCCGCCCAACATCGCCTGCTTTCCTTCGCCGGAAATATCGTTCCCCGCCTGGACCGGTACATCCCGCGATGATCCGAACAGGGTTGTGCCATGAGTAACTTTTTCCCGTGCCCGATTTGCAGTACCTTGGTGCGGAGACCTAATAAACAATCCCCGGCGCCGACCGCGCCTACTGCTGGAGATTTGCCATGAGGCATTCTTTCTTTTTTCGTTTGATTCTGGCTCTCGCACTCGCGACCCTCTTCGTCGGATGTTCCCGCGATCCCAATGTGCGCAAGCAGAAATACTATGAGAGCGGGCAACGTTACTTCGAAAAGGGCCAGTACCGCGAAGCCGCGATCCAATTCAAGAATGCGATACAGATAGATTCCACTTACGGCAATGCGCACTACCAGTTGGCTCAATCGCTCCTCAAATTGCAGCAGTGGAGCCCCGCGTACCAGGAACTTGGTCGCACCATCGAACTCCAGCCCGACAATTATCAGGCCCGCATCGATCTGGCGAATCTCCTGATCGCCGGACACGATTTCAAACAGGCGCAGGAGCAGACCGACCTGCTTCTCCAGAAGCAGCCCAACAATCCGCAGGTCCACATGGCCGTGGCTAATCTTCTCATCGGTCAGGACAACCTTCCCGCGGCGGCCCAGGAAATGCAGAAAGCCATCACTCTCGGTCCCGGAAACTGGGAGTTCTATCTCAATCTCGCGCTCCTGCAAATAAGATCCAATCAACTCGACGCCGCCGAAGCCAATTTCAAAAAGGCGGTCGAAGTCGATCCCAAGGCGGTGCAAGCGCAGTTGGCATTGGGAGGCTACTACCAATCCCGCAGCCGATTCCCCGAGGCCGAGCAGCAATACCGTCATGCTATGGATATCGATCCCAAAGATCCCGACGCGCCCGCCGCCCTCGCCCGTCTCTACATTTCGCAGGGAAAGAAAGCTGAAGCCGAAGCGTTCCTCAAACAAGTTAAGAGCAAGTTTCCCGACAACTCTGTCGGATACCGCATGCTCGGCGACTTCTACTTCGCCACCGGTGATCTCGACAAAGCGACGACAGAATACGCGTCCGTCTACCACGATCACCCCAAGGACATGCAGGTCGAGAAGAATTACATCCAACTGCTCATCCTGAAAGACCGTCTGGACGAAGCCAGCAAACTCGACGACGCAATTCTCGCAGCCAATGCCAACGACAATGAAGCCCTCATCTACCGCGGACAGATTCAGATCCGCAAAGGTCACCCAAGTGACGCAGCCCAGACTCTGCAGAACGCCCTAAAGAACGATCCCGACAACGGCGTCGCCCATTATCATCTGGGCATCGCGCTCGATCAGATGGGCAATCCCGGGCGGGCGATCGAGGAATGGCGCTCGGCCGTACGCTTGCGTCCTGACTTGGTCGACGCCCAGCGAGCCCTCGCCAATGCCGCCATGCGCCAGGGCGACATGGCTACGCTCGAGCAGACGGCCACCCAGATCATCCATCTGCAGCCCGCCTCTCCCGACGGCTACGCCATGCGCGCTCTCTCCAAAATCAATCGCAAGCAATTCGCCCCCGCCGAAGACGACGTAAAAAAAGCCATCGATGTCGCTCCGCAGAGTCCCGTCGGTTATGTCCAACTTGGAAACCTGAAGCTGGTGCAAAAGCAATACGGCGAAGCCGAGAAAGCCTACCAGCAGGCTCTCGACCGCGATCCCAGCTCAAAAGACGCCCTCAGCGGATTGATGAATGCGTATCTGGCCGAGAACCAAACCGATAAAGCGATCGCCGCTGCCAACGCACAAATCGCCAAGTCGCCCGACAACAGCGCCTTCTACGATCTGCTGGGCACCGTGCTGTTCAACGGCAAGAAAGATTTCGACGCCGCTGAGGCCGCATTCAAAAAGTCCGCTGAACTCGACAAAAATAACGCCGACGCGTTGCTCAAACTCGGCCAGGTCCAGGTCGCCAAGGGTTCCCCGGATCAAGCCCTCACGACCTATCAGCAGGCGCTAACAAATAATCCGCGCGAGGCCATGTTCTACATCCTGACGGGTGAGATTTACGAGGCCAAGCAGGATTGGACCAAAGCCAAAGATGCATACCAGAAGGCGTTGGAGATCAAGCCCGAGGACCCGCTCGCGTCGAACAATCTCGCGTATGCGATGCTCCAATCCGGCGGCAACGTGGACATGGCCCTCGCCCTCGCCCAAACCGCCCGCCGGGGAATGCCCGATTCGCCCAGCGCCGCCGACACTTTAGGCTGGGTCTTTTACCAGAAGGGCGCATATCAATCGGCGGTCGATCTTTTCCAGGTAGCGCTCAAGCTCGGAGAAAAAACCAAATCCCCCGACAACGCCAACGTCCACTACCACCTGGGACTGGCCTACGAGAAGACTGGCAAAAACGATCTCGCCCGCCAGCAACTGGAACGCGTCCTGAAGATCGATCCCAATTACAGCGAAGCAGCCGCCGTCAAAAAGCAACTAGCGCAACTGAAGTCGTAATTGCTCATGTGCGAACGTGTGGGGACGAGCGTCCCCACCCCAGGCCGGAAAGCCCAACGTCAGGATGGCCCACCCGTCCACCACTTCATCTTCGGAACTGCTGCCGAAGCTTGCAGTTGGATCAGCAAGTCCAGTTGGTGCTCAATCTGGTAGAAGCGGACGAGCCGGCGGGGAGAAAGGGCGGTTGCAAACTGCTTGCGATACTTTTCGTCCAGCTCAGCTCTCCGCTTTTCGATATCGAACCTCCGGCTCAACAGTTCCGTGGCCGTTGCGTCAGTCATCGTGTCGTAGTCATCGGCATAGGCTTTGATAAGAGCGACCCGCGCATCGACAAAGTTTCCCAGTTCGTTGTTGTAGGCGTCGTAGATAGGCCAGAAACGTTTGGCCTCTTCGTCCGTGAAAGTTACCATGCCTTTTTTGACCAGGTCTTTTTTTTGCGCCTTGAGATCTTCTTTGAGCATTTGAGTCCACTCGGCCAGTTGGTCTTGCCCAAACGCTGAGGCCGCGAAAAGCAAACTAAAAACTAAGCAGAAGAACTGGCACTGTTTCCTCATTTCGTGCTCCTTTTTGTACATCCGGTCTGTCATCAAAATGAACTCAGGCGGGCCTACGGAGAAATACCTCAACCAGTAAACGCTCGAGTAGCCCGAGGAAGAACACCTGTAGCTGTGACGCGAGATGAGCATAACCCTCAAGGTTTGCGTGGGCCACTGTAACTTTTTACAGGGGTGGGTTGGCGGGGAATGTCGTCAGAGGGCTGGCGGCTTCCCCACCCTGACGTCGAAAATCGGCGTTAGGATAGGCCACCCCCTTGTTTCCCAATTCGGGAGAAATCTTGTCAAGCCCCCTTTTGTGCCCGATTCCCTTTAACTCCCTCATTGCAAACACAAAATAAAGTTCGAAAACATGTCATAGTTACCCCCTCGAATTTGATAGCCTGGATATATAGACAAAAAACAGGCGCAGGCGTCTGCCCGCGCCTTTTGTTTTCGGTGTGGCGCGGACGCCCTCGTCCGCGAATCTCCAACCAAATTCAAATCAAAGGGAGAAATGTGCGCCCAGGCGAACGCCTGCGCATTCATGCTTATGAATGAAATTTCTGCTGCTTCCACCAACCACCGCCGCAAGCGCCAGTCGATCGGACGCACGACACTCTACTCCAAACGCAAAGGCCTGATCGCCGAATTGATCTTCGTCGTCAAAGCCGCCAGCATGGGGTTCGCCGTGAGTAAGCCCTACGGCGACTGCGAGCCCTACGACGTGGTCATCGAGGAGAATGGCCGTTTGTTTCGCATTCAGGTGAAATCGGTCTTCACCACCTGCCGCTGGGGATACAGCGTTTCCGTGGCTCGCAACCGCCAGCACAGGCCCATCGTTCCATATTCCGCGCAGGAAATCGATTTCGTCGCTGCCTACGTCGTTGCTCACGACGCCTGGTATATCGTCCCCGTCGCTGCGATTGCAGGTCTTGCCCACATCCGCCTCTATCCCGAGGGCGCAAAAAGGCAGGACGGCGCCCACTTCGAGCAATACCGCGATGCCTGGGACCTGCTCCGTCTGGGCGCAGCAGCTCCCCCAAGGGATAGAGTGCCGAATAAAGTGCCGAGGGATAAACCGAAAGAAGCGAAATGAAGATGAAACACCGGGTGCCCCACGTCTCGGGTTTTCGAGACGTGGGCAAGCACGTACAAGGCTCAGATCGGCAAAAGCCGTTTTCCAGATATCACCCCCGAATCGGCAAAAGCCCTTTGCCGATCAGGCGAGTTTTGGGGGCCCACGCAATTCGTCCTTCGGCTTGAGCGAGGATGCTCCCAGGGACTGGCCCGATCAGCGTTCAGACCGTGGAAGGGCACGGCTTCACCTGTGCCACACAACAAAGATTCGATTCAGGCCCCGCAGGGAACCAAGCCTCTCCTGACGCGCAGGGTGGCCCACCTTTACGTTCTCGGCAGCCTCAAATCCTAGCGTCGAGTGCACAACGTTAGGATGGGCCACGCGCCTGCTAATTTAGGGACGCGGATCTTGTCTGATTGACATGGCATCGCAGCGGTACTACGCTTTCCGAGCGAAAAGGAGAAGAAGCAATGGCCATCTACCGCACCACACCTAAGACCCCGCTCCCCCAAAAACATAAAGGACAGCGGCGAATCGTGCTTGAGGGCTTCAAGACGCTGGGTGGAAAAGCAACGTTAGAGGAGCTTACGACGTACGCTAAAGACCACAATTATGAGGCGACATTTAAGGGAGAATGGGTGAAAAACAATTACGGCGGTGTCAAGGGAAGCGTCCACTGGCATCTTTTACAGCTCTTAAACCACAAGGAGATTGAACGGGATGGAGCACCAGATAAATTAGTACGCCAGACTCCTCTTGACAAAGGCGCGGCCATAGATACCACCGAGTCATCCACACAGGCCGATGTTCCGGACAGCATTATGGAAACCACATTCGGCCTTGAGCGTGACCTACAATCGGCTTTGCGCGCAAACATTAAGCAACTAGATGGGAGCTTGAAAATCGTGGATGGTGGCAAAGAGCACGGTGTTCCCTCCGGCAAAATTGACATCTTAGCCGTGGCTTCTGACGGCGCCAGCGTTGTAATTGAACTGAAAGCTGGCACAGCTGATGGAAGCGCCATCAGTCAGATTCTTGCGTACATGGGCGACGTGATTGGAGCGGCAAAAGGAAAAAAGGTCAGAGGTATCTTGGTTGCTGGAGACTTCACGGCCAAAGCAATTTCTGCGAGCAAAGCGGTTCCGACGGTGACGCTAAAACAATACACCTTTACATTCTCCTTCAAGAATGTCCCCTAATGTTCGCGCCTTCACGAGGCCGCCCAGCCTTTCAAAAGGGGGAAGCCGGGAACGGACGAGATGTTTCCCAGTTTCTGGGCGATCAGTTGGAAGCGTTGGTACCGGCGAGGCCTGGATCGAATTTTCTGCTTTAGCGGCATGACTGAAGCCATGCCCTTTCACGAACCTTCGAGGATGTGGCCCACCCATTCTCCGCTCCGCTGACTTACAAGCCGTCTAGAGCTGAAAACAGTGGGCCACCCTCTAGTTCTTAGCGGTGTCCGCCGCCGTGGAAGCCGCCGCCACCCATTGAGCCGCGGGCAACGCCGCCTCCATGGAAACCTCCGCCGTAGGAACCGTGCGCATAGCCGCCGGCGTAGCCATATCCGCCGCGGTAGCCGTATCCGCCGCGGTAGCCATAAGCGCCGGGACGGTAGTAGCCGCGTCCGTTCCAGCCGTATCCGCCGCGCCAGTAGCCGCCGCGCCAGCCATAGCCGGGACCGTAAAAGCCGCGTCCCCAGTAGCCGTGATACCACGGGCCAGCGCCGATAAATACACCGCCAACAAACCAACTCGGACCGTAGTAGCCGTAGGGCGCACAAGCATACGGATAATAGCCGTAGTAGCCGTACGCGCATGCGGGCGCCGCACCGACGTAGCCGTAGGCTGGGCCGACTCCGATGCCGACCGAAACCTGAGCTTGCGAATAAGCTGCCGGAAGCAGGAAAATCCCGAGCAGAGTCAGATACCGTAGATAACGCATTTTCGACCCCCTTCCGCGACCCCTTAAGATCGAGCGGATCGCAAGGCCTTCAGGCATCTTGTTTCTCGATTCTGTCTGAAGCGCCTGCCTGAGTATTTAAACCCTGAACAGAGAAAAAGTTGCAGGGCATGAGCACACAGGGACTTGCAGCCAAAGACATGGGATCTTGCCTGGCCGGGCGAGGACGCCCGCGCTTACATTGACTTAGTCCGAACGCTCTAGTCTGCGGCGACGCCCGTACCGACTGGCGTCTCCCGCCGGCGGGTGGAGCGGTTAGGCGGCAGGCCAGCATCGCGAATCTTGTAGAGCAGAGCGCGATAGCTGATGGACAGAGTGCGCGCCGCCTGTTTGCGGTTCCAGTGATGCGCCTGCAAAACCTTCAGAATAATCTTGCGTTCCAGTTCGCGGGTCGCCTTGCGCGTCAGGGCCTTCAGCGAGATTGGACCGTCCAGGTTGATCTCGGGATTGAAATACTCCTGCTCGTTCCTGGCGACCAGATCATTACTGATCACGTCTTCACTGCCGAGGATCACGTACCGCTTGATCATGTTCTCGAGTTCGCGGATGTTTCCCGGCCAATGATATTTGAGCAGCACGGCCATCAAGTCCTGGGAAAGCGCGCGAGCGCGGCAATTGTACTTGCGGTTGTAGTATTCGAGGAAATAGTGGACGAGGGTTTCGATATCGCCAGTGCGTTCGCGCAACGCCGGCATACGCAGATTCACCACGTTGATGCGGTAGTAAAGATCCTGACGGAAGGTCCCATTTTCAATTTCGAGATCGAGTTGCCGGTTGGTGGCACACACGATGCGGACTTCGACTTTCTTATCTTCCTGGGCGCCGATGCGGCAGAATTGCCCGTCCTGCAACAACTGCAGGAGTTTCGACTGCAACGCAAGATCAAGCTCCGAGATTTCGTCCAGAAAAAGCGTGCCGCGATGAGCCATCTCCACCCGCCCCGGCTTCATTCCATAAGCTCCGGTGAAGGCCCCTTTTTCGTAGCCGAAGAGCTCGCTTTCGAGGAGGGTTCCGGGAATCGCGGGGCAGTTCACTTTGACGAACGGGCCGCTCCTCCACGGGGAAAGATTGTGGATCATGCGGGCAATAATGTCTTTGCCGGTGCCGCTCTCGCCGTTAATCAGAACGGGAACGTTAGCGGAGGCAACCTTGTCCATGCGGGTGCGCAGGGCCTGCATGGATTCGGACTTACCAAAGACGACGGAGTCGGGAGGAAACTCGCCTACGGAATGGACTAGATTGCTGACAGAATTTGTCATTGGGATAGGCATTTTGTTGCGTATCGCTCCTCTTCAGCCTGTTGGTGTGCACCCCGAGAGCCAAATTGGGCGGATTCCTAGTTACCCCTGTGACTATCACTTTAGTGCTTTTTATTCAATGGTTTAATTGGAATTGGCTGTTCTGTTGAGGGGCGCAAAAGACCGTGGACGTAGGGCTCATAAGTCGGTTTTTCTATAGGAAAAACTTTTCACACAGTAGAACTAACTTTCCGTCGACTGACGGGTTTGCGGGATTTACCGTTGAGCAGTGGCTGGGAGAACTTGAGGCCCAGCAAATGGTAGCCGTCCACGTGGGTTACACGCACGGTGCGGGCGCGCAAGATGCGGGAGGCTTTGGGGAAGGAGTTTCCAGAAACCAGGGGCGCACTGGGAATTTCAAGTAAAACCTGTGCTGACAGCGGAAGGGAGCGGCGCACGGCGACGAGGGCTCCGCCGGCGGAAATGTTCAGGGCGGTGGCGAATTCCAGTAATTCCTTTCCATCATCGTCCCGGCTGCGGACAAAAATGGGAATTGCCAGTGGCAGACGGGGCCACCTCCGGGTCTCCGCTTCCGGGCTTCGTCGCTTCAACTACGTCCCTCAAGAATGAACTTAACCTATTCTTTACCGCACCTTGGGGGCCAAACTGAGTCTGAGATTTGGACAAGTTTGTGGTCGGAACCGGCCAAGAGCATGGCTTTTCACGAGAACCAGCCCGCTACAGCAGAACTTAGGAGTGCTTTGTTTCGTTTTGTATTCGCCAATTTTCTGGCTTTCTCCAAAGGGCTAAAGTACCTTCGACTGCAAGCTTTTTTCCTTCGGTGACTACTTCCTTGCGTTTTCCGTTGACAGCGCGGGAGCCATGTCTTAGCATCGCGAGATAGCATTCACCTCAATGAGTTGAGTGCCCTCCCTCGCCGTTACCAACCAGTGGGCTCTAAATAATGGCTGCGACGCCAGAAAAGACGTGTCTCCCCCACGCAAAAGAGTCTAAAGCAGGCTACTCCGAGTTGTGCCCCGTGAAACCTCAGGATGGGTCTGCCTGCCCCGATCCGACGTGCAGCGAAGACCTGCTGCAGCAATTCAACCAACTTCAGGAACGGTTTCTGCGCACCACCAATGCGCTCGCCTCAGCCGCCCATGATCTCAAGACGCCTCTGGCCATTCTTAATGGTTATGTTGAACTGTTGCAGAGCGAAAAGCTGGGAGGACTGAACGATCGGCAGCGCGAGATTCTCGGCGACATGCGCAGCAGCGGTCTGAGGCTGCAGCACTTCATTCAGGACTTTCTGAGCTTCAGCGTCCTCGAAATCGGCGAAATGAAGATGCACTTCGAGGCCGCCGACCTCAACGTGTGTCTATCGGAAGTTTGCCGCTTGTGGTCGCATTCCTTTCAGGAGAAAGGGCTTGCGCTATATTTCCTGGCCAACGACAAACTGACTGAGTTTGCTTTTGATGTCGCCAAGATTCAGCGGGTGGTTTCGAATCTCCTGGAAAACGCATCGAAGTTCACGCCAGCGGGCGGGACGGTCTGGCTGCATGCCGAGCCGTACATGTGGGAGCGCCGCAGCGCCAGCAATCCGGAAAATCTCATGGAACGCCGGCGACAGATGATTTCCCGTCCCAACTCTGTAAAGGTGAGCGTAGCCGATACCGGCCCCGGGATTCCCCCGGAGTACCACATTGAAGTGTTCGACGATTTCTTCCGCCTGCCCGCGAGTGAAAGCCAGTCCGGTATGGGGCTGGGCCTGGCGATCGCACGGCGACTGGTCGGCGGCATGGGCGGCAAGATCTGGGTGGAGAGCGAACCGGGCGCGGGTTGCAAGTTTTCGTTTATTCTCCCGCTTCTGCCTCCTTCCTCTGCCACCAATCAAGGGAAAGGCAAATGAAAGCTGCAGCCAATAAGATTTTGCTGGTCGACGACGAACCGGGAATGTTGCGGTATATTCGCACCTTGCTCGAAGTGGACAACTATAAAGTCGAGACTGCGAGCACCGGGGAAGAAGCCGTGGAGCAAATGCAAAAAGGTTTGCGCCCCGACCTCGTGCTCCTCGACCTGCTGATGCCCGGAATCGATGGGCTTCAGACCCTGGAACAACTGCGGAAGCTTCAGCCCGGCCTCAAAGTGGTGATGCTCTCCTGCGTCAGCGATACTCGCAAAGTGGTTCAGGCGATCCGACTGGGCGCGCATGACTACCTGACCAAACCTTTTCAGAAGAGTGAACTGGACACGGTGATCGACCAGTGTCTCGGCACCAATCAGCAGAATTACCCCGGCGAAGTGGAAGAAGTCGGCGATGAGGTTTTCTTTGTCGCCGCCAGTCCGATCATGCGCAAACTCCGCTCTCAGGCTGCGCTGGTCGCCAATGTCGATATCCCAGTGCTCATGCTGGGCGAAAGCGGCACCGGCAAGGAAGTCATGGCGCGTCTTATTCACAAGCTTTCTCCGCGCGCTCATCGCACTTTCCTTAAGGTAAACTGCGCGGCCGTTCCCGCCGATTTGCTGGAGAGCGAGTTATTCGGTTACGAAGCCGGAGCCTTCACCGGCGCCAATCACGCCAAGCCCGGCAAATTCGAACTGTGCAACAAGGGTACGATCCTGCTGGATGAAATCGGCGAGATGCCGCCCAGCTTGCAGGCAAAGCTGCTGCACGTGCTGCAGGATCAGCAATTCTCCCGTCTGGGCAGCCGCTCCATGATTAAAGTTGACGTGCGGATTCTGGCCGCGACCAATATCAACATTCCCGAAGCGCTTGCCAATAAACGCTTGCGCGAGGATCTTTACTACCGGCTCAATGCTTTCACTTTGTCGGTTCCTCCTCTACGGGAACGCAAAGAAGAGATTCCGATTCTGCTGAAGCATTTCATGGCCAACATGTCGGAACGCTACGCCCGGCCACCGTTGCCGCTTTCGACCGAGTTGCTGCAGGCCTGCCAGGATTATTCCTGGCCGGGCAATTTGCGCGAGTTGAACAATTTTGTGAAACGCTATTTGGTTCTGGGCGACGAAAAGCTGGCTATTCAGGAGCTGCGTCCCAAGGGCGATGGCAGCGGGGCTCAATTCGACCCGTCCGCGCAAAACGCAGGCGAATCAATTGGCGGGCTGAAGGGTCTGGCTCGCACCGCCAAAGATGGAGCCGAGGCGGAAGCCATCAGTAAGGCGCTCGATGAAACCAACTGGAATCGCAAGCAGGCGGCTGCGCTGTTGAAGATCAGCTACAAAGCACTGCTATACAAGATCCGGCAATACGGGATCGCCCAATCCAAGAGCCACAAACTTTCCGCCGGCGCGTAGACACTGTTTCTCAGCAACGTGAGACGTAGCAAGCTACGTCTCTACGCTCTGTAAAGTGTTGCTCGCGACGTTTTCCGCGTCAGGGCTGCATCACTCCCGAAGTCACATCAGCCGAAGCGTCGGTCGAACCGTTGATGAACGGCGTCTTAGCAAAGCTCACACCCGGAATGTACCAGGGTCGGACCAGGAAAACATAGGCTTGCCCCGCACTCAGCACGCCGGAGGGAATTCGCAAGGACTTGCCTTGGGTGTGAAAACCGGCGACGGGGACGATGACGGTGTTACCCGCGTTGTTCACCAACTGGTAAACGCCGACGTCGTAGTGACTGGCCGTGCCGATGCTCGGTGGTGACCATTTCAGGATCGGGGTAAGGCCCACGCCGGTTTGATTGGTGAAGAAACTCTTGCCATTTACTAATGGGTTCTGCACCACCCCCACCAGTGGTTTGACCGGGCTGCTGGCCGTCGGCAAGTTCAGAGTTATGCCATAGGTATAGGTGACCATGGCCGCGCTGTTGGTGGCCCCCGGGGCGGTGTAACTGGTGTTCGCCAGCCAGTAATAGGCGACAATCTTCGGCCATTTTGACGGGTACGGGTCTCCATAGGAAACCTGCCCCAGGTTGCCATTGGTCGTCAGGAATGGGGGCGACTGCTGGATGATCAAGTCGGTGGTGGCCGTGTTTTGCCCGTGGACAAAGCTGCCGGGATAAACACTCAGACCAGCAGACGTACTTAGCAGAACCGCGCCTGGGTTGGCCGCAAGCGCTTGTGCGGTAAGGTCGGCTCCATTGATGTTGGCCTCAAACTTCTGGTTTTGGGTAACCGTTCTCAGCCTGCCGTCGATCGGCGTATTCGATCCCTGCGCCTGATTAAACTTGGCTGGCGCAAAGTATCTTCCCAATCCCGTGAAAACGTAGCTCCCCAGATTCTGTGTGATAAGTTGAGCGACATAGTACTGGTCGCCTTCCGAGGCCACGCTCAAGTTTCCGAAATAGGGAAAGGTGCCGGTGAAAGTGGTTTCCCCGACGGTGCCGGGAAACGGACCCTCGAAGGTGTTGTTGTTCGGGCAGGCCAATTCCAGGATGTCCGTGGCTTGCCAGGAATGGAGATTGGTGAGATCGAAGCTGACGGTTGTCGTATTTGGGTTTGCCGCCACGATGTCGGAGCGGTAAGCGGCGATGGAATCGGCATCCACCACCGTGTTACTGGTCCAAACATACTGCGCACCGATTTGCAACAGATAGAAACCGCTGGGGACGTTTGGGATGCTGAATGTGCCACTGCTGGTTCCGGTTCCGGAGAGGACGTTGTAGCCAGTCCCATTTGGAACCAGGGCGGCGATGGTCGTCGTAGAAAGATCGACCGGAACTGGCCCGTTCTTGAAGTGCACAATTTCCGTGCCCGACACGGTGCGGGTCGAGGGAGGTTGGAAACTGTGCCTGAGTTCGCCGGCGGAGGCGGCAGCATGGGACGCAACTGAAATCAGGATCACAGCCAGAGCGAAACAAAGTTTATGCATGATCGGCTCTCCCGTCAGAGGTATCGAAAAACAGGCCCAGGGAGGCAGGGGGAATAGAAATGCCTCTTGAAATAAACCGCCCGCAATATTACCGATCACGATGTGAATGTCAACAGGAATTTAGTGGCCGACTGGTGCGGGCCGCACGATCACTCGTGCGTCCGTGGTCTCGGTCCGCTCCTCAACTACCGGCCGTAGCCGAGCGCAGGAATTCGTACTCCTCAATCACGGCCGCGATGCCGACGCGGGATGCTGGTAGCGGGGCTTCGGATCGCACCACGCGGGCGGCGAAGCGGACGCGCACGGGATCGGTGAGGGTCACGTGCGGCGGGAAGGTCAGAGTGACGTGGATGCGGGCGCCCTCGGCCAGCGGTCGGTCCAGATAGAGAAAAACTCCACGAGCGCTGACATTCTGGGTCTCGGTTAAGAGTTCGCCCATGCTGGCGTCCTCCACTGTAACCGACGCGGGCAAGCGCATATCGAAGCGTCGTATGCCACGACGTTCCTGCGATTTATCCGGCGTTGGGCTTTCTTGCCTCTCGAGCATTTCCCATCCCCCCAGACAGCGAAGTCGCTCCGCAATTCACTAAAGAGACACAACCAAGACAATGCTCTCAGGCCAAAGATACTTAATTGTCAGCAGTTTGCAAGATCAAAAGAAGCTGAGGGAACTGGGTCGTTAATGCTGTCAAGTTGCAGGCCGCAGTCAAAAGTGCAGTGCGCCGTCTCGCCGGCGGCACCAAGATGTGAAGACAAATCGGAATAGGGGGAGGTGGGGGAAGGCTTAAGGATGAAAGCAATCTTACTGCCACGGAAATGGTGCATCCATGAAATCACCTTCGGACTGAGAATGAACGACTTGAGCATCCAGTACTGCTGGCAAGGCAAGTCCGGCATGAAACAATTTGCAGAAAATCTGCGGCTCTTCGACATCTCGTGTGCGCGGGGTGTTCTTAGATAGAACATTTCTATTTGTATTTCAGGCGGCATCTCGCGCCAGCCTGATCGGCATCTGACGAATCTTAAGGCTGAGATTGGGTCGCGCACCTTGACAGGCTATCCGTCAGATGTTTAAGTAGTTAATTACTCTTGCACTTAATTTTGGTGGCAAGTACGAAAGCCGCTTCGCGGGCGCGACTCGGGGTGCTGGTGGTGCGCCGTTTTTTCTTCCTCTCCCTGAAATCGGGAAAAGACATCGGGAAATCGGAGGAGCTAGTGAGATTGAATCGCCGTCGGTCGGGAAAGACTTGTTCGGGAACCCGGATTCTTTTGGGTATCACGCTGCTGATGACGCTTGCAGGCGTTGTATTGATTCTGAGCTCGGCTGCTCTCCGACTGGCTGATCGTGAAAATGCCAACCGACTTTCTGCCTCCGATGCGCGATTCGTGGCCAGTCCGGCCAAACGTGCCCCGTTAGCTCAGTCGCCGTCAACCGGAGGCCGTCAGCAAACCCTGACCGCTTACAGCCATCTGCCGTTGATGTTTGAGCCGAACCAGGGCCAGACCGATGCGAACGTGAAATTCCTGGCGCACGGCAGCGGTTACGGCTTGTACCTGACCGCGCATGAAGCGGTCCTCGCTCTGCCGCAAGCGGCAATCAATCCCCAACATCCGACGCTGCGAACTTCCGTAGTCCGTATGACGCTGGCGGGCGCGAATTCCGCGGCGGAACCGGCTGGTGACGTTCAACTGCCGGGGAAGAGCAATTACTTTATCGGAAACGATCCCGCCCAATGGCATCGCGATATTCCTCAGTTTGCCCGGGTTCGCTACCGCGATGTGTATCCCGGCGTCGATCTTGTGTATTACGGCAACCAGGGGCGGCTGGAGTATGACTTCGAAGTTGAGCCAGGTGCAGATCCGAACGTGGTAGCGCTTAAGTTTCAGGGTCCGCGGAATCTGAGAATCGACACCGCTGGAGACCTCGTTCTGGCCGTCGGCGACAGTAATGTGCGACTGCAAGCGCCGCGCGTGTATCAGAAATTTGGCTCAGAGGAGCGTAAGGTAGCTGGCCGCTTCACACTGCGCGGGCAAGAGAAAGATGAAGTCGGCTTTCAACTGGGCGCTTACGATCGCAGCCGTGCGTTGATCATCGATCCGGTGCTGGTTTATTCGACGTACCTGGGCGGCAGCGGCAACGAAGCGTGTTCCATCATTGCTCCGATTACGGTGGCTGGCCTCGCCGCGCCACCGGCTGGCTGCCCTGCGATTGCCGTGGATGCAGTCGGCAACGGATATGTGGCGGGTTCGACCACTTCGACTAATTTTCCCGCGACTGCAGGCGAGTACCAGCCTGCGCTGGCGCCGGGAGCAACCGCCAACGCTTTCGTCGCCAAGTTCGATCCTACCGGCGCGCTGCAGTTCGCCACGTACCTGGGAGGAAACGGTGTGGACTATACGGCCGGAGTCGGCGTGGATTCCGGGTTTGATGTGATCGTGGCAGGGACCACGAGTTCCGGCGATTTTCCCA
>Ga0210383_10003136_pt1 | contig 14870 bp, 20 predicted proteins | sample IncBWC14OmetaG_FD_160072 | JGI IMG/M metagenome (GOLD analysis project Ga0210383, IMG submission 160072) | Forest soil microbial communities from Barre Woods Harvard Forest LTER site, Petersham, Massachusetts, United States - Inc-BW-C-14-O ...
TTGTCCAGCAACCTGGCCGCGAGCGGGGAAATTGAGGAAGGCATCCGGCACTTGCAGACGGCCGTGGCCCTTCGCCCCAATGACGGAAACACACTTTACAACGCGGCGTGCACTTATGGAGTATTGAGAAGAAAAGTGGAAGCGCTCGAGACGTTGAAGAAGGCGCTCAACGCAGGCTACGGTAACCTGAACTGGGCGGCCAGGGACTCCGACTTCGAATGCCTTCACGACAACCCGGAATTCCGGAAACTTGTCGGGATAAGTGATGCCGCCGCATCCTAGAGATTGTGAATGGCGAACATGCGTACGCGGTATTTTGTTTTAGGAACACGCCGCAATTCATTCCGCTATCCGCTTCGGCTATTCTTTACCTCAGGAAAATCTGTTCCGCCTTTCTCGTGTTTCTTCTCTCGCTCATTCCCGCCGTAGACAGCCTTCATTTGTCTCCGGTCGCTCGCCCCATTGTCGAATCGCGCTTCCGCCGATACCAAGGCAACAACGAGCAACGTGAAAGCATCCTCAAGCAACTATTCACTGAAGCCGGTTGCGACACTGGTCATCTCACGGAACAATCTGTCGAAGGGTCCAAACTTCCCAACGTCATCTGCACGCTCCCCGGCGATACAGACAAAGGGATCATCGTCGGTGCACATTACGACCACGTGCGCGAGGGCGACGGCGGCGTTGATAATTGGAGCGGTGCATTACACCTGCCTTCCTTTTATCAATCCGTTAACGGCCAGTTCTTGATCTATGGCAATGCAGGGTCTAGTGCCTAGGCTGCCGGCGATGCGACCTGCCGGGGCTCAGTCCACAAAATCGAGGGTCATGCCTTCGTGGCGGTAGAGGAGCCCTACAAATTTGCCAAAGTATGGAGAGGCAATGTTGTTGTAGACCGTGCTGAAATTCCCATGATTGGTGACGTTGAGCGAGTAGGCGCCAAGCCGGAAGTGATGACTTTTCCCGTTCTTGCCTTTCCAGACGGGTATTCGAAATGCGCGATAGGCCTTGAGGTCGAGCGAGAAAAACGTCGGGAAGCGCTGGCCGTTCGGCGTGCCGACGTACTGCTGGGCAACGTCGATCGACGAGTATGGGAATCCAGAGTGAACGTCGACCAGCGGACTGAACGTAATCTTCCACGGCAAAGCGAAAATTCCCCAAGCAATAAAGCGATTCGGAATGTCGGAAGCCAAAATGCCGTAAACATCAGGGCGAATCACGGGCGCGGCAAACGGGATCATGGTGCTGGAAAGATTGTTGAGGTCACCGCGAGCGTGGCTCCAGATGTAGGAAGCTTTCAACTGGTCGCTACCGAGAAAGGTATAACGCACAGAAGCTTCCAGTTCGTGGTACTTGGAAGAGCCGGTGTTGGTGAGCCCCATATAAGACTGGTCCGACGGCAAGGCGGCAGTGAACGGCTCCACGACGAAGAGATAGCTTGTGCGACTGTTTAGGTAGCCCACATCGAGCTGCATGTTCCTGCGCAATTCCCGGACCGCACCGAGATTCCAGGTAACGTTACGAGGTGTGGTGCCCGGTTGCTGAGAAACACCCGGGGAAGCCAGTGGACTCAACCCTGCTGTATACACGTTTGTATAGGTGATCGGCGGCCCAAGTGGGAGGCCGGAGGTGTTGAACTCCGTGATCGTTCTTGCAGGATTTGCCGCCCAATTCGCCGCGAGCAGAGGGAGCACGCCATAAAAAAGACCAGCGCCCGCGCGGATAACGGTTTTTTCGTCCTTGCCGGGTGAGTAGGCCAAGCCCACGCGCGGCGCCGCACCCGCTGGCCAGCCGGTGGTTTCCGTGGTAAACCGAAGTCCCAGATCGGCGCTGAAGTGCGGACTCAAGAGCCAATGGTCCTGAAAAAACTCGCCGAAAATGCTGTCGGAAGGTGTTTGCGGAGGCGCAACGCTGAAATTAATCGTTTCCGCGAGGGTGTTATTCGCATTCAAGATCTGAATGGGTCGCGATTCCGTGGTTCCAAAAAAACTCCGCCAGTCAATATCAACACCCACGCGGATTTCATGGGAGCCGAGCCACTCTTTTTTCGGAAACTCGTAGTTCGAAAGGAACTGGAACTCCTGGCCGCGACGGGACCATGTGTTGAAGTAATCTCCCCCATAGCCTTGCGGAGTGATCAACATGTCGTCAGGGCCATAGCCATGGGCATTGCTGTCGAATCGCGTGTACTGCGCTACGGTCGCCAGGACCGCTTTAGATGCGAACTCATAGTGATCCGCGAGGGCGATGGCCACACCGTTCTGATTCAAGCTATTGGAGGCGGGCTGCGGTATCAGCGCACTGATATCGATATGATCGGTGCGCAGCGGAAACGCATTCACCGTCAACGTCAACAGGTGGTTGGGCCCGAGAATGGCCTCCAGCGTCGAATAGGAATTAAACCCTTGCTTCTTGCTGATGTCGTTGGGCCAGGGCAATCCTTCCACGGTGGTTTTCTTCATTTCGTACTGGAAGGCTTCGGAGAGAAGCAATTTGTGGGCAATCAAAGGTACGTCGAACGAGATAGAGGGATTGGCACCGCCCAGCCCGGCCGTGTGCCCCTCTTTTCCTAATACCGTGATTCCGAGCTTGGTGATATTGAAATCCAAGTTATCTGACGGAGACTTCGTTTCGATGGTGGTCAAACCGCCGGAAAAACTGCCCAGGCTTGCGTCGTATGGTGTCTTGTAGACGGCAAACGACTCGACCGCATCGGTAGGAACGGTGATGCCGAAGCTGCCAGTTACCGGGTCCGTATTGCGCGTGGAATTGATGATCAGCAGGCTTTGATTCTCGTCTGAGCCTTTGAATACGAGTTTGCTATCAAGCGTCCGCACCACCCCCGGGGTTATGGGAATCACTTCCTTCACCTGTTCCTGTTGAGTGGGCAGCGTGACCAACTGCGTGTTGGTGACAACGGAAACCGGGGCGGAGGAACTCTCGGTCGAGATGATCGTGGCCATTCCGCTTACCTGCACGGTTTGCGCAACGGTCTCGAGAGCGAGACTGAAGTCCTGAACGCTCTGGTCTCCGTCTTTCAGAAGCACTGCTCTTTCGTTTTTTTTGAAGCCCGCCCCTTCGATCGATAACGAATAATTTCCCGATTGGAGATTGTGGAATTCGTAGTGTCCGTTCTCGTCGGTTTCCACGGTCGCCGGAGCGCCTATGGGCGGATCCTTAGCGAGCTTTACGGTAGCGCCGGCGAGTACGTCACCATTTTGTGTGGTGACTGTCCCTTTCAGAGAGGTGCCCGGAACGTTTGCGGGCTTGGGCGTCTTCTGTGCAAACGCGGCGAGCGGCGCCAAGAGAAAGATAAGCGCGAACGCCAACGGCGAGAGCCATCGCCAGGACACACAAAAAGCGCAATCGTGTGCGCGAGTTTGCGACGCAAAGCTGGAGCGACCGGGGGGTTGATTCATTCCTAGATTCACACGCCTTTCCAGAAGAAGCCTGCGCGAGAACACATTTTTTGTCGTCGTGACACGAGAGTTTCCTTGCTATGGCTTAACTGGGAGATTGCTTCTCTCCCTTTGTCGCCGCTCCTACTATCGTCGACAGGCCAAATCCTGGCCAGAGATAACTTCGGCCTGCCATGTGAGGAATTCCTCGGAGACGACAGGTGCAATTTCCCGGCACGGACGTGGCAGCTGCTTCAGAGTTTTCTTGATCTCACGAAGGCGCCTTAGATTTGAGGTTGTCGAGCCGAAGAAATCGGTCAGAATATTCCCGTTGCTGCCATTTGTCCCGGCCGAGCGGTCGAATAGATCCACATAGGCTTGCGGTGAATATCCAGCCGCCGCTGACGCATATAGCGCTACGCGATCTGCCTCATTCTGAAGAATCGCTTCCTGCTTCTGCATGATCTGAGAAGCCTTCCTCTGCAATTTTGTATCGCGGTCAATGCTCTCCAGCATCCGCCTTAACTTCTCTGAAATATCTTCGCGGTCGCTGACTGCGTTAATGCCCAGAATTCCGTGAAATAACTGGCTCACGATCAGGGCGTTCTGGTGCATCAGGATGTGGCCCAGTTCGTGACCCACTAACCCCGCAAGTTCGTCGTCATTGCGGAGCAACCCAACCATCTTTCGCGAGATATAGATTCGTTCGGGCCCGGTACTGAAAGATTCGGCGTCAGGCGTGTCAATCAAGATTACCCGAACTGGCGACTGATCCTGCGTTACCTGCAAAAGAACCTTGGCTGCGATGGCATTGAGATGATCCTCGAGTTGCTCATCGTGATCGGGGTGGTAATTGCTTTCCACCCATTTCGATTCGATATCGCCAAGTATCCGTTCGTTCGGAATGCTGAAAATTTGATCGCCCGACGGAATTCTTGGCGCCAGGGGAACGGAGCATGACTGTTGCGCTTGTGCCGCGCCCCCGACACTGACGTAGAAGATAAAGAGGCAGGTGGCGTGGAGTATGGGCCTTGGGATATGAACTGTGAGCATGGATATCTGTGTATTGCTGCGCAGCAGCAGCTTACGCACTTACGGAACATACTGAGGTGCTCCGAAGAGAATGAATATTCTGACGATAGTACTTCTGCGACTGGTCAGAATCGAAGCATCGCCTTCGAGCCTGCGGTCATTTAAAAAGCAGATATGTGACCCAGGTCACAATTTGGTCAAAGTGACACGCTCGATTTATTTTTGACTCGGAGCCCCTTTTTCTTCATCCCGACTTTGCGAATCACCTGAATACCGTCGGTGACTCTATTCGACCAGACGCATTAACCTAAGGCAAGGGTGCGATTAACGCGCTGCGGACAAGTGAGCAATCGCCGCCACTCGTTGGGTTTTGAAAAAGCCACCGACAGGCAATTCGTAGACTACGCTACCTTTGGCGAAAATAAACGGGTATTGGCAATAATGACAGAGGACACGCAGCAAGGTCTGGGATGGGGAATGGGGATTCAACGAGTTGTGATCGGCGTTAAGCGGAAGTGACTCGCGCGGGCGGCGAATTCCAGATAAGCTCGAATTTCTGCGAACGGTTTGATGGCACTAACGCGGTTCGGATGGATATCGACGTGCGCCGCAAACTCATCTGGTATTCCATTTCTGGGGGAGTTTTCATCACGCTTCTCGCGCTCGCGCTGCGGTTCGCGGGAATCAACCGGCCAGTTCCCTACCTGACGTATTCGGGATCTTACCTGATGCAGACTTTTTTCCAGAGATTCCTCGAATGGATTCCGTGGCAGTATGCGGACAACCTCATCTCTGAACTGGTTTTGTTTTTCGTGTTGAATGTGTTGGGTTACGCGTTCGTGATTTTCTTGCTTCTGCGAATATTTTTCCCGGATCGTTCGAGCGAACTGCCTCCCTTGACCGGCAAAAAATAGCAGTCATGTTGGGCTGCGGTGGCGGAATCTCTGTTGCAGCCTCTTAAAGGTAAACAGAATCGCATAAACAGCCGCGATGAAACGTCTCAAGAGATCCTCGTTTCGATGCGCACTCGCGTTGTCGCTCGGTGCGACAGTTTCCGCTTCCATGCTGAGCCAAACGCAATCTGTCCCGCCACCAGCGAGTGCCCAAATCCGCGTTGGCATGAACGAGGTGATCGTACCGATCACGGTGACAGATCCAAGCGGTGAGTTCGTCCTTGACCTCTCCCAACAGGACTTCCACGTGTTCGAGGATAGTGTTGAGCAGACGATCGACCATTGGGACCTTGGCGGCGATCCTCCCGATGTAGTTCTCGTTCTTGAGACAAGTTCCCGGCTCCAAGCGATGATCCCGGCAATCCACGCCATTGAAAGCATTTTTGCGGAAACGGTGATGGCGCTCAACGGTGAGGCTGCTGTCATGACGTATGATTCGACTATCAACGTTCGCCAGACATTCACGCAGGACCACGACTCGGTCCAGAAGGCGATTGCCAGGACTGCATTTGAAGCGCCGGAAACTAATCTATACGACGCGATGGCCGCTGCCGTGGAGCTATTCAAAGCGCATCCACCCTCATGGCGGCGCATTATGCTCATCGTTGGCGAATCACAAGACACGGGCAGCACCGCGAAGCTCGGCCAAGTCGTGCGTGACGCGGAGAACTCGAACATTTCGATTTACGCAGTAGGTCCTAGCAGCGCGGCGGCGGACCTGCGAGCCAATCGAACGGGGCTCCAGCCTCTCAAAGTTCCCGGGCTTCCCCCTGTTGACGTCAGCCCGCCGCCGAAAGATCATTTGGGGCGTACGTTTTTCGACGTGACGACGCCGGCAATTTGGCTCCTTGAGCGAGGCACAAACGTAGCCTCCCACACTCTTAACTGCGTCCAAAGGCCAACTCAAGCATCCAATACCAACAAGCAAGACCAAAAGCTGGCGCGGGCTTAGCTTGGGAGAACCCTCAGATCTATCTGGCGGTGGCGGAAAGATGACACAAATTCCTCGAATCCCCATGTTGGTTCCGTTGGCGGTGGGCGTAATTACCTTTGTATGTACGATATTTGTCCATGTGCTGCCTTTGGGCGCGACGGTCACCATTTTTCGCCGCGAGAAAAGGCTTGGTGAAGTGGGAGCGAGTTTCTGGAGAGATTTTGCAACCGTTGGGCTGATAATCTTGATCTCGCTGGTGGCACACCTGATTGAGATCGCCCTATGGGCGGCGGTATTTATGGTCTGCGGAGAATTTCGCGAGTTCGGCACGGCGTACTATCACTCCGCTGTAAACTACACAACGCTAGGCTACGGTGACCTGATCATGTCGCCGAAGTGGAGATTGCTGGGACCGCTGGAAGCGACAAACGGAATTATGATGTTCGGCGTCTCGACTGCGATGATTTTTACTCTCGTTATACGGCTGACTGAGGCGAGATTTGTAGATCTCAGGGACTGAGAGCGTGCTTCAACACCGTTCATGGGAAATTGGATGAGACTTGACGCTGACCGTATTTTAAAGGGTTTACTGGATATCCCGCTTCCGTGCTGATCTTGAATATAGAGGAGCCCAGCAAATATGGAGGCTGGGAGGCCGTCTGTGAACCACAAACCGCGAATTCTGTTCTTTTCAACACATGATTCAACACGAAGCCAGATCGCCGAAGGGTTTGTCAGAAAGTTTGCAGGAGAAGAATTTGTAGCCGTGAGCACGGCACAATCCCCCGAAGCCGACCCGCTGGTAGGGGATGTCATGAAAGAAGTCGGGATTGACATCTCGGGACAACAAGCCAAACAGATAAAGGAATCGTTCAACGAGCATTTCTCGTATGTCGTGAGCATTTGCGACGCTTCGAAAGAAAGATTCCCGGTGTGGCCATTCACACGGAACATTGTTCGATGGAGCCTGCCCGACCCAGGATTGGTGAAGGGCTCCACGCAGCAGCAGAAAGAAGTGTTTCGGCGCGTTCGCGATGAGATCGGCCGAAATGTCCGGCAGTTCCTGGTGCAACTGCGCAACCAGCAAGCTCTTGTCTATCGATCACCTCAGTAAAGAGCCGGCGAGCCTGTAATCGACACGGAACTTTCCCGGACCACAGCCGATTCCAGATAAAGAAGAGCACATACAGGACTTCCGGCAGGTAGAGGAGATCGTCGAGCCAGCTAAGAGGCGAAAGTCCTTTAGGCAAGGTGGAAATCTCGCTGGTCAGGGTGGCGGCACGATCATGTTGAAACTATGTGTCCATCCGTTCGACCAATTGAGCGCGCCACGAGGGAGCCACGAAGGGATCCGCAAAGTATTGTGTTTCCCGCGCAACCTTGTCGCCCGTGAACTCCATGATGCTGACGGTGTAGGACGGCTTGGCGTCATATGTCAGGACGAATTCGGTGACCCAAAGATCACCGCCGCCAATGATTCTTCGGACAGTAAACCGCTTTTTGTTCGGCTGACTAGCGCGCTGCCTCTGTATGTTCTGTCGACCGCGGGTTCGCTCGCCTGACTGCGGGTAATCGAGCACCGCGTCCTCGTGATAGATGAGGTGCTCCGTTTCAAAATCGTTGGCATCGGACGCCGCCCAATGCTTATCCAGTGCCGCACGGATCTCTTGATCTCGCGCTCCAGAATACTGGACAGTCTTTTGTTGATCGTTCATCTTGAACCTCCCATTTGACAAGAAGCTAAATACTTTAAATGCAAAACATCACCACTGACTTTCGAAACATGGCCGCCAAGATTGCTTTGTATTTTCTGAATGCATAAGAACATAGGCGTCGGACCGAGACAATTGGACGATGGTATTGGCGCTACGTCGACATTGGCTCTTGGAGTGCTGGGCACCGGTCGCTGGCGTATCGATCCCAAAGCATGGATTGAAATATGGCATGGAGTGACGATTACTCGATTCACTGGGCCCGATACCATCGTCCAATTGATTCGCCTGAGCACTTCGCGTGTAATCGCTTCGTGGCAGCCGATTCGGACGGAAGAGCGACTTCAAAAAAAAATGGGCTTGGCAGCACCGCTCGCCCGTGAGGAGAAAAACGATGAGTATTATTGATAAGGCGCTAGAAGCAAACCGCAACTATGCTAAGAATTACAATCCAACGCTGGGGGTACATCCAACCCCCAAGATCGTAGTTGTAACCTGCATGGATCCTCGGCTCTCCGATCTCCCTGGAATCTTGGGTCTGCCGGAAGCCGATATCGACGTTATCCGAACCGGCGGGCCGGCGGTGACAGAAGATGTTCTTGGGGAACTTGTTGTTTCAAACCGCGTACTCGGAACCACAGAAATACTTCTTCTCAATCACACCGGCTGCGGGTTCACGACATTCACAGATGAACAGTTGAACGCGCAGCTGAGCACTTCTACCGGAGATGCGTCGCCGGCTCCAATGCGATTCTTCTCCTATAAGGACCCCGAAGAAAATACCCGGGAGCAGATCAAGAAAGTCAGGTCGCATCCCTGGATCGCAAAAGAGGTCCCTGTGCGAGGCTTAATTTTCGACGTGGATACCGGTCTCCTGCGGGAAGTGCAACCACTTGCACAGCACACTGCTGCTTGAAAGAGGCGCGATGATGAAAACGACGAGCTTTCAAACGGACATTCGCCCGCTTTTTACAGAACGGGACATCCGAGGCATGAGCAAGGCGTTCAACCTGGGAAGTTACGACGACGTGAAAAAGCACGCTGCTGCTATCTACGATCGCATCCGGGGAATCGGCGGGGCGGTAATGCCGCCCCCACCCCCAAACGGAGAAGGTCCTTGGCCGCAATCTCGCATTGAACTATTCGCTAAGTGGATGGCGGACGGATTCCCACCTTAGCGCATTCAAAACATTCCCTGGATTATTTACCATTTATAAATACTCCCCCAGACTGCCTACGCTATTAGCTGATGAAGGGGTAGTCGCTATGCTGCTCGCCGCGCGGTTTTTGTTCACGAGATTTCCAGCCGGTCTTCGACTAATTTTATGTTTTGCTCTTCTGGGCGGTGCTGTTGCTTCGACCGCTAACGAACCTTTTCTGAACAAACCTGCCGCGGAGTGGACAGAGGCACAAGCCCAAGTGCTGAATGACTCGCCTTGGGCCCATCAAGTGCAGACAACCATGCAGGCGATACCCTGCGATTACGAGCATCCTGCGTTTCCGGGGTTGTATCCGGTAGCAGTCGCGCAGAGGTTGGATGCGCTCCCGCCGCAGGCCACGGCGGAAAGTGTTGTGCCGGACAAGGCGACGTATGTTGTGAGGCTGAATTCCGTTAAGTCAATGCAAGCTGCGGCGGAGCGGCTGATAGGGATGGGGGAGAAGTATTCGGGTTATAAGGAGGGATCCGGGCTAGAGCCGGGAAGCAAGCCGACAAATCTGGCGGACCATGGCTACAACCTCGCTGACGAACTTACGTTCTCGGTAATACTGAAACAAGCTGGGCCATCGGGAGAAAGTTTCCGAGACCAAGGTTTACCAGAGGCCAAAGTGAAACACTTTTGGGGACGCCCTTTTATGATGTGCAGACTTTAGTAAGAACATTGGCAGTTTGGCTTATTTGGTACCGACTGTTGGGCTTGGTATTGGCGGTGGGTTGCGTGTCTTTTATTTTTCAGGCCAGGCGTTCAGGAGGCGGCGGAGGAGGATGAGTTGGCCGAGGTGGTAGGCGTTGTGGTCGAGGAGCAGGATGGTTTTGGAGGCTAGTGATTGGTGGTTGGCGTGGCGGATGGGGGCGAGTATGTCGACCTTTTGCAGGGAGGCGACCAGTTTTTTGCGGTCGGCACGGAAAGAGGCGATGGATTGGTCCCAGGCTTTGGAGTTGGGAGGTTCGGGCGATTTCGGCCAGTAGCCGTCGGGGAAATTAGGAGATTTGTGCTTGGGGTTGAGAGCGTATTCGACGATGTCCCATTGCGCGATACGAAGATGCTCGACAAGTTGGTAGGCAGAGTGGGGGAGACCGCCGGGGCGCTCGCCGCGAAGATTGGCGGGAAAGTTTTTGACGGCGGCGGCGAAGCCGGCGTGGGCGTTGTCTTCGGCGAGAAGAGAGATTAGTTCCTTGGAGAAGGAGTTCGATTCTTTCGCTGATTTTTGTGGCATGGCCGTGTCCTATCGTTCGAGTCCTGGGTCGCTGAAGTGTTGTGCCCGAAGTTGGATGAATCGGGAAGGCGGATCGTTGCGCGGATTGATTGTGGCAAGACGCGACGGTTATGAACTATGTGCTGGCGGCTTGGACTTTGGTGCCATAGTTGAGGCTCGCGTACCAGTCGCCGCGGCCTTGCGGCGTGAGCTCCAGGAAGTGCCATATGGGAGCGAGCAGGTCGATGCCCTGTTCGGTGATGTCCGAAGCCATTCGAGGATGCGCGGTGTAGAAGTGGCGCGAGGTGACGTCAGCGTCGGGCGTGAAAACGGAAATCGCGGAGTCCTGATGCCCTTCGCGGTCTTCGCTGCCCAGGTCATACTTGAAAGTGTTGCTGCCGGCGCTGAGCAGACGTAGCTTGTCCCAGCCTCGCGCACGCGCGTGGTTGCGCAGAGTTGGAATATCAGCGGCCGCGACAATGGCGAAATCGAGATTTGCGCGAGGTGATGGGCGACACCGTTGGCGCCGTCGATCCAGGCAGTACACATAGGGCAAGGCTTGGCTTGCAGCTTTCCATACATTAAGTGATAGATGATCAGCGAGCGATTGGGCTTGGTGAAAAGCTCGCTGAGACGGACGGTGCGCACGGGCGCGTCACCAGCGTTAAGGTCGCTCGGCCCTTCTTCAAACTGATAATCCTGGACAGGAGCGCCCTGCGGGAGATGCCTGCGCAGCTCAGCGACCCGTTCGCGCTGGCGCATAAGCTCGATTTCGGCGTGGCGAAGCTGCTCGCGCTTGGCTGGATACTCGGACGATTCGTTGGTCAAATTGGTTTTCCGAAACGTGCCGTCAACTGTTGTGTGCACCATGATTCTTACTCCTGGCTTCATTTTCTCTCCCGTGAAAAAGGAGACGCAAGTGGTGTTTTAGCCTATCGGGAGTGGAGAGAAACCGCGAGGCTATTCGCTATCGCCCCTCTTACCCAGAATGGAGTTCCTGCGACAGGCCGGAATATTGATGTTCCATTTCGAGAGGTTTGCTAGAATGCGCCGCATGAAAAGGCGTACATGGTTGCAGGCCGCTTCCGTGTCGGTGTTCCTACCGGCTGGCATAGCGGAGACAATAACGCGGACGTTTCTACAGGCTCCGGTCGGGATTCCAAATGTAGAGGAGAAACGCCAAGGTGACACGATGACAGAATCAGCGAAGCTCTATGAACTGCGTATTTATCACGCGGTCCCCGGACAATTGGACAAACTCGTGGCCCGCTTCCGGGACCATACGGACAAGCTCTTTGCGAAACATGGGATGAAGAGTGTCGCCTACTGGACGGCACTGGACGAGCCCGTGAAAAGCAGCACATTCTTTTACATCCTGGAACATCCAAGCCGCGAGGCGGCGGCCGCGAACTGGAAAGCTTTTCAGGACGATCCAGAATGGAAGAGCGTGAAAGCCAAGTCCGAGGAGAGCGGCCAACTGGTGGAGAAAATCGATTCCACCTACTTGGCACTGACCGATTTTCCACGCCCGCCACGGATCTGAGATAAGTGCAATGTACGGTATGGCGACTTCCAGGGCTCAGGTCGCTTCGCTTGAGCTAAATTTTCGAAGGCCATGTCCATCCACTTTTTCAAAATTGAACGGCGATCTATTTTCCATGAAAAGTGGGGTGACCATGGCGACATCTTGCAACACGGCATGACATTGTTACAGACATTGTTACCGTCCGACGTGCTCTTTGCTTTTTCTTCCTGGCTGGAAGCAATTGCTAGAGGGGACATCAAGTAATCCATGTTTGGGACGAGTTAAACGGACTGAACCATGACTGTCGCGGCGTTTTCTTCGCGCTTACTTCGGCGGAAAAGGAACACCTGGTGGGGCTGGACAGCGATGAGAAACGACTCGATTACATTCAGGAGAAAATCGAACGGCCGTGGGACCAAGAGCCTCTACTGGAAACTGACAAAGCGTGGGATGCGATCCATCGCTGCCTGACGGATGGGAGCCTAGAGGTTGTGCGATCTTCAAGCCCTTTAGGCAAATTGATTTGTAGGCGGGATTCAGCTTTATGCGCACCCGCAAAGCTACATCATCAATCTGATAGAGGGCGTTGAACTGCCGGAGATTTCGACCGGTCTTAAGCGGGTGACGGAGGAATGGTTCAGAGCGCGGTATGAGCAACTTCACAGGACGGATTACCCCCAAGCATTCATTTTCAGAGGAAGACTGCGAGTACACGTGGCATTGGTTTTTCCGGAATATCAGCCTTCGTCGATCGTGCCATCCAGGAAGGACGTAGCATTATCTTTACAGTTGACCAGTAAAACTTCTGCAGCGCGAGTCCTGGCGCTAGCCTCCATATTCCCGACTAACATCGTAAGTTTGAAAGTTGGGGATTAGAGAGCTACTGCGTGAGAAATTTTGGCCAGCCGATCCATGAAGATTGCCAGGCCACGGAGACGCTTTGATAGTTGCCTCCGAAGCGGATGTAGGTTCCGTTGCTGTAGCTGATCTTGATGGTCTGATGATTTTTCAACGGGAACGCCACGGTCGCTCCGATGCGTGAACTTGTCTGCCGAGTTGCGGCATTCGGGATGCCGTTCAAGCTGGTAGTGCCGCCGACCCAGAAATTTCCGTCCAACGATGCCCAGCAGCGTTCCTTTGGGAAGTCGTAACTCAAGTGGCCCTCGAAGGACCCGATAGGATTTTCCGTTTGAGGTAGCGGGCTCGGTACAGAGTAAAAAGCACTGTTTAGTGTGTAGAACCATACTCCGCCGTAGCCGTCGACAAGCCAATGGCCCCAGCGCCGCGAGTATCCCAATTCCGGCTTAAACGCCCAGCGATTGATGCCCCAGTTGACGAGATGATTCGGGTCATATTGACCAGTGGGAGCGAGAACGATCAAGCTGGCGCCGAGCAAAGTCGTTTGTTTCCACTTAGCGAATTGTGGCGCGGTCATCGCCGGGCCACCTTTGAGGTTAATCGAGAAACGGAAAGCAGCGTCAAGAAGCCCAGAGCGATAAATTTCCCGATGATTGCCAAGAAGCGTTCCCTGGAAGGTGCCTACGCCATAAGGCAAAAAAGCAGTAAAGTTTGCCGATCGTCCAAAGAGGCCGAAGGAATGATAGTAACTGAGGATCGGTACACTGTATGCTCCTGTGGCTCCAGTAACGGGAATCGTGCCGTTGAGGTCGACGCCGCTTTGTAATAGGAATATGACAAGGTAATGGCGTTGCCGCTTACAGGCGTTATGACATAGGCGCGAGGGGCCATAGTCTGCGCCCTCGTCACATGTCCAATGCACAGGGCGGCGCAAACAAAAAGAAGGCGGCGGGCATTCATAATTGCTCGATCACTATATCGAAGAGTTTCTTCGCGGGCCACACGTTCTACCAAACCACTTTGACAAATTGAAGCTCGTTCTACTATCCAACGCTTGGCTATTTGCGTTTTAGTGTGACCTTTTCGCGTTTTTGCAACACTGTCATTTGTGACAATACGAGCGCGGTTTGCATTTCAAGCACAATATTAGAGAGAAAAGCCGTGAACGCGACGAATGTGGCAAAGTGCTTCTTCCAACCCCGGGCAAGCGCACTGAATCGGCACCAAAGGCAGTACGTACAATCCAACAATCGCTAACTGTGCTTGCGTTGCACGCAGTTGTTATTCATCCCGCTTATCAATGATTTTGTATTCATCCGGAACAACGAAGAGGCTGGGCTCTGGTTCCACGGTCGTCAGATCCTTTGCAGTGAAGACCTGCTTTCCGCTTTGGGGTGCATCAACGATGGAGATCAGATTGACGGCTAATTCTGACGAATACCAGAATTCTCGCGTCGTTATCATAGGCTTGTCATTGCCCATGACGCCGGGATTGATGGTAACGGTCTCACGGTAGCCGTGCGTGTCCACGCCATCGGTGCTGCTCACCCCAAGATCCTCATGCTGCCGAGAACCTTTGCCGTTTGCCAGCGGACCTGAAGTCCCGATTGCCGGCTGAAAGTTGTCCTCGGTGGTGAGCTTATACTTGAGCAGTTCGCAGACTTTGGTTGCGGTCTGGCAGTTGTACCAGGTGTGTTGCTCAGGGTCCGTGATCTGGAAGACGTCCATGTGGGATTTGATATCACCGCCCTTGGGCACAAGAATCCAGCGCTCCTGATAGATCCTTCCCCGGCCGTCGCGCACGATTCGCCGCTGATTTGTAAGAGTAAAGGTGCCGCCGTTGCCAAGCGGGCGCGACCACTCTGTGATCAAGGTGAGGCTGAACGGAGCGCCTGCCCTTGGCGGTATGAAGATGCTCTCCATGCGCCCGCTTGCACCTCCATCCGGGCGCACGACGGCCGGTTGCGACTGGTTCTGCGCGTTTGTCGCAAACGGAAAAAACAAGAGGCTGAGGGTGAGAAGAAATCGCCGGACGCGCATATC
>Ga0210383_10003137_pt1 | contig 14868 bp, 12 predicted proteins | sample IncBWC14OmetaG_FD_160072 | JGI IMG/M metagenome (GOLD analysis project Ga0210383, IMG submission 160072) | Forest soil microbial communities from Barre Woods Harvard Forest LTER site, Petersham, Massachusetts, United States - Inc-BW-C-14-O ...
CACTTTCGCCCGCAAAACCCCTAGGTACAGTCCCGGATTGCCTGTCGAGGGCGGATGTCGTAGGCTGTACCGAGCTTAGGGGCTATCGGCGCCTCCATTTGGCTGGCTTCCAGCTTTCGCCTCCGGCTGCGCGGCCGGAGACAGGTGAGCTGCCAGCGTTATCTCAAACGCGATACGATTCCAATTTAGCAGGCCTACAGGCCGCCATCTGCGAGCCTTGCGAGAGCCTGACAATCCCAAGGAGAGATGATGCGCTGGTGGTTGTCGGAAATACCTCTGCGAGAGAAGAGCTTCCGCTCACAATTCACATTGGGTTCTGATCAAACTGGCTCAGCGGCGCTGGAACAATCTGGCATCCCTATCGTCCGCACGATTGAAATCCCGCATCCCACGGACCCTCCGCGTTGAACACCGCAATCCAGGACGCATTTCAGAAGAGACCGCGACTCCTTCTGATCGTAGGTTATGGCCTAGCCTTCGTTTGTCTTGTTTGGGTCCTGCTCGATTTCCATATCATGCAGGAATTGCACCAGATCGCCAACGTGAGTTGGAAGTGGGTCGTGCTGGGCATCGCGTGCGATATTCTCAGCTACGGGATTCAAGCGCTGCGCTGGAAATTCTTGCTGGCACCTTTTGGAAAGGTGCGGCTGAGCCGCGCCATTCGCGCCGTATACTCCGGACTTTTTGCCAACCTTGTATTTCCGCTGCGGCCGGGCGAAGTCCTACGCAGCTACCTCCTGTCCAATTCCGAGGGGATTACCATCGGGCGTGTTCTGGGTTCAGTCGGCGTCGAGCGATTCGTGGACCTGGTGATTGCCACGGCGGCCCTGGCAATGGTTTCGCTGTTTGTCGAACTGCCTCGACGCTTTCAGAAGGTGGCGGATACACTGGCTATCGTCACACTTGTCCTGCTGACGATTGTCGCGATATTGATTCTGTACCTCGAAATCAAACTTGGAAGCAGTGCTCCTCCCAAGGGTGGGCGCCGCCGGCTGCCGGGAAAGTTTATGGCCGTGCTTACGGACCTGCACGCAATTGGCACGTCGCCCAGCTTCTACGCGGCTGTCCTAATGTCTCTGTTAATGCCGTTCTGCCAGGTCCTGGGAATGTGGGCCGTGATGCGCTCCTATCACCTGTCGTTGTCGCTCCTCGCCGCTGTCGTGGTGCTGTTAATCGTCAACCTTGGCGTCTCGCTACCGAATGCCCCGGCCAATGTAGGTTCCTACCAGTTATTTTGCGTCCTCGGATTGAGTGTCTTTGATGTAGAGAAGAGCAGCGCCGCCGGGTTTTCCTTTTTTGCCTGGGTAGCCCTGACCCTTCCCCTCGCTATTCTCGGTTTCACGGCCCTGCTGCGCAGCGGGATGTCGCTGCGATCCATGCGGGAAAAGGTCAAGGGTCTGCCAAGGAAAGCCGCCCGGGCAAGCGCGTCAGGCCAAACCCTCTATTAGGACCTTTCCGCAGTCACCATCGGCACATCACTTGGAATTCGTTTGAAGCACCGCCAGCCGTCCGTTATATAGTTTAAGTTCAACCAGCCCGCCCTGCATTTATGAGGCGCGCGAATTCCCATGGCTCCAGACATCAACAAGCATCTCGAGCGGGCCCGCCGCAGCCTCGAAAAGAACAAGCTCCGCGAGGCTGTCGCTGAATACCAGGCCGCCCTCGAAGAGTCGCCCGCGCATCAGGAAGCTCTGCAGGCTCTAGCGGATATCCATATCCGGCTGAATGAGCCCGAGCTTGCCGCCCAGTATTATGGCGTCCAGTTCGACCGATTGCTCGAGGTCGGCGATGCCGCCAAGGCCTCCGCGGTGTTCGGACGCTTTCTCCGGCCGTATCCCCAACCTCCCGACCGGCTGATGCGCTACGGAGCCCTGCTCCAGAGGCAGAATCATGCTTCGGAAGCGATCGAGCAGTTTGCTGCCGCCGCCGAGCTTTTCCTTCAGCAGCAGCGCGGCATTGAGGCGCTCGCCTGTTACGAAAGCATGGCTCTGCTCGATCCCGAAAATGCCTCGCGGCATGTGATCCTCGGCGAGCTCGCCGAACAACTCCGGCACGCCGATCTCGCCGCGCGAAGCTACCTCCGCGCGGGTCAACTGACTCAGGCGGGCGGCGGACTGGACGAGGCGTTGGAATATTTCGGCCGGGCCCATCGGCTTCTCCCGAATGACCGCACGGGAGCTCTGCTCTTCGGCGAAGCCAAACTTCGCAAGGGCGATGCCGAAGGCTCAGTCGCCCTTCTGGAACCATTCGCGCCCAACGAAAAAGATACGGCATTCCTCGCGCTGTTCGGCGAAAGCCTGCTGCGCGCCGGCCGGCTGGACCGCGCCCGGGAAACCTTCGAGGCTTACTACAGACAAAATCCCGACCGCTACGAAAAACTCTTTGAGCTTACCGGCGCTTACATCCGCGCGGGCGAGGACCCCAAGGGTGCCATGCTTCTAGCGCAGACGAAAGACTGGATGCGCGCGGGCCGAAAAGAAGGTGAGCTTTCCGCACAGATGGATCGTCTGGCCGCGACCTATCCGGGTTCGCTGCCGCTGGCTGAAACGATTGCCCGATGCTACGAGGAGATGAACCGCGAAACAAAATATTTCGACGCGCTCGTACGCCTCTTCGACCTTTATTTTGGCGCCACGCGGCTGAAGGAAGCCTGCGAAACGCTCGACCGGCTCGTGGATATTGACCCATACGACTATCGCAATCAGGAACGCATCGGCAAACTCGAAGGAAAAGTTGACCCCGCGTTTCTGCAGAGTGTACTTTCGCGCGCGGCCAAGGCCGCAACGGTTTCCACGCGCACGGACGGTTTCACGGGCGCCGGCTCCGAGGCTGGAGCGACCTCCGGTCCCGTCTCCGAAGAAGCCCGAGCACAGCAGGCGCTCGAAGATTTGGTCGTACAGGTCGAAATTTTTCTCCAGTATTCGCTTCAGACCAAAGCTGTCGAGCGGCTGGAAAGAATCGCCGAACTTTTCCCCGGCGAAGAAGATAAGAACGAGCGCCTGCGTGCGCTCTACGAGCGCGCCAATTGGTGGCCTAAGGGTGCGCCTCGCAAGGCGGCTCCTGCCGCGCCATCAAGTCCGCGTCCCGCCCCAGTCGAGGCGGCTCCCGCTCCTCCAGTGGCAGCGCCCATGCCGGCGGAGACCCATCGCGACCTCGCCGCGATTGCCGAGATCAACCGATTGATGTACAGGCAGTCCACGCCGCGCGAGCTACTCGCGACCACGGCGGCGGAAATCGGCAAGTATCTTCAGGTGACCCGCTGCCTGATTGCGGTAGGAGCAGCAGGAGAGGCGCCGCAGCTGACCGCGGAATATTTCGCGGCGGGAACAATTGCGGCCGGAACGGCGCGAATTCCATCAATTATTTCACTGGTATCCAAAGCGACGCCCGACGCCTTGGGCGGGATCGAGCTTCATGCTGCGAACGCCCCCGGCCTGCGCGAACTCGGTCTCGATTCGGCTCTCGCCGTCGAACTAACGGACAAGGAAACCCAGGCACCCGCAGGCGCTCTGCTGGTGGGAGACGCGAGTGCCAGAAAGTGGAAGACCAACGAAAGCTTCTTCCTCCAGGCTGTCGGCGACCAGCTTGTGATGTCCGTGACTCACACGAGACTGCGCTCGCTGGTTCGTTCACTCGCCGTCGCCGATGAAAAAACGGGCTTACTGAGCCGCGGGGCGTACATTGATTGCCTGCTGGTGGAATCGAATCGCTCGCGCACGCAAGGCACGCCGCTTTCGCTGGTAATCGTGCAGATTGACCGCGGCGGCGACCTGCTGCGGCAGCACGGCGACGCGGCCGTCGAGCAATACGTCGAGCAGCTGGCGCGCGCTCTCTCCTCGGCCGTTCGCCAAACCGATATCGCTGTCAAATATACGGCGTGGTCGCTGGTGTTCGTGCTTCCCAATACATCGCTTGAAAACGCCCAGGCACTAGCGGACAAACTTCGCCAGGTCGCCTGCACGGTCCAGCCGTCGTGGGGCGAACAAGGTCTGACGGCCAGCGCCATTGTCGCCGAGGCCTCTTCGCGTCCGGGTGATGAGACCGAGGACCGAGTCACGGAATGGATCAACCGCGCCGAAGCCGGGCTGGACGAGGCGCACCACCAAGGCGGCAACGTTCTTCTTTCGCTCGCAACTCCGTAAAATCATGGATACTGACTAATGGCGGGACACGGAAATCCAAAAGTGCGCCTCGGCGACCGCGGCGGGCTCAATGCCGCGGGGCTGCATTTCGGAATCATTGTGAGCGACTTCAATAATTTCGTTACGGACCGTCTGCTCGCCGGCGCACTCGACGCATTTGCGAGCGCCGGAGCGCGCAAGCAGCAGCTGGAAATCGTCCACGTACCGGGCGCGTTCGAGCTGCCTATTGCCGCGAAGAAACTGGCTAGCACCGGGCGTTTTGATTCGCTCGTGTGCATTGGCTGTGTGTTGCGCGGCGAGACATCGCATTACGATTACGTCTGCTCGGAAACAGCGCGCGGCATCCAGCTCGCGCAACTCGATACCGGCGTGCCCATCGGATTCTGCGTGCTCACCTGCGACACGCGCGAACAGGCCCTCGCTCGCGCGGGTGAAAAGAACGACAACAAAGGTTACGAAACCGCCATCGGCGCGATCGAAATGGCCCACCTCTCGCGCAAGTACTCATCCAACTCCGTTGCTCCAAAGTCCCGAGTCCGCCGCGCCTCGCGCCGCTCGAAACGCCGCCGATGAGCCTTCGGCACAAGTCGCGCGAGTTCGCACTGCAGATGCTTTTCGAATGGGATATGACGCGGCAGGATCCCGGCCGCGTCGAGAAACTTTTCTGGAAGTCAGCGCGCGCCTCGACGCCAACGCGGAAATTCGCAGATGAACTATTCGAGGGAACGGTCGTCCAAGCGGATTCGATTGACGTGCTCGTCGAGAAGCTTGCGGAAAACTGGCGGCTCGATCGGCTTGCGGCCGTTGACCGTAGTATCCTGCGCTTGGCGATCTACGAACTTCGTGCTACCACGGCGCCCCCGAAGGTCGTGATTGACGAAGCGCTTGAGCTCGCGAAGAAATTTTCGTCCGCGGAGGCGCCCGCCTTCCTGAACGGCATCCTCGACGCCGCGTTCAAGAGTCTCGAAACGAAAGCTTCCGGCTAGAGCCCCCGAACGAGAGTTGTGATCTCTGTGAGCACGCGCCTGGTGGTATCCGCGCGGGTTGTCTCGGAATAAACGCGCAGCATCGGCTCCGTTCCCGAAGCGCGCACCATCGCCCAGCCGATATCGCCCAGATAGACTTTCACGCCATCGAGGTCTTCGCGGCGTGCGATCGGCCAATCCAGAAAATGATCGAATTTCGGCGCGGCGAAATATTCGAGCGCCTTTTCTTTCTGCCCGTCTCTCAAAGTAAGATCCACGCGGCCGTAGTGGTGCTCGCCGAATTCGCGATGCAGCATGGCGACAAGCTCGCCCAGCCGCTTGCCGTGCCAGGCCATCACCTCTGCGAGAAGCAGCGCGCTCACCGTCGCATCGCGTTCCGGAAGATACAACTTCGTCCCGATCCCGCCGCTTTCTTCGCCGCCCAGGACAATGTCGCCTTCCAGCATGCGCTCGCAGATGTATTTGAATCCGACGGGCGTCTCCCAGACTTTGCGGCCAAGCTTGTGCGCAATCTTGTCAATCATCTTGGTGACGGTGAATGATTTTGCGACGTCGCCCGTGAGCTGACGCGTGCCGACGAGATGCCAGAACAGAATAGACAAAATCTGATGAGGCGTGATGAAAGTTCCGTCGGGATCCACCGCGCCGATGCGGTCGGCGTCGCCATCGAGCGCGAAACCAGCATCGTAGCCCCCCCTGAGCATCGCCTGTCGCAGAGCTTCCACGTGAGGCTCAATCGGTTCCGGATTCACACCTCCGAAGAGAGGATCGCGATTGCCGCGGATTTCGGCGGCTTCGATTCCCTGGCGGCGAAACAGCTCAAGCAGCAATCCGCGTCCCGCTCCGTGCATCGGGTCAATCAGGAAGCGAAACTTCGAAGCGCGCAAGCGGTCCCAATCCACAAGGCCTGCGAGTGTTTCGAGATAAGGCGTGCGCACATCGAGTGGATGGATCAGATCGTTGCGCGGCGGGAGCGTCGGAACGCCGTCACGCAGAACCCTCGCGAGTTCCTGTTCTACCTGAGCCACGATGGCAGGTGACGCCGAACTTCCGTAGCTCGCTTTGAATTTCACTCCGTTCCAGCGATAGGGATTGTGGCTGGCTGTGATTTGAATCCCGCCTGCGGCTCCGCGCTTCCGCACCAACAAGGAAACAGCGGGAGTGGGGCAGGCCTCCGTCGCAAGCCAAACCGGCGTGCCGGTGGCAGCGACGGCTTCAGCAGCCACGCGCGCGAAACGCTCAGACGCAAACCGCATATCGTATCCGACGACGACGCCCGCGCTGAGCTTTTCAGCGCGAACCACGTAGCGAGATATCGCGTGCGCGACCTTGCGGACGTTTTCGTCCGTGAAGTCCTCAGCGATCACGCCGCGCCAACCGTCGGTGCCGAACTTGATCGTGACTTCGGAGAGACGCGATTCTTGCTGGTTTGACAAAATCCTCACCCTTTATTTTCGATGATTCACAGGAGCCGATGTAAACGCTTCTCCTCGAGCCACTTCACGATCTTGCCGACGTCCTGCGAGCGTTCGCGGGAGCAGAGAAGCAGCGCGTCGTCGGTTTCGACGAGGATGAGATTGCGCACGCCGATGGCGGCGACAAATTTCCTCGGACTCCAGAAATAGTTTCCTTCGGCATCGAGCGTAAATGAAGCGCCGGCGGAGACATTTCCGCCGAGCTTCGCCGACAGAAGTTCGTGGACGGCTGCCCAGGAGCCGATATCGCTCCAGCCGACCTTGGCGGGAATCACGAAAACGCGCGAAGCGTTCCGCGCGCTTGTGGCCGGTTCCATGACGGCATAATCCACCGAGATATTTTCCAGTGGCGGATAGATGCGCCTCAATGCCGCCGCATATCGCGGCGTGCCGATTGACTTCGCGAGTTCCCGTAAGGCATCGTGCGTGGCAGGAAGAAACCGGTGCAAGTATTCCAGGAACGTGGACGCCCGCCAGAAAAACATCCCGGCATTCCATAGATACTTTCCCGAAGAGACGTATTTTCGGGCGAGCGGCAGAGCTGGTTTTTCGGTGAAGCGCCGGACGGTATATGCGGGAACTCCTCGCGGCCGCGATGCAATGTTTCCGCGTTCGATATAGCCGTATCCGGTTTCAGGCCGCGAGGGCGGAACGCCGAGGACAACAAGATTTCCGGGTGTGCGCGCAAGCTCAAACGCCGCCCGGACCAGCCTTCGATAGCCCGCCGCATCCGCGATATAGCTATCGGACGGCAGCACGGCCATGAGGGCGTCGCCATGTTCGTGCACCAGATGAACGGCCGCGAGGCCTATAGCAGCACCGGTATTGCGCCCAGTAGGCTCGGCGAGCACGTGCGATTCGGGAACGCCGCGCATCTCGCGCTTCGCAGCGGCGGATTGTTGTGCGTTTGTGACGATCCAGATGTATCGCGGCTGTAGAAGCGGCGAAAGGCGCGCCATCGTCTCCCGCAGCATCGTTTGGTTCCCGACGATATTGAGGAGCTGCTTCGGCGTGCGCATACGGCTTCGCGGCCAAAACCGCGTGCCCCGGCCTCCGGCAAGCAGGACGGCGCAGGCGGGAAACGATTCTTGTTTCGCCGATTTTTTTCCGGGCTTTTTCATCTATATACCAGGCGCGACCAGTCGGCTTCTTTCACACCTTTGCCACTCAGTGCGGGCCCGAACTCCCCCGGTTCGCGGGGAACATAGGTCCGCAGCAAAAAGGTACGATCACCGGGCGCCATTTTATACGCGCCAAGCCCGGCAGGAACCAGCCAAACTTGCGCCGGCCCATAGACTGCGCGTTCATTGTTCCAGCGAATGGTCCCGGAACCTTCGAGAAAAATCAACAATTCGCAAGCAGCCTGCGATGTGGCCACCTGCACCGGCTCGGTAAACTCCCAGCGCGCAGTTTCAAAATACCGGCAGGAGGCGAAATATGTTTTCTCTGTCCCTGCCTCGTGAATGCGCACCGGCTCGATCTTCCCGCCATGCTGCTTACCGAACCGCATTACTTCGAGCGCCTTTTCGACATGCAGGGGGCGCGGCTGGCCCTTCGCGTCGCGGCGATTGTAATCATAGACCCGGTAGGTGAGGTCGGAGTGTTCCTGGATTTCGCAGAGCACCAGGCCGGGGCCGATCGTATGGGCAGTGCCGGCGGGAACGAACACGGCATCCCCGTTTCGCAAGGGAACGTGCTCGAGGCATTCTTCTGCAGTCCCTTCGGCAATGGCTCGCGCGAAACCCTCGCGCGTCACGTCAGGTTTTAGGCCGACCAAAACTTCAGCTTCCGGTCGCGCGCGGAGGGCGTACCACATCTCCGTTTTGCCGCGACCGCCCGCCGCTTGCTCGTGTTGCGCCGCGTAGTCGTCATCCGGATGCACCTGCACGGAAAGCTTTTCTTCCGGGAAAATGAATTTGACGAGCAGCGGAAATGAGGCGCTCGTATCGGAGCGCGTGCCGGCCCATTCCGGCGGCATTTCGGGCCATGCGTCGCCAAGTTTTTTCCCGGCGAAAGGACCATTGGCGAACCGGCATTCGTTGCCGGTCATCCAGGCCTCGCCGAGGGGCTCGGCGAGATTGGATTTCTCAGGGAAAAATGGCGCGAGCGAACGCGCACCCCAGGGACGCGGACTGAAGATAGGCTCCAGACGCGCTGGGCACAGGATCATCTGTTCACGCGGAAGCGTTCACTTCGCCTTGCCGAAGAAACGGCCCATCCGCAGCAGGCCTTCGTCAATGCGATCCATGGACGTGGCATAGGAGATGCGCAAGTGGCCGGGCGCGCCAAAAGCCACGCCGGGAACGACGGCGACATGCTCGCGATCGAGAAGCAGCCTGGACACGGCCATGTCGTCCGGCATTTCGGCATTGTAGTGCGTCGAAATATTCGGGAAGACGTAGAACGCTCCCTGCGGCGCCGTGCAAGTGACGCCGGGAATCGCCCGCAGGCCCGCGACGATACGTTCGCGACGTCGCGCATATTCCGCGAGCATCGTGGCGACGCCGTCCATCGGCCCGCGCATGGCGGCGATGCCCGCATATTGCGTGATCGAGGTCGGGTTCGAAGTGGACTGGCTCTGCAGTTTCGTGACGGCATCAACGAGCGGCTTTGGCGCGAGGACGTACCCCAGCCGCCAACCGGTCATTGCGAATGTCTTCGAGAACGAACCTACGACGATGACCGCATTTTTCGAATCCGCGACGCTCGCAATCGAAAACGGCTTGGCGTCACCATATGTGAAGTGCGAATAGCACTCGTCGGCGAGCAGCCACACGCCCTTGCGCTGGCAAACCGCCAAGACTTTCGCATACTCGTCCGGCGGAATCACCGCGCCGGAGGGATTGCTCGGCGAATCGGCGATGACCATGCGGGTGCGCGAGGTGATGAGCTTTTCCAGCGCCGAGGCGCGCATAACGAAATTGTCGGCCTCGGTCGTTTCAAGGATCACCGGCGTTCCGCCCGCGTACTTGACGATATCGGGATAGCTGACCCAGTAGGGCGCAGCGATAACCACTTCATCGCCGGGATTAATCAGCGCACAGACGGCGTTGAAGATAGAGTGCTTGCCGCCGACATTGACCACGCATTCCGAGGTCTGGTAGGACGAGCCCAATTCTCTCGCGTGCCATTCGCAGATGGCTTTGCGCAACTCCGGGAGGCCCGGGACTGGCGTGTATTTCGTTCGGTTTTCGTCGAGCGCCTGAATCGCTGCGCGCTTGATGTGCTCCGGCGTGGGAAAATCCGGCTCACCAGCGCCGAAATCGGCAACATCAACGCCCTTGGCTTTCAATGCAGCCGCCGCCTGCAGAACGACCATGGTGGGTGACTCGTTGATGCGATTGACGCGGTCCGAAAGCTGAACTGCTTCTTCTGTCTTCACGGCTGTGCCCGGCTCCATTTGCCTACCCTTCAATTGGTTTGGGACGACAGTCTATTCTAGCCGACTTTTGCGCGCAGGCGCTCCATAACGAGGGGTGGGACGAAGTCCTTCACGGGACCGCCCAATCGGGCAAGCTCCTTGACCAGGCGCGAGCTCAGATAGCTATAGGCCTCGGCCGGCAACATGAAAACGGTCTCGATGTCAGGTTCAATCTTTCGGTTCATCATCGCCATCTGCAGCTCGTACTCGTAGTCGGAAACAGCCCGTATGCCGCGAATAATCACGCTCGCGCCCTGGCTGCGGGCATAGTCCATCAGCAAGCCATCAAATTGCTCCACCTCGACGTTCTTCCACTCGAACGTGACGGCCTCGAGCATCTCGACGCGCTCCCTAACAGTGAAGAGGGCCTCTTTTTCGAGGTTCTTCGCTACCCCGACGATCAACTGATCGAAGATCATCGCGGCGCGCGCGATGAGATCGAGGTGACCGTTTGTCACCGGATCGAACGAGCCGGGATAGATTGCCGTGACAGGTTTGCTCATTTCGAAGCCTTCCGGGGTGTGATCTTAACCTAGAATAGCGGCGGCGCGAAGCAAACGCCTCGATTGGTAACGGGCTCGACATCCGACGCGGCGAGAGGTACGGTCAAGCGATGAACGTGCTGATATTTGGCTCAACCGGCATGGTCGGCCAAGGCGTATTGCGCGAGTGCCTGTTAGACCCGAATGTACAGGCGGTGCAGGCGATTGGCCGAACCCCTACAGGAGTGCAGCACCCGAAACTACGCGACGTCGTGCACTCGGATCTTTTCCATTATGAGGCGATCGAGGCGTCTCTGGCGGGACTTGACGCATGCTTCTTCTGCCTCGGCGTGACTTCCGACGGAAAGGCTGAAGCGGATTACGAGCGCGTGACTTATGGACTCACCCTGGCGGCTGCAGAAACTTTGTGCCGGCTCAACCCGCGAATGACGTTTATCTATGTTTCAGGCGCCGGCACCGACAGCTCGGAGCGCGGACGGATCATGTGGGCGCGGGTGAAGGGAAAAACTGAAAATGCGCTGCTCCGATTACCATTCGCGGCAGCGTACATGTTTCGCCCCGGGATTATCGAGCCGCTCGATGGAATCAAATCCAAAACCAACGTCTATCAAATCTTCTACACGCTGGGCAAACCGCTATTCCCGGTGATCCGCCTGATCTTTCCCAATCAGATCGTAACCACGCGACAGATCGGCCGCGCGATGTTAAACGTAGCGAAGAATGGCTGGCCGAATCGAGTGATGGAAATCAAAGACATCCGCGCCGCCGCTGAATCCTAGAATTTCGAGTTAGTTCTTGGGCGCGGCCTGCTGCTTGTTGTAGCCGTCCCAGGAAATTGAAATCAGGAAAGCGTGAATGGCGTCAGCGTCTTCGGGAGTGAGCACGTCGTCCCACGGCGGCATTCCGGCATTGCGCAGCGCGCCGCCCAGAACGATCTGCTTGAACGCGTCGTGCGTTTCCGGGCTCATGCGGCGCAGATCGGGAGCAAGGCTGCCGGGCTGATTCAGATGGCACGAAGCGCAGTGCGCGGCGAAAATTTCGCCTCCTTTTTTGACGGTCTCCAGAGTAGGTGTGAGAGGCGGCGGCTGTGGAATGGGCTGGATCGGCGGAAGCAGAGGAGGGATCGGCGTCGCGCCGCCGTCCAATTTGAAGGCGATAATACGGCCATCGTTTCCGCGCTGATAAGCCGCGCTCGCGGGATGTGGGAAGTTCCATCCGCCGCCGCCCCACGCCGCCATCACGGCGACGTATTGCGTGCCGTCAATGCTATACGACATCGGGGCGGCGACGAACGGCGTGCCGACGTCAATGTCTTTCAGTTTTTTTCCCGTGAGCGCATCGTAGACGCAGAAATGGCCCGTGCCGGTGCCCTGAAATACCAATCCGCCGGCCGTTGCCAGCACGCCCGGATGATCCCACCAGTCCGACATGGGGACATCCCAGACGATCTTCGCGTGAATCGGGTCCCATGCCCGCAGGAAAGCCTTACCGGAAAAAATTCCTTCCTGACCATTTTCAATCGCGGGGATATACACGAGGCCGGTTTGCGGATCGTACGACATCGGATTCCAGTTGTGCCCGCCCATGGGAGAAGGCGAAATTAACTTTTTCCCGTTCGACGAATATTTGTACGTTCTTGCGTCGGGCGCCTCGACGGGGCGGCCTGTTTTCAGATCCACGTGATCGGCCCAGGTGACCGGCACGAATTTTTCGGCGGAGAGAACGTCGCCCGTCTTACGGTCAATAATGTAGAAGAAGCCGGTTTTCGGCGCCTGCATCAGCACTTTGCGATTCTCGCCATTAATTTTCAGATCGGCCAATATTATCGGCTGGACAACGTCGAAGTCCCATTGGTCGCCGGGCGCTTCCTGGTAATGCCAGACGAGGCGACCGGTATCAGGATTAATGGCAAGAATCGAGGAGATATAGAGATTGTCTCCGCCCGAGGGACTGCGGCGCGACTGATCGTAGTAGGTGCCGTTGCCGGTACCGAAATACAAAAGATTGAGATCCGGATCGTACGCCATTCCGCCCCAGACGGTTCCGCCGCCGCCCATAGGCCAATTGCTTTTCGGATCCCATGTCTTGATCGCGACTTCCAGTTCGGGAGATTCCTGCGGCTTCGACGGATCGCCGGGTACGGTGTAGAAACGCCAGGCAAGCTTGCCAGTGTCGAGATCGTAGGCGGTGACGTAACCACGGGCGTCGTACTCGCCGCCGGCGTTGCCTATGACGACGACCTTTCCAGCGACCTGAGGCGCGCCGGTGCTGGTGTAGGCTCTTTTCTTGTCGTCCACGGTGTCAGCGCGCCAGAGTTCGCGACCCGTCGCTGCATCGAGCGCGATTAGATGAGCGTCAAAGGAAGCAACGTACACTTTGCCGCGCCAGACGGCGACTCCGCGATTCACTTCGTCGCAGCACGCGCGCTGATTCACGCGCATGTCGTTGTGCGGATCAAATGTCCAAAGTTCTTTTCCGGTTTTCGCGTCGAGCGCGTAGACCTGGCCGATCGAACCGGTCGTATACATGACGCCGTCGACAACGATGGGCGTGGCTTCAAGGCCTCGAATCGTGTTGGTGTGGTAATCCCAGGCGAAGCCGAGGCGGTCAATATTTTTCATGTTGATCTGCGTGAGCGGCGAGTAATGGCCCTTGCCAAAATCGCGCCCGGTGGTCAGCCAATCGCCCGGATGCTTGTCCGCAGCCATCAAGCGCTTTTGATCAATTTGGCCGCGGGCTGCCGGATTTTCTTGGTCGGCGAGTGCGGACGAGACGCGCGCGGCGTGGCCAACGAAGAGTAGGATTGCCGCAACGGCGGTTATTGCGAGTGGCGTCGCGGAGGCAATTTTCGAATTCACCGGCATCTCGGTTCTCTCCCAGAGGAATCGCAGATCGCGCAATCAGTTCGACGGATATTGAATCCACGGCGACGGCATATTGTAGGGCACGCCGATGAAGAGCGATTCGATCTGCTGAATCTTGCCGCCGCGAATCTTGAATAGCTCGAGAAAGCAGAGCGAGCCGGGCGTGCGAATCGAAGATATCATCGGTGTGCCGTCAGTGAGCGTGTAATTCTCCAGGCGCCCGGCGTGGTCGATGAAGCCGGCGGTCATGATCAGGCCGCGCTCTTCGTCTACCAGAAAGTAGCGGCGGTCGCGGACGCGATCGTCGTAGCGGTAATTGCCGAGCTTGAACTGCTGCGCGCAGCCGAGGTTGGCGACGAGAATCGTTTTCGCCAGGTCGGGATTGTGTGTGGTCAGAAGGCCGTTCTCCCAGCGATCGCAATCGTCGTAGAACGGTGCGAAAAGCACGCCGTCATTGAGCTGCAACGTCGAGAAGTAACCGTCGGCGATGGCAATCATGCGCTCGCGCAGGCTGCGCTCTTCGGCCGGCACGATTTCGGTGAAGGCGGGCTTCTCCGTCAGCACCGGCTTGCTGGGGAAGGGACCGCTGCCCTCACTGCGGCGGATAATCGTTTCCGCTTCGGAAATTTTCGAATCCGCTACCTTCAGTCGCAAGGCGAACATCGCGGTGCTGTTGGTTTCCTGCACGATGCCGTAGCAGCCGACCGTGCCGTTGACGGGATCAGCCGTGCGAAGATTGTAGTTGCCGAGACCGGTGAGCGTGCCCCAGACCCCATCCGGGAATTTCATCATCACGTTATTTTCGGAATAACGGAAATTCCTACTGAGCGGGAGGCGCGAAGGGTCTTTCGCTTTCAGCGCAGCGAGATATTGGTCGAGGATGCCGTACAGGCAGGCGCGGTCGCAAACGCCCGGCGAAACAACGTTCTGAGCGGTGTTCGATGCCCGGGCGCCGCTCGGCTGGATCAGACCAGCCCCAAGGATCATTGTTGCCAGGCATACTGCCGCGCCAAAGAGCGTGTTTCGCATGATTTTTTCGCTTCCCATGGACCGGCGCGAAGATACTACAACTCGTCAAAACTACAAGCGGTTTCAAATCGAGGCGGTGAATCCGCTGGGGGGCAGAATTGCGAGGACACCGGGAGCAAACTCTCAATTGCCCCAGTGTTAGTGAGAGATTAAGTACCGCCCTTACCTTCCAGAAATTTCGACAGGCTCCCCGCAAAGTGCACAAAGTCGGCCGGTATCATAATAACGGTGGTGCTGTTGTTTTCCGCGCCGACCTCAGCGACCATCTGCATTCGGCGCAGTTCGAGCGCGGCTGGGTTGCCGACCATCAGCTGCGCTGCGTCGGCCAGCTTCTGCGATGCCTCAAGCTCGGCATCAGCCTTGATGATTCGGGCCCGTTTCTCGCGCATGGCCTCGGCCTCCATTGCCATCACGCGCTGCATGTCCTGGGGAATTTCGACATCCTTCA
>Ga0210383_10003138_pt1 | contig 14860 bp, 12 predicted proteins | sample IncBWC14OmetaG_FD_160072 | JGI IMG/M metagenome (GOLD analysis project Ga0210383, IMG submission 160072) | Forest soil microbial communities from Barre Woods Harvard Forest LTER site, Petersham, Massachusetts, United States - Inc-BW-C-14-O ...
ATTGGGACCACCGATTATGCGGCCGAAAAAGTTGCCCTGGAGAAAGTTGAGCAAGCCTATGCCGCGTACATCGCGGAGCGCGACAAGCCTGTCGGCCGAAACGAACAGAAAGTGAAAGAACTGGAAAAGGCGTGGCAAGACGCCACGACTGCGGCGAATAAGTACGTCAAGCCCAACGAATTTCCTCAGATCGTGGAGAGCAACGGCGGCGAGGACCTGAACGCCAACACCAACGATGATGAGACCAACTACTATTATTCGTTTCCTGAAAACCGGCTAGAGCTATGGGCTTATCTCGAGTCTGAGCGCTTTCTCCATCCCGTCATGCGCGAGTTTTACAAGGAGCGCAATGTCGTGATCGAAGAACGCCGCATGCGCACCGACAGCAACCCCATTGGCCGCCTGCTGGAGCAATTTGTTACGGCGGCCTTTCAGGCGCACCCCTACCATCGACCCACGATTGGCTGGATGTCGGATCTGAATTCCTTTTCCGCGACCGACGCCAAGAACTTCTTCGACAAATATTACATTCCGTCCAACATGGTAGTGACGGTCGTAGGCGACGTGAAGACCTCGGAGACGATGCCCATCCTTGAGAAGTACTTCGGGCGTCTGCCCGCGCACCCGCAGCCGGACGAGTACACAACCACCGAACCGCCTCAGAACGCTGAACGTAGAGTCGTGCTGCAGGATATGTCGCAGCCTTTGTATCTTGAGGGCTACCATCGCCCTGACTATCGCAGTCCAGATGACGCGGTTTATGACGCGATTGCCGATTTGATGTCCAACGGACGCACTTCGCGGCTTTATCGGGCGCTGGTGCGCGACAAGAAAATCGCTTCTTACTCGGCTGGCTTCACCGGGCTGCCGGGCAACAAGTATCCGCACCTTTTTGCCTTCTACGCATTTCCGTTGCCCGGCCACAAGCCCGAGGAAATGGCGCAGGCGATTCATGCCGAGATCGAGAAGCTTAAGACAGAAGACATCAGCGACGAGGAATTGAAGATGATCAAGACGCGGGCTAAGGCTGACCTGATCCGTGGCTTAGGCAGCAACGAAGGCCTTGCCTCCAGCCTGGCCTTGTACCAGGCTCGCTACGATGATTGGCGCGAACTGTTTCGATCGGTCGACCGCATTGATAAAGTAACTAAAGGTGACATTCGCCGCGTAGCGTCGCAAACTTTTGTTCCCAACAACCGGACCGTAGGAATTATTGAAACCAAGTCCAGTGCTCCCGCGGCCGACCAAAAAGGAGGGGCGCAATGAAACGTCTACTTCCTCTCCTTTCGATCGCTGTTCTCTTGATCGGAGTAGCTTCGCGAGCAGCGGGACAGGCCACCGATTGGCAACAGATTCCTATTCCGACCTTGCCAGCATTTCATCCGCAGGAACCTAAACGAATCGAACTGCCGAATGGCATGGTGATCTTCCTTCAGGAAGATCACGAACTCCCGATCATCGATGGCGTCGCGCGCATCCGCGGCGGATCGCGTTCCGAGCCTGCGAGCAAAGTCGGGTTGATGGAGATTTACGGTGAGGTCTGGCGCACCGGTGGAACGAAGGCGCAAACCGGCGATCAACTCGACGATTACCTGGAAATTCGAGCGGCAAAAGTTGAAACCGGGAGCAACGCAGACTCGACCACGATTTCGTGGTCCTGCCTGAAGGGCGATTTCGACGATGTGTTCAAGGCGTTTAACGATCTGCTGCGAGAACCCGAATTTCGGGCCGACAAGATCGATCTCGCGCAGAAGTCAATGGACGACGCGATCTCGCGCCGGAATGATGATGTCAGTTCGATCGTTGGGCGTGAGTCGAAAAAACTCGCCTACGGTGCGAATAACCCGTATGCTCTCGAGCCCGAATACGCCACGGTTGCCGCAATCACGCGGGCGGACCTGCTGGATTGGCATCATGCGCACGTCTATCCCAACAATATTATTTTGGGAATCGTCGGTGATTTCGATTCCGCCACCATGGAAGCCAAACTTCGCCAGACGTTCGGGAATTGGCCGAAAGGACCTGCTCTAAAAGAAGAGAAGATCGACTTCCAGCCGGCGAAGGCAGGGTATTACCAGATTCCGAAGGAAGATGTGAACCAGAGTTCCATCGAAATGACGGATCTCGGCATCCGCCGCGACAACCCCGACTACTATGCCACCCAAGTTTTCAATGAGGCCTTCGGCGGTGGCTTCTCTTCGCGATTGTTCAAGAGCATACGGACCGCGCAAGGTTTGGCATACGGCGTCGGCGGCGGAATAGGCTCGGCCTTTGACCATCCCGGAATCGTGCGCATTTCCATGAGCACGAAGAGCGCGAGCACGGTGGAATCCATCCAGGCGCTCTATAAAGAGATAGAGAACCTGCAGAAGAATCCGATTTCGGATGAAGAGATCAAGCGCGCCAAAGATTCCATCCTAAACTCGTTCGTCTTCAATTTTGATTCGCCGGAGAAAGTGTTGCGCGAACGCATGGCATATGAGTTTTACGGATATCCGGCTGATTTCCTGGAGCGCTATCGCGCGGGAATCGAAAAAGTCAGCAAGGAAGACGTGGCCCGTACCGCTGCCAAATACCTGCATAGAGACAAACTCGCCGTGCTGGTCGTCGGAAACACGACGGAGTTCGACAAGCAACTGTCCACGCTCGGGCCAGTGACGAATATTGACATTGCCATCCCACCGCCTCCCGGCGAGAAAACTGCCAAAGAGGAAGCTCCAGCCAAACCTGCGGCTTCGAATCCAGAGGGCAAAGCGTTAGCTGCGAAGGTAGTCCAAGCCATGGGGGGCTCGGACAAGCTGCAATCGATCAAAGCTATGCGTGTAAATTTCACCGAGAGCGATCCGGGATCGGATACACCCACGCCGATCGAATTGACCATCGCTTTTCCTGATCGTATGCGTGTAAGCATTCCAACTCCACAAGGAAATCTTGCAATCGTGGTTTCGCCGGATGCCGGATTCATGTTTGCCGAAGGCAGAGGCGTGCGCGATCTGCCTGCCGCGCAGAAAGCCGAGAGCTTGACCCAGATTCATCACGATCCCATTTATATCGGCCAGCATTTGAATGATCCCGCGTTCACCTTCACCGCAACGGGTACGGAGAAGATCGGCGACATTGAAGCTGCGGTTGTTGATGTCGGCGGCGCTATCGCCTGGATTCGCTGGTATGTCGATCCTAACAACGGCCAAATTCTCCGGGAGATTTACAAGGGAATGGGACAGTCCGGAGAATTTCAAGGCCAGACCGAACTCAGCGACTGGCGAACTGCCGACGGTCTGACTTTTCCTTACGTGCACCAGAACAAACAGGACGGCAAGGACACGAGCACAGTGAAGTACACCGCGATCCAGATCAATCCCACGGTCGATCCCAAGATGTTCGAAAAACCCAAGCAATAATCAAGTGGAGGACGAGCGTCCACGCCCGTCCGTTTTCTCCACGACCAAGCAAAGGCCTCCCCATCTGGGTGGCCTTTCCACGTCTTCAGGCACGGAGATCAGCCCGCGCGGCGGCACATGGCAGACGAAGATGGCTATTGACTAACCGAATCTCAACCCTTATGCTAATGGCGAATAAAAAGCGAAGACAGCTATGGCCTCTGTTCCCCTTCTACCCGAATCCAAGCCGAAACTCATCGGCATCGCCCGGCTGGCCTCGCAGGGAGAATCCATCCGCCAAGGGCACGAGGTCGAGTATTTCACCCTTCCAGTCCGCTCCGTGCTCAACCGCTGCACCGGCGTGCGCATGCCCTTTACCTGGACCATCAACCCCTATCGCGGATGCGAGTTCGCCTGCAAGTACTGCTATGCGCGCTATACCCACGAATTCATGGAAATGCGCGACGGCGTCGACTTCGAGCAGAAGATCTTCATCAAGCAACATGCCGCGGACTTGCTGCGGCAAGAGCTTCACCACGTTAAACCGGGAGAAGAGATCGCGATTGGGACGGCGACCGACCCTTATCAGCCAGCGGAAAAACGTTTTGAGATAACCCGCGCCATCCTCGAAGAATTCGCCCGGCATCGCGGGCTCGAAATCGGTATTGTTACGAAATCGAATCTGGTCCTGAGAGACGTCGATATTCTCAAGCGAGTCAGCGAAACCAACCACCTGTACGTCAACATCACAATAACTACTCTGAAAGTGGACTTGGCGCGAATTCTGGAACCGCGCGCTCCGCGGCCTGATCTGCGGCTGGAGGCCGTTCAAAAACTGAATGAGGCAGGAATTGCAGCCGGAGTGATTTGCGCACCAGTGCTCCCCGGCATTACCGATTCTCCGCGTGATTTGGAGGCGCTCGTACGCGCCACTGCCCAGGCGGGCGGAAAATATGTTTCCGCCAATCCCCTGTTTCTGAAACCCTGCTCAGCGGCAGTTTTCCTGCCGTTTCTAGAAAAGGAGTTTCCGCAACTCGTCGAAAGCTATCAAAAGCGATTTAAAGACCGCGCGTTTCTTCCGGAATCGTATCGCAAGCCCTTGTCGCAGCTCGTGAAGCGGCTACGCCAGAAGTATGGCATCCCCAATGCCTACGACCGCCACGAACACAGGCCGCATCCTGCCACGGAAGCTGATTCGGACGACCAGATGAAACTGTTCTGACAGTGCCCGCTTATCTTTTCGCCGCGCACTCCTCGGAGCAGGCCAAGCGCTTTCCCTCACAAACTTCTATAATGGCTGCTCCTATAGACCCGAATGAATCCCCCGAATACACAAGCCGCGCCCGGTCCACCTCCGCCAGGCGCAGCTCGTAGGCCTGAATTCTTCGTGCAGCTCGACCGCTTCTGGCACCGCGTCACCGAAGGGCTGGAACTCAACCAGCTCTGGAAGCAGTTCAGCGCCGATGCGCGCTCGAGCTACCGCCTCTACCACCGTGACTTTCAGGCCCGGGCGCCGCAAGAGACGAGCCAGCGCGGGTTCTTGCATACGGCGCAGGAATACGCTTGGGCGATTCTCGAAAAGCTGACGCCCGCCCGTCGTGTGTTGTTGCTGCTGGGAGTTTTGCTGCTGATCTTCCCCGCGGGCGGCTTCAGTTATCACGGGAAATCGGGAGAAATCGAGATCGTCGAACTGGACCTGAGATTCTGGGGAGGGGCCACGCTGTTCGTTTTGCTGATGCTCGAAGTCGCCGATCGCGTGGTGATGAAACGCGACCTGGAGATTGCCCGCGATATTCAACGATGGCTCCTGCCCGCGACTCCGCCCCAGGTCCGCGGCCTGGAAATCGCTTTCTCCACTCGCCCAGCGAATACTGTGGCTGGCGATTTCTATGATGTCTTTGCCCGTCCGCAGGTGAACTCGACCGATCCTCACTTCTTGCTGGCCGTAGCCGACGTCGCCGGAAAAAGCATTCCCGCTGCCCTGCTCATGGCGACCTTTCAAGCCAGCCTCAGGACTCTTTCGGAGACTTCCAGTTCGCTCCCCGACTTGGTAACCGGCATGAATCGTTACGCCTGCACGAACAGTCAAAGCGGCCTCCGCTTCACCACCGCCTTTCTGGCCGAGTACGACCCCGCCAGCCGTGCCTTGACCTACATCAACGCCGGACACAACGCGCCCATCCTACGGCGCAGCTCGGGCGCAGTCGAACGTTTGTCGAATGGCGGCCTGCCATTAGGAATGTGGGCCGATAAGACGTATGAATCCGGCAACCTCACCCTGCAACCCGGCGATTGGCTGGTGATCTTCACCGATGGGGTAGTCGAAGCAGTTAATCAGCGGGATGAAGAATACGGCGAAGAGCGGCTGCTGAACGTTCTGCAGGCTGGAGCCTCGGCCACGCCGGATCAGTTGCTCCGCCGCATGATGTTCGAACTCGACGCCTTCGTCGGACCCACCTCTCAGCACGATGACATCACTTGCATGCTGGTGAAAGCGCTATAGCCAAAGCGACACTCACGCGGGGACGGGCGCCTCATACACGCTAGGCCCGCACGACCTCCGCGTACATGCGATGAAACGCGTGCACGCCCTTCTCCTGCTTTACGCTGTAACGTCCCCGCTGGTAGCTTTCCGAATGCAGGTTCTTCTGCACGGTCTCACAAATCGCGACATCTTCCATCTGAATCTGGTCGCTGAACGCGACTGAATCGCTCGCCGCTTTGCTGGCAAGGTCTTTCTCCGGCAAATACCATTCGAAAATTGCCAGCGAACGATCGGTCCCGAGCGGCAAAACGATATTAAGGGAAACATTGTCGGGATAGCAGTTGAGCATCCAATTGGGAAAGATCCAGAAATAATCCGTGATCAGATCCTCGCGAGTCTCCTGGTAACGGCGCGCAACCGAATCCCCAGGCTGCGCTCCTCGGATTGGACTGAACTGCCGCACATGACGCGCGTACGGTTCGACCGTATAAGAACCGTAATCCAACTCACGATTTAGCCCCGGATGCACGCTGGGCAAGTGATACCCCTCAAGGTAATTGTCTATGTAAGTCTTCCAATTGCACTTCATTTCGTACGTCCGGCGCTGGAAGAGCTTCATGCCGGCAAAATCAACGCGCTGAAGCTGGGCCGGAAGTGAGCCCAAGCTTTTCACCAACGGCTCTGCATTCTGATCGAAGTTGACGAAAATCAGATTGAACCATTGCTCAACCCGGACGGGTTTCAGCGCGAAGCTTTCGGCAGAAAATCCAGCCTGGCCTTCGAACTCGGGCGCGCTGATCAGCGCGCCGTCTGACCCGTAAGTCCAACCGTGGTAGCCGCAGCGGAAAAGCTTGCGCGAGCCGCACCCTTCCGCGGGTGGTCCGGCGCGGTGCCGGCAAACATTGTAAAAGCCTCTTAACTCGCCCCCGGCGCCGCGAACCAGCAGCAGGGGTTCTCCATGAAGTTCGGTGGTGAAGTAGTCGCCCGGATTCGCGAGTTGATAACCGTGGCCTACGACCTGCCACGTTTTGCTGAAGATCTTGTCGTGCTCAAGTGCAGAGGCAGCCGGATCGATATAGAAAGAGGCGGGAAGCGACCAAGCGCGTTCAATGTCAGGATCGATATCCAGAAATTCGACGGAAAGTGTCATAGATAAGCGGCATTCTAAATGGTGATCTCACCAGGAAATGAGACCCGGTTGACGAAATTTGTCATAGTTTCTCCTTTTGAGTGCTCGGATCTAACGGATCGCGCGCCCCGAAAATGCTCTGGCCTTTTCCATGCACGGCAGGCATGAGACTTAGCAGTTTGGCGGGCCCGGTCGCTTCGGCAATTGGTGATGGCAAGCGAATTGCCACATATCTAGCGTCGGGTTCAAGAAAATTCACCCTGCTTATGGAGACATTTGTGAACAACACGCGAAAACAGAAGGGCTTCTCACTGATTGAGTTGCTGATCGTAGTGGCGATCATTCTTATCATCGCTGCCATCGCTATTCCGAACTTGCTGCGGGCGCGCATTTCAGCCAACGAAGCATCTGCGGCCAGCTCGATCCGTACCGTAAACACGGGTGAGATCAGCTTTTATTCCACTTACCCGACGCAGGGCTATTCGGCGGGTGCGACCGGCATGGGCGCGCTTGGGCCGGGAGCCATCACCGGCTGCCCCGCTGGCGGACCGCTGGTCACTGCGGCTTGCTTGATTGACTGGAACCTCTCGCAAGCCACAACTGTAGCCACCGTCAAGAGCGGCTACTACTTTGCGATTGGCAGTACATCCGCGGCCGCCCCATACATGCAATACACCGTGGGCGGATCCGCTGGAGGCTTCAACCAAACCGGCGTGCGCGGGTTCTGCTCGAACGAAGACGGCGTCATCCACTTTAATCCATCGTGGAACGCAGCTCCGCAGACCACCAAAGCCACATGCTCCAGCGCGGCATGGCCTCAACTGCAGTAATCGATTTTGGCGAAGTACCTGGGGGAGGGTACGAGCCGGAGAGCAACGGAGAAATCCGTTGCTCTTTTTGCTTTTTGCAGCCCGTCCAAAGGCGCGATTACCCCTCTCGACGTCCATCTACTCCTAGTCTCATCGGGGATACCAAAATGACACAACTTGTCATGCTGCCGACAAAATCTGCTAGAAACTACCCTGTTAGATCGATCCAGTTCCAGACGCTGGAGTTACCGAAGATTGCTGAGTCCTTGAAAACAAACCACGCCTGGGAATCAGAACCCACCCTATAGTAACTTCTGCTTCTGGCCGCTAAAATGCGAACATAATCGGCAATTGGGTCTACTGAGACCACATCTGATAACGGAGAAGAAGGGAACACACATGCGGAAACAAAAGGGTTTTTCACTGATTGAGTTGCTGATCGTGGTAGCGATTATTCTTATCATCGCTGCTATCGCCATTCCGAACTTGTTGCGTGCACGTATTTCGGCCAACGAATCGTCTGCAGCCAGCTCGATTCGTACCACCAACACGGCTGAGGTCAGCTTCTATTCAACCTATCCCGCGCAGGGCTATTCGGCTGGCGCGACGGGTATGAGCGCACTTGGGCCGGGCGCGATCACTGGCTGCCCTGCTGGCGGACCGCTGGTCACCGCGGCTTGCTTGATTGACTGGAACCTGTCTCAGGCCACTACGGTTGCCCTGAACAAGAGCGGCTACTACTTCGCGATCGGCAGCACTTCGGCTGCTGCTCCGTTCTTGCAGTACACCGTGGGCGGCTCGGCCGCTTCCTTCAACCAGACTGGTGTGCGCGGCTTCTGCTCCAACGAAGACGGCGTCATCCACTTCAACGCTTCGTGGAACGCTGCTCCGCAGACCACCAACACGACCTGCGCCAGCGCGACTTGGCCGCAACTGCAGTAGTTTGAATTTGGCGAAGTACCTGGGGGAGGGTACCAGCCGGGGAGCAACGGAGAAATCCGTTGCTCCTTTGTTTTTTTCGCCAATCCTCCGGACTCTGCCGCTCTGAGGCTAACGGACAACCCACTCCGCCGTCTGTAGGTCAATCCCAGCTTTTTTACTTTCGTAATCTCCTGTGAGGTTACGTTCTCTGGCTTCCGCATAGATTTTGCATATAATTTTCTTGAACCCCAGAAGGGAGGACCCGGGTCCACCGCTATGACCGCAATCGATATTCTCGGCCTGGAAAAAACCTACAGCGTTGGTTTCTGGCGCAAGAAGCCGAGGTACGCACTAAAACCGCTCCACCTGAGAGTGGAAGAGGGAGAGATTTTCGGCTTCCTCGGCCCCAACGGCGCCGGCAAGACGACCACCCTCAAGATGCTTATGGGTTTGGTCTACCCAACCGCCGGGTCCGCCAAGATCCTGGACATGGACATTAACGATCCGCGCATGAAGGCGCAAATCGGCTTTCTCCCCGAGCAACCGTATTTCTATGACTACCTCACGGCTGGCGAACTGCTTAACTACTATGGACAGCTCTCTGGTGTTCCTGCGACCGATCGTGAGCGCAAGGTTCGCGAAGTTCTCGAACGGGTCGGACTGCCGGATGTAATGCGGGTTCAGTTGCGCAAGTTCTCCAAAGGCATGTTGCAACGCGTAGGTATTGCGCAGGCCATCCTGCACGATCCCAGAATTGTCTTCTTCGACGAACCTATGTCCGGACTCGATCCGATGGGGCGTCGCGAAGTGCGGGATCTGATGGAAGAGTTGAAGCACGAAGGAAAGACCGTGTTCTTCTCCACTCACATCCTTTCTGACGCCGAGGCGCTGTGCGATCGCGTCGCCATTATTCACCTGGGCGAACTGCGGAGCGTGGGCCGGGTGGCCGATCTGACGTCGAGCGTCGAGGGAAAAGTCGAACTGATCTGGCACGGAAACAGAGTTCCCGCGTCGTTGAAAGGCTTGGGCGCGGACTGCCACGTCACCGGCGACACCGTCCGAGCAGTGCTTCTTGAAGGCAATCAGGACGCTGCACTCGAAGCGCTGCGGCGCGAGCAACTGCGCATCGTTTCTTTGATCCCGGTAAGGACGTCGCTGGAAGAATATTTTGTTCGCAAGCTGCAACCGTCTAAAGCAGCCGCGGGGGTGACGCAATGAACGGACGAATCATACACATCGCCTCGAATACTTTCCGCGAAGCCGTACGCGACCGCGTGCTCTACAACTTGATTGCGTTTGCATTGCTGATGTCGGGAGCAGCGATCCTGGTCGGGCAGATTTCGATCGGCATCGAACGCCTCGTCGTGATCAACCTCGGCCTGACCGCGGTTTCTTTATTTGGCATTGTGATCGCCATCTTCATCGGCATCGGGTTAGTGTCGAAAGAAATCGACAAGAAAACCCTCTACACCGTGCTCTCGCGCCCGGTCCGGCGATGGGAGTTCATTGTCGGTAAGTTCTTTGGTCTGGCGGGCACGCTGGTGGTGAACGCGTTCTTCATGGCCCTCGGAGTTTTTGCAGCCCTGTATTACGTTTCCCGACACTTCCAGTCCAGTGATGGCTGGGTAGTGGTGGCGCTGTATTTCATCATCCTCCAGTTCCTGATTATCACTTCCCTAGCGCTGTTATTCTCGTCGTTCTCTTCCCCGCTGTTGTCGGCAGTATTTGCGTTTGCCTTGTTCGTCATCGGCACCTTCGCAGAAGACCTCCGCGGATTCGCGGGCTTGACCAAAGGTATCGTGCGCTGGCTGGCGACGGGCGCAGCCTATCTCGTCCCCAATTTCTCTGCCTTGAATGTGATTAGTTCAGTCGCCCACGAGCAGCCGGTTGCGAGCCAACTGATCATTTCTAATACGGCGTACGCCTTGGTTTATGCCACGATGGCGCTTTGCGGAGCGGTGTTGATTTTCGAGCGCCGAAATCTGAAGTGAAGTGCGGATAACTTTCGGATTTCAAAATCCTACCTATCTCGCCGCTACCTTGCGAGGCTGCGTAAGATCTTGCGCTCAACTAGTAATTTTTCAGTTTGACTTCCACAGCGATGATCAACAAAATTATCTCGCCCGTTGCTCCCACGAATTTTCGCTTTAGCCGCCAGAACCAATTGACGCAGTTCTAATTGGCCACCAACAGAAGTTTCTAGCAATCTCGGGATGCATCATGTAATCGGACCGGAACTCGACTGGCGAAAACACGGATGAAAACGGAAATCAAAGGAGATCCTCGATGAAGCGCGCGGTCTTGTTGTCTCTTATGTTTGTCACAGTTGTGTTCATTGCAGTTTCACCCCGAATGCTCGGCCAGGACGAAAGCATCGGCCGGGATCTTTATTTCCTGGTTAAGCCTCTGTTCGGCGCGGATCTCGACTTGATTCAGGCCCAGTCCGACGCCGGCGCTGGCCTCAAAGTGTGGACCTATCATGCAGTTTCGACCCGGGTCGGCTCCAAGGGACAAAAGTTCACGGGCGTCATGGTCGGCGATAACCCGCTCACCACCAAAGGCACGACGACCACCACCATGCAGATTGTGCCGGTGATCATCAAGATCGCAGGCAACACTTTCGATCCCACCAAACCCAGCCCATGCGCGGCGGGGAAAGTTCCCCTGACGTTGATGCAACAGTCGCCGATAGTCCTAGCCGCTGATTTCAAGATGAATGGAGTCGCCCTCGGCAAAACCCAGTACAGCGATGCCTTCCAGCGTGCCAACTTCTGGCAATCGGTGAGCAAAAATGGTGGAACGTATCACAACAACTTGAAGGTGGTCACGCTTAAGCCCATTACCATCGATCCGGGGATGGCCCACTCGGCTATTTTGGGCAAGCCGAAGTGCGGACCCTTTGGAGGCGTGGAGATCAACTGGTTCGACGCCATGCTCACCACCAAAATTATCCCGACCCTCAAAGCGCAAGGCGTCGGCCCCACTACATTCCCGACCTTCATGTTCTATAACGTCGCTTGGTATGTCGGAAACACCTCGAACTGCTGTGTCGGAGGCTACCACGGCGCGTTCGGCAACCCCGTCCAGACCTACTCGCCATTTTTGTTCGATCTCACGGGCGCGCTCGGCGTGAACACTGAGGATACTGACATCGCGGCGCACGAAGTCGACGAATGGCAGGATGACCCGCTGGGCACCAATGCAACTCCCCCATGGGGCCACATCGGACAGGTAAAGAAATGTCAGGGCAACCTCGAAGTGGGGGATCCTTTGACCAATAAGAACTTTCCCAGCGTGAAGATGCCGAACGGCTATACCTATCACCTGCAGGAGTTGGCATTCTACTCCTGGTTCTTTGGTCCGCCATCTGTCGGCGCGGGAGGCAAGTTCTCCGATAACGGCACGTTTACCTCGACTCAGGGGTCATGCACGTTATAGCTAAGCGCTGAAAATCTCGACCTTGATCCAACGAGCTTCCATCTCCACAGGGCTGGAAGCTCTTTTCTCGTTTTAGATAGATCGATTGAGGCGTTCTAGAATCTCTAAACGTGCACAATGCAAATCTCTTCTCGCTGGTGCTATGACTAAAGTGCGCCGCGTGCGGGGTCCAATTTGTCGCTAACTTTCCTATAATATTCGCAGAGCTTGAAATGAAGCCTTCGCGTCAACTCACAATTGTTGCCGGCACGTTGCTGATTGTTTGTCTGACCGCGTCGGTGCTATTGCTGCGAAGCATCGATCGCCAGCGGGCCGGAGCTACGCTTGAAGAAGTGCTTTACATCTCCTCGCCCACGCTGCTCAAGCGCATGAGCCTGGGATACGAGGGGTTGCTCGCCGACGTGTACTGGACCCGCGCCGTGCAATATTTCGGCGACAAGCTTACTCGGGGCTCTGATCATTTCGACTTGCTGGCGCCCCTGCTCGAAATCACGACTACGCTCGATCCGCACCTGATGGTGGCTTACGAATACGGCTCGAACTTCCTGGCTCCTCCGATACCGGGCGGTGCCGGCCAGCCCGAACGCGCCATCAAACTGGTGGAGTTCGGGATTCGCAACAATCCTGACCAATGGCATCTCTACTACGATCTGGGCTTCATCTACTACATGGAACTCGCGGACTATGACAAAGCCGAGAAGGCGTTCGCCGATGGTGCCAAGCTGCCGAAGACGCATCAGATCATGCCGCTCATGGCGGCCAAAATGGCGGAGCACGCGGGAAATCTCGAGACTGCGCGGTTGATGTGGATCACAACTTACCAGACCACGCGTGATCCTAATGTGAAGTCCAACGCGGTTGCGCACCTGAATGCGTTGCAGGTGGATGAAGACGTGACTACGCTGGAGAGGCTTGCATCGCACTATCACGAAAAGACGGGACATTTCCCCTCGACCTTTTCAGACCTCGAAGCGGCGAACATGTTACGCGGCATTCCAACCGATCCGCTTGGTCATACCTACAAACTCATGCCCGACGGACGCGTAGAAGTACGAGAACCGGATGACCTGCCTTTCCTTCAGAAAGGAATCCCGGTCGGGTACATTCCACCCAAAATCCCGAAACTACCTCCCGTAAACTAACGTCTAAACTGGAGTCGCGGGCGTCCTCGCCCATGCGGACCTCAATGAAGACACGCGCAGCAGCGATCGAAGACGCTGAGACCATCGCACGTCTGGTGAATGACGCTTTCCGTCCGGAGCGCTTCTTCAGCAACGGCGATCGCACCAGTCCGGAAAAAGTACGGGCGCTCATGCCAAAGGGCAAGTTCGTGCTCGTTGAGGAAGTAGACGCCTTGATCGGCTGCGTGTACGTAGAACTGCGCGGAGAGCGCGGATATTTCGGCCTGCTCGCGGTCGATCCCACACACCAGCGTTCCGGCCTCGGATCGAGCCTGGTCGCAATTGCCGAGGATGAATGCCGTTCCGCAGGGTGCCGCTTCATGGACCTTACCATTGTGAATCTGCGCAAAGAATTGCTGGGTTTTTACCAGCACCTCGGCTATGTGGAGAGTGGAACTCTGCCTTATCCCTCAGACCTGCAGACAAACCTGCCTTGTCATCTGGTGAAAATGTCGAAGGCTCTCGCGTAGAGATTTTGATGGCGCGTTCAAAAGAACATTCTCGCTGTAGAAACGTAGCTAGCTACGTTTCTACGGATTGAGCTCTAGCCTTAAGCTCGATTGAAAGGCATTACCATAGTCTGCGATGGCAGAGGAAACTTTTCGCGGACCGAGTCTCATCACGACGATTCATAGTTGGTGGAGGGAGAACTCCGCGCGTTATGGATCGTTTTCGACACTCAAGCGGTTCACGTCAGCACTGTTGGAGTTCGTTCGCGACTCAACTCCTGCGCGTCGGCGACAACGCTACGGCGACGTGGAGTATGACTGGGACTTCCGCGTGAATACGACGGGCGCGACGGTTGGATGGCGCGACCGTTTACTGGGACATTTTCACTCGCCATATCAGCCGACCGAGCCGGCGTTGTTTCACGAAATGCTGGCGAGGCTGATGTCGATTGCGAAAATCGACTTTCGCGAATTTACCTTCATCGACATCGGTTCGGGCAAGGGACGTGCGCTGCTGATGGCGGCGGATTATCCCTTCCACCGTATTTTGGGAGTCGAAATACTGCCCGAATTGCATCGCGTGGCGAAAGAGAATATCAGCAAGTACAAAAGCGATTCCCAGCAGTGCTTCGCCATCGATTATCTTCTAGCCGATGCAAGCGAGTTCACTTTTCCGCCCGAGCCGACAGTGGTTTACCTCTTCAACCCTTTGCCCGAATCCGGATTGGCCAAGATGGTCGGCAATTTGGAGTTTTCGTTGCAGAAACATCCCAGAGCGGTGTATGTGCTCTATCACAATCCGCTGCTAGAGAGGATGCTGACGCGAAATACAGTCTTTGAGAGGATTGCAGGTTCACATCAGTATTCGATCTTTTTCCCGAAATGATCCCTGAATCGCTGGTATACCCCCCTCCCCCTTGATCTTCTGGAATGATGGGGTTACAGGCGGACTACCCTCAAAATCTTTGAGGAATAAGGGGAGGGCGCGGACATTTCCGGAGAGGCCGCTGACGGTGCTAGGCAGCCCAAAGATGCCGGGCGTGACGAAATCATGGTTTGAACTTGCTC
>Ga0210383_10003140_pt1 | contig 14857 bp, 13 predicted proteins | sample IncBWC14OmetaG_FD_160072 | JGI IMG/M metagenome (GOLD analysis project Ga0210383, IMG submission 160072) | Forest soil microbial communities from Barre Woods Harvard Forest LTER site, Petersham, Massachusetts, United States - Inc-BW-C-14-O ...
GCCATTCCTGATGCCGATTGAAGACATTTTCTCGATCCAGGGCCGCGGCACGGTGGTGACGGGTCGTATTGAGAAGGGGATCTGCAAGGTCGGCGAGGAAATGGAGATCGTGGGCTTCAAGGACACACGCAAGACGGTTGTCACCGGCGTGGAAATGTTCAAGAAGCTGCTGGACGAAGGTCGCGCGGGGGACAACGTTGGGTTGCTGCTGCGCGGTATTGAAAAAGACGACGTGGAGCGCGGGCAGGTGATCGCGAAGCCGGGATCGATCAAGCCGCACAAGAGGTTCAAGGGCGAGATCGTGGTGTTGACCAAGGAAGAGGGCGGACGTCATACGCCGTTCTTCAAGGGATACCGGCCGCAGTTTTATTTCCGGACCACGGACGTGACGGGCGTAGCTGAGTTGCCGGAAGGCACCGAGATGGTGATGCCCGGCGACAACGTGGGATTGGTGATCGAGCTGATTACGCCGGTAGCCATGGACAAGGGATTGCGATTTGCGATCCGCGAAGGCGGCCGGACGGTAGGCGCGGGAACCGTGACGGAGATTTTGGAATAAGAATCCAGGAGACAGAATTCAAAATTCAGAATGGTGGGCTGAGTACCTCATTCTGGATTCTGACTTCTGGATTCTGACTTCTTCACGACGCGACTGAAGGGAGCGACCATGAGAGAAATCATTACTTTGCAGTGCACCGAGTGCAAACGCAAGAACTACAGCAAAACCAAGAACAAGAAGACCAAGACCGAGCGGCTGGAACTGAAGAAGTTCTGCGCGTTTTGCCGCATACATCGGGCACATCGGGAAATCAAGTAAACTGAATGTAGAGGCGGCCCAAGTAGGGGCATAGGCTAACGGTAAACCAGCGGTCTCCAAAACCGCCTTTGGGGGTTCGAAACCCTCTGCCCCTGCCATTTAACTTGGGAACGAGGAAATCTTAGAACATGGCTACCGCAGAAATCCAGGAAGGCGATCAGGGGAGTTTCATCCAGCGAGCCGCTACTTGGCCCGCTGGGATGAAGAATTACTTCGAAGAGCTGCGAACCGAGATGCGCCGGGTCACGTGGCCGTCTTGGAAGCAGGTTCGCGCCACCACTTTAGTGGTCATTATCGCCGTCTTCGCGTTCGCGGCTTACTTCGCAGTCATCGATCAGATTTTCCTGAGTCTCATCAACAAGCTCTTTAACGCATTTACGAAGTAGATAAGAAACCAATGGCCGACGAAGAAATCATTCATACTGACGAGGCTGCGGATCCCGGCCCAGTTTCCGCGGATGCAGCGGAGCCTTCCGCTGAAGCGACGCCCGCTGCGACCGCGGTCGCAGACGGCAAGAACTGGTACATCATCCACACCTACTCGGGTTTCGAACAGAAAGTGGCGGATTCCTTGCGCAGCCGCGCGCAAGCCTTCGGCTTCGATCGCCAGATTGGCGAGCTCCTGATTCCCACGGAAGAAGTGGTGGAACTTCGAGGCGGCAAGAAGGTAACCAGCAAGCGCCTGCTCTATCCCGGTTACGTGATGGTGCAGATGGAAATGAACGATCAGCTGTGGCACGAGGTGAAGAACACCCCGCGCGTCACCGGTTTCGTCGGCGGAGGCAACAGTCCGGTGCCCCTGACGGCCGATGAAGTGAACTCCATTTTGTTCCGGCAGCAGACCTCGGCCGAGCGCCCACGGCCGAAGATGAACTTCGAGAAGAACGAAACGGTGCGCATCAACGACGGACCATTCGCGAACTTTTCAGGCAAAGTGGACGAGATCAATCCGGAGCGCAACACCCTGCGCGTGCTGGTGACCATTTTTGGCCGCGCCACCCCGGTGGAACTGGATTTCCTGCAGGTCGAGAAAATATAGAAGCAGTATATATAAGAGAAGCAGAGTATAGAAGAGACATATGGCAAAGAAGATTACCGATTACGTGAAGCTGCAGATCCCCGCGGGCAAAGCCACGCCGGCCCCCCCAGTTGGAACCGCGCTCGGTCCCAAGGGCGTCAACATCATGGAATTCTGCAAAGGCTTCAACGCGAAGACCTCGGCCAAGGATCAGGAAGGGTTGATCATTCCAGTCGTTATCACCATTTATAGCGACCGGTCTTTCACCTTTATCACCAAGACGCCTCCGGTGCCGGTGTTGATCAAGCGCGCTGTGAATCTGGCGAAGGGCTCCGCCGAACCGAACAAGAACAAGGTTGGCAAAATCACCGAGGCGCAGGTGGAAGAGATCGCGAAGTTGAAAATGCCCGATCTGAATTGCTTCGACGTGGGCGCGGCGATACGCAGCGTCAAGGGAACCGCGCGCAGCATGGGCGTGGACGTCGTCTAATTTCGGCCACAGATCAACACAGATAAACCCGTTAGGGCGAGTTAGACGCTCAGTACCGGACACGGTGAGTCGCGAATAATCGAATATAAGTGCGACCACAACCGGCTAAGCGTTCCAATGGAATGCCCGCGTCCGGTGACCAGCAGGTCAGCCTTGCGACGAACCACTTCCCGATGGATACCTTCAGCCAGCAACGCGTCGATCACGGTATGCGGCGCGTCCACGCCCAGCTTCGCCTTCAGCTCTCGCAAGCGCGCTTGTGAAGCTTCGGTGAGTTGCCGGGTGTGCGCGTCAATATCTATGTCCGGATAGGCGGGCGGGGTCGGCACCACATGCACGATCCATAATTGCGCGCGATATGCAGACGCTAAGGACCAGGCCGCGCGCAGCACGCACTCGGCTTCGGCGCTATCGTCCAATGCGCACACAATGGATTGATAGGGGATTCTTATGGGATGCTCCGACAGCTCGGCCCCCATTCCGGTCCACACGGCAGCGCTAACGTCGTGTAACACTTTCGCGGTGATGGACCCGAGCAGCAATCGCCGGAGCGGCCCATGGCCGTGCGTGGCGAGCATTACTAGATCAGCGCGCTGCTCTTGCACCAGCCTGTCGATGACCGTGCCAGGCTCTCCCAAGGCGGCCATCGTCTCTAGCTTTTGTCCAGGAAAAGCCCGGCAGGCAAACTGACGCAGCCGGTCCTCCTCCAAAGCCTGGGCTTTGGCCTGTAAATTGGGATCCGTAACCAACAGTTCGCTGTGCGCAATGGCCGTGAGCGGCTCGTACGCATGGCACACCGTCAGTTCGGCCGAGAAATGGCTGGCCATTTCCTGAACGTAGGGAATCAGTGCCTGGCAGGGAGCCGAATAATCCACCGGGAACAGAATCTTTTGAAAGGGCAACATAACGGCCACTCCAGTAGCTACACACTAATAACAGGGCAAGGCGCATCCCGAATAATAGAATAGACGTTGCTGCGCAGCCTTCCCAATGTGCGCGTAGCCCGCCCGCGTCCAATCACAAGCAGGTCCGCGCTATGACCCAACGCGGCGTCCCGCACGACATGCGACACTTCCCCAGCCCCAAGGCAAAGCTGAGCGTCCACCCCGGCGGTTTCCTGCAACTGTGCTATGGTCTTTCTCGCATCTTGTTCCAGATAGCGCCCTAGGTCGGAGTCGAAATATTTATCCGGCGCCACTTCGGCTCCTGGCACCGCATGCACCAGAAAGAGTTTTGCGTGGTTGTCCTGCGCCAGCCGGCCAGCGAATCGCATTTGGACCACGCTGTCCTCGGTGCGATCCACCGCGCACATGACGGTGGCGAACTCCGGAGAAATCGGGGGCGGATCTTCCACGTGCACTCCGGTCCAAACAGGGCAGGGCGTGTCGTGCAGCACCTTGGCCGTCACCGATCCCAGCAACAATGTTCGAAAGAGCCCATAACCATGGGTGGCCATCATGATCAAGTCGGTTCCACTATCTCGCGCATACTCATCGATGGTCTGCGCAGCGTCGCCTTGAACCACCACTCGACGGACATTTAGACCCTGGAACTTATCGGTCAGATAGGCTTGGGCCGCTTCGGTTTCCGCCTGCCAAATCGCGGTGGTGTCAATCACCGGCGCCGTGCCTCCATACCAATCCGGAATGAGACCCGAAGGTAGTTCGAGCACATGCAACATTGTGACTGCGGCCTGATACTTCCTCGCCATGGCTTCGACGAACCGGGCTGTGGCCGTGCAACCGGCCGACATATCAACTGGAAATAGGATCTTCTGAAAAGCCCGCATGAGGAATCCGCCTTTCACTGAGGGGATATGCACGCCGCCTGCCATGATGGAAGCAGAAGAATCGTGGCCCTGAGCCGATCACGAGCGTTGAAATCCTCTATTTGCATTAGCTGCTTGAGCGACCTTACTCAGGAAGGTCACTAAGGTTCTTAGGCGCTAAGAATCCGAAGCCACGCCGCCGATTGCATATACCACCAGCGCCACAAAAGAACCGGCAGACCGTATTCGTAACGCAGCATCATGCGCACCCAGCGACCGGGATCCAATAAATAGCCCGCCATCCCGAGTCCTCTGAAAATCTCGGAGACCTCTTGCCGTTCTTCTCCGGAACGTTCTGGATATGCCGGAGCTCGACGGCTTCAGAATTGCCTCCCGAGTATGTTTCTGGCTCCATGGTCCTATCGTCTAGAGCACCGGGTCCGCAACGCGTCCAGCGTTGGCTCTGAGCAGTTTTGAGCAGACCGGCGTGGCCCTGATGCCCCATAATCTTTTCTGCGTAGGTCACTGGGGGATATTCCCCAGAGGACAGGTGGATTCACTCACGTCGCCGTACAACCAATGGAATACAAAGGGGAATTTTTGGCGACCCAAATGCGCTATGGCGTCTCGAAAAAGCAACACGGTTCTGCGCCTTCTCTAGAAGCGTCAGCGTAAACCGATAAGGATTCCTATGACATGGCTCTATCTCGTAGTGAGGGCTGCGGCATTTGTCGCACTACTTTCTCTCTGCCTGACAGGTCAGACCAAGAAGCACGAGTATTCCAGACGCGAAAAGGCTTTCTACGCCGACCCCGCCTTGGTCGATTTTGTTCGTCCGGGCTTGGTGATTACGATCAGCGCGGCTTCCATCAGCAGCAGCGGAGCCATCAGTGTGACGTATGCCTTGGCCGATCCTTCGGGTCTGCCCTTGGACGCAGCCGGCGTCAACACTCCGGGTGTTGTCTCGCTCACGTATGTCTCCTCCTACATCCCCAAGGGACAGGAGCAGTATGTAGCCTACACAACGGCGCAGGCCACCGGCAAAGTGCTCGGCACGATCACACGTCCCAATTTTGAAGAGGGCGGCGGCACGCTCACGTCGCTCGGGGCGGGGCAGTATCAATATACTTTGAAGGCGCAGGCGCCAGCGGGATTCGATCCCACAGTCACCACCACTGTCGCCGTGGTGGGCAGCCGCGATCTGACGTCCTTCAATCTCGGCACCAGTTATGCCGGGAACACGTTCAACTTCGTCCCCAATGGAGCGCCGGTAACTGTCACCCGCGACGTTATCCGCACTTCCAGTTGCAACACCTGTCACGATCAGTTGTTATTCCACGGTGGCCATGCGGTGGGAATCCAGATGTGCGTTCTTTGCCATCAGCCGCAAAATCAGGACCCCACCACGGGTAATACGCTCGATCTCAAGGTGCTGGCGCATAAGATCCACATGGGATCGCAATTACCAAGTGTCGTTGGCACTCCCACGACGCCCGGCGTTCCTTATCAAATAGCCGGCTTTATGGGTGCGATCAGTGATTTTTCAACTGTCGTCGATCCGGCCGATCCCAGGCGCTGCGCCGTGTGCCATAGCCAGACCGCCAGCCCAACGCCGGGCACGGGCGTTGCACCTGGCACCGCGCCCACCGCTGTTCCTGCGCAAGCGAAAGCTTTTCTAACCGAGCCCAGTCGTGCCGCGTGCGGCGCATGTCACGACGATGTCAATTTCGTTTCCGGCGCCAACCATCCGGGCGGATTCCAGACTGACGACACGCAGTGCATGAACTGCCATATTCCGCAAGGCGAGTTGCCCTTTGATGCATCCATCATGGGCGCGCACGTGGTGCCGACCGATACGCCGGCCACATACCCGCCGAATCCGAATACGCTGCTGGCGGGCCTGGATCTTGCTATTACCAGCGTGACCAACACTTCGGCTGGACAGGCGCCCACTGTCAACTTCACCGTGCAGGACGATAGCGGCAACAACATCGCGCTGTCGAAACTCGGATCCTTGCAGTTCACCATGGCAGGACCTACCACCGATTATGGATACACCAGTTTCGGTAGCGATACCGCTGGCACGCCGGGTTACGTGCAGGAAAGCGCATTGAAAGCGACCTGCGGTTCCAGCGGCGCTTGCGCCTATACCTTCACTCACTCAATTCCGGCTGGCGCTACAGGTACATTCTCCATCGGAGGCGAGGCACGCATGACCTTGACGCTATTGGCGGGCACCACATCCCAGCAAAATGTCACGCTTGGCGCCAAGAATCCAGTCGTTAACTTCTCGGTGGATGGCTCGGCCGTCGAAGCGCGCCGCACGGTTATAGCGCTCAGCAACTGCAACAACTGCCACGTGGCGCTATCGCTGCACGGTGGACTACGCAATAACACACAATATTGCGTGCTGTGTCACAATCCCTCGAACACGGATGCATCCACACGCGCCAGTGCCACGGTCGCAACTGATAAAGCTGCGCCCCCGCAAGGCATCAACTTCAATTTGCTGGTGCATCGCATCCACGATGGCGTGAATGTGGTTCCCGCCGGCGGCAAACCGTTCATCGTGGTGGGGTTTGGCGGAAGCCATAACGATTTCTCCGATGTGCTGTTTCCGGGAATGAGCCCATCCGGCTCTGCCCCTTATCTGCAGAATTGCTCCTTGTGCCACGTCAATGGCAGCGAGCAGGTTCTGCCCACAGGCCTGAATCCGGTCACCGACCCTCAAGGCTGGATCAACTCAGTGCAACCGGTAGCATCGGCCTGTAGCGGATGCCACGTTTCCAAAGCTGAGGCCTCGCACTTCCTCGCTAATACCGATTCGCTCGGAGAAAGCTGCAGTGTCTGCCACGCCGCGGGCGCTCTGTTTGCCGTGGATGCGATGCACACGCAATAGTCGGTCGCAATACTCGCACATGACGCAATGGCACCTGGTGTTGTTCGGTCTGGCCGCGGTAGTGGCTGCTCCTTTGTGGGCGGCCGACCAAGCGCTACCGCCAGGCTACGCGGGTTCTGACACCTGTAAGATCTGTCACGAAGACATCTACAACGGGTTTATCAAGAGCCCGCATCGCACCGTGGATTCGGAAGCTCAACATGGATTTGCGGGCCGTGGCTGCGAGGCCTGCCATGGTCCTGGCCAGATGCACACCGAGGGACCGTCAGCCGATAACATCCGGAATCCCGCCAAGTTGACCTCTGCCGTGGCCGACAAAATGTGCCTCACCTGCCATCTGAATCAGCCCACGCACATCGGGCGTCTGGAGAGCAGCCACGCCAAGAATCAAATTTCGTGTACCGCCTGCCATAAGGTGCATGCGAGTGAGCCGTTGGTGGTGCGCAAGGCCGAAGCTACGAATCAGCTGTGCGCCAGCTGCCACTTAAACGTCTGGGCCCAATTCCAGCGGCCTTTCCATCACAAGCTGCCTGAAAGCGACATGAGCTGCGTGGACTGCCACAATCCGCACGGCAGCATCCGTCCCGCGATCCTCCAAAGCTTTGCGTCCAATGAGCCCGGCTGCTTCGAGTGCCATGGCGATAAACGGGGTCCATTCACGTTCGAACATGCGCCGGTGCGCTTTGAAGGCTGCCAGGCCTGTCACGAACCGCATGGCTCGGCTAATCCCAGGATGCTGATCCGCGCCAACGTCCGCTTCGTCTGTCTGGAGTGCCATGCCAACCTTCCGGCGGCGCCGGTCAAGGTCGCGGGCGTCGTGCCGCCGGCGTTTCACGATTTGCGATCGCCCGTATTTCAAAACTGCACCGTTTGCCATCAGAAAATTCACGGCAGCCATATAGATCGGAACTTGCTCAAATGAAGGCGCTGCTGATCTTTCTGCTGAGCCTGCCGGTTCTGGCCCAACAGCCCGTAGCCACGCCGGCGACCACTACAGGTGACGCGGCGTCCCCCATCCCAGCCACCGAACCGGCGCTCACCGGTTGGATCGATCTCGGCTATCGTTGGGGCACTGGCGTGGCGGGTAGCATGGATACCTATCGCAGCATTATCAATCTGGGCTCGGGGCCCAAGCTGCTCGGTACCGATTTTACGCTGTCCGATCCGAAACATCGCTGGTTCGACAGCATCCAGGTACGAGCCGATACCTGGGGCGACGAGCCTTCGTCGTCGCTGCACGTGGAAGCAAAAAAATCGTTCGTCTACGATTTCAACGCCGACTATCGCGACTTCGCTTATTTCAACTTCTTGCCTTCTTATGCCGATCCGCTGCTCGGGCAGGGCATTGTGCTCGACGAGCAATCGTTCGATACGCGCCGCAAAATCGCCGCGATCTCGCTCGACATCCGGCCCGGGCATTGGTGGTCTCCTTACGTCGGTTGGGATCACGATTCCAGCGCCGGCGTCGGAGCATCGGTATTCGTCACCGGCGGAAATCAATACCCGGTTCCCAATACTCTGCGCGATTCCACCGATCTGTACCGAGGCGGAATCCGATTTGAAAAGCCCCATTTCCATGTGACGCTCGAAGAAGGCGGAACGTTTTTCAAGAGCGATCAAAGCCTGTTTCAGAATCCGGGCTCTGAGAACTACGGCAATGTTTCCTCCCCGGTCTTCGGCCAGACGTTGGACTTAACCAGCTTGCTCGCTGCCTATGGCATCGGTGGATCGAGTGCGTACAGCAAAGCTTTTTTCACGGCTACTCCTACATCATGGCTGGATATCTACGGCCAGTTCCTGTACAGCCAGCCGGATAGCAATGTTCATTTTCAGCAGACGGACGTGGGCAATCTTTATCTGCAAAGCCAGATTCTGTTTTATTCGAGCGAACAGGAATTGATTTTGGCGGCGTCCGCGCAGCCGCACACTACCGGCAGCCTGGGCGCGGAGGTTCGACCCATGAAGCGCATGCGCCTGGTCGAAGCGTGGATGACCGACCGCTTGCACGATGCCGGATCGGCCTCTTCCATCGATACACTGATGTTTCCTGGATCGTCACTGCCTCTCAGTTCGCTCCTCGCGTCAACGCTTGTTACCAACTACAGCCAGGAATCGGTCGACGTCTTCTTCGATGCATCGCAAAAGCTGACGTTGCGCGGTGGCTATCGTTACGTCTGGGGCGATGCGCAGTATGCGTTCCTGCCGCCCGCGGGCTTAGTCAGCTCGGATCACGAGCAGCTGCGGCAGAATATCGGGCTCGGTTCGGCCACCTACCGGCCCACGCAAAAGATCTCGGTCACCGGCGAAGCGGAGGGCGGCGCGAGCAGCGGCGTTTACTTCCGCACCAGTCTCTACGATTATCAGAGAGTGCGGGCCCAGGCCCACTATCAGCCGCTGCCATCGCTAAGCGTCTCCGCCGATTTCACGTTGTTAAACAACCAGAACCCGCTGGCTGGGACCTACTACGATTACTCCTCGCATCAGGAATCGCTCTCGCTTTATTGGGCGCCCAGCGCGAGCAAGATTTTCGACTTCCAGGGCTCGTATACACGCTCTGACTTAAAATCCAACATCGGTTACCTCGATCCCGGCACTTTGTCGCAGCAGGTTTCCCGCTATCGCGACAACTCGCACACAGCCACGGCTCTTATTGATGTGAACTGGCCACACAGCAAGCGGTTCGCTCCCATGCTGGCGGTCGGCGGCTCATTCTTTATCTCTTCGGGAAGCTTGCCGACCAGCTATTATCAACCCGAAGCCCGGTTACGAGTGCCTCTGAACGCGCACCTGAGCTGGTTCAGCGAATGGCGCTATTACGGATATGGAGAAGTGTTCAATCTCTACGAAGGATTTCGGACCCACCTGGTAACCACGGGAGTGAGGTTTACTCGATGACCCGGCTGTGGCTCTTATTCGCCACGGCGCTCGCGGCGCACGCTGCCGATTTCACCTCGGATTCCGCGCGCGGTCAGATGCTGTTCGAAGCCCTCTCCTGCGTTCAATGCCACAGCCTGAATGGAACCGGCGGTAAAGTGGCGCCGGACCTGGGGCGAATGATCGACCGCGGCTCCACTCCCGCCGCTCTTGCGGCAACCATGTGGAATCACGCACCCGGTATGTGGGCCGCCATGCGGGGCCGCCAAATCGTTGCGGGCGAACTCGATCAGCAAGCGGCTCAAGACCTGATGGCGTTCTTTTATGCTGCCCGATTCTTTGAGAAGCCGGGTGACGCGGGCCGTGGCAAACGAGCCTTTGAGCACGATGGCTGCGCCGGTTGCCACACTCTGCCGGTAAGTAAATGGCAAGGGCTCACGGACCCGATCGCGCTGATAGAAGCCATGTGGAATCACCGTGTGCAGATGCAGGCTGCAACCGCATCCAAGGGCGTTCCGCTGCCGCAATTGAGCGCACAGAATCTTACCGACATGCTGGTGTATCTCAGGAACCAACCCGCCACGCGCGATCGATCCGGCACATTTCGCATCGGAGCCGAACGCGGCGGCGAGAGCGTGTTTCAATCGGCCGGCTGCGCCAAGTGCCATCAAACGGTGGATGCTCTGGCCGCGCGAGTGCAAGGCCAAACGCTCACTGAAATCGCGGCCGAGATGTGGAACCACGCGCCACGCATGGCGGCGGCCGGCGCGCCCAGCAGGGAGCTTGCCCCCGGGGAAATGCGTGAATTGATCACTTCCTTTTGGGCCTCGAAATTCTTCCAGGACGCAGGCCGTCCCAGCTTGGGCAGCCGGGTATTTGCGAGCAAGAACTGCGCGGTCTGCCACAACGATGCGTCGTCCGGCGCGCCCCACTTGCCCATCGCGGGCCATGAGTTCAGCAGCGCCGCTATGATCTCGGTCTTGTGGCGTCATGGACCGCGCATGCTGGAACAAATGAAATCGAAAAACCTGGCGTGGCCGCGCTTCGATGGCACGCAGATGGCAGACTTGATCGCCTACTTGAACACCAAGCCATGAACAAACGCGCCATTCTTGTCCTGCTCACTGCCAGTTGGATCAGCATGCTGGGTGCGGCGCTGGTTACGCTGGCTGGGTTTTCGTGGCTGTTCGTGCTGCCTTTGAACATCACCGGCCACGTCAACAATCCCTACATCGGGCTGCTGATTTTCATCGCGATTCCCATCGTCTTCTTTGTTGGATTGGCGCTCATCCCAATTGGGATTGCTCTAGCAAAGCGCAAAGTGGTTGACAATCTGAACGAACTCGAACAGCGGCGAGAAGGCTGGCGTCGCGTGGGAATCTTCTTCGCCGTGATGACCGTTGCGAACGTTGTGATCGCCAGCCAGTTGAGCTATCGCGCCGTCGAGCACATGGACACTGTTCAGTTTTGCGGCCAGACCTGCCACGTGATGAAACCCGAATTCACCGCACACGCCGCCATGGGTCCCCATCAGGCCGTGGCTTGCGCAGAATGCCACATCGCTCCGGGAGCTACCGGATTTCTGACAGCGAAAATGAACGGAACTCACCAATTAATCGGCGTCCTGCTCAACAACTTCCCGCGGCCCATCGAGTCCGCCATGGAGAACAACAAACTGGTCTCCTCGGCCGAAACCTGCGAACAGTGCCACACGCGCGAGAAGGCCATCACGCCCCGGCTTCGCGTCATTCCTTCCTATAAAGACGATGAAGCCAACACTCGCACCACCACCGTCCTGCTCATGCACATCGGCGGAGGAAAGGTCGCGGGCATCCATGGCGCGCACCTGGGTCCAGGTGTTCGCATCCTCTATGCGGCCGCCGACAAAAAGCGCCAGACCATTCCTTGGGTGGAATACACGAATACGCAGCGCGGCGTTTCCCGATCCTATCTCGCGATGGGTACGACCGCCGATTCCGTCCGCTCGCTTCCCACTTTTGAAATGCAATGCGTGGATTGCCACAATCGGGCCTCGCATGCGTTCGAAACGCCGGATCGCGCCGTGAATCAAGCCATGGCGAACGGCCAGATCGCTGCAACGCTCCCCTATATTAAGAGGCAATCGCTGGCATTGCTGAACGCCGCTTACACGAGCGATGACGAAGCCGCACAAAAGATTTCTGCCGCGTTGAGCACCTTCTACATGCAGAAATATCCGGACGTCGCAGGCAAGCAAACTCCCGCTATCCAAGCAGCAGGCGAAGCACTGGCGGCCATCTATCAACGCAACGTGTTCCCGGATCTCAAAGTCGCCTGGGGCACCTATCCGAATAATCTCGGTCACACCGACGATCCGGGCTGCTTCCGCTGTCACGACGAAGCACACCTTGCGGCCGACAAAAAGACCATCACGCAGGATTGCAACGCCTGCCACCAAGCTGTGGCGATGGATGAAGCTTCCCCCGATATTCTGAAGACTCTCGAATTAACACCAACTAAAAATCAATAGGAGATGAAATGCGCTCAAGATTAATTGTTTTCGCCCTCGCCGCCGCTGCGGTGACGTCCATTCAGGCTGCCGATTCCGCCGCCGGCAAGGCCGCCTACGACAAATCGTGCAAATCCTGCCATGGCCCGGACGGGGCAGGGAACGCTGCCGTCGCCAAAATGATGAAGGTGGATATGAAGGACTTGAAGTCCGCCGACGTCCAAGGCATGAGCGACGACGATTTGAAGAAAGTGATCACCGATGGCAAAGGCAAGATGAAGCCCGTTGCCAGTGCTTCCGCTTCCGCCGCTGACGTTGTCGCTTACCTGCGCACCTGGAAGAAGTAAACGATCACTTCGCGCCCCACTTCCAGTTCCGGATCTCAGGTTTATCCTGACCCTCGGTATCGGCATAGTCGATGCTTTCGATGATCTGCGTCTTCAGCCATTCCTTCAAGTGGGCGCACGGCGCCTGCAGTTTCGGAACCCGATCGATAACGTCGATCGCCAGGTTGTAACGGTCCACCTGATTGCGGATCGCCAGTTCCAGCGGAGTATTGATGTTCCCCTTTTCCTTGTAGCCGCGCACATGGATGTTGGCGTGGTTCGTTCTTCGATACGTGAACTTGTGGATCAGCCACGGATATCCATGGAAGTTGAAAATCACCGGCTTGTCCTTGGTGAAAAGCGAATCGAAGTCGCGATCGGATAGGCCGTGCGGATGTTCCGAGTCCGGCTGTAGCCGATAAAGATCCACAACGTTCACGAAGCGGATCTTTAAATCCGCCACGTTTTGCCGAAGGACGGCGACAGCCGCCAGCGCTTCTTGCGTCATGATATCGCCCGCGCACGCCACCACGACATCGGGCTCCGCGCCGGCATCGTTGCTGGCCCAATCCCATATTCCGATGCCCTTGGTGCAGTGGATGATCGCCGCATCCATGTCGAGATACACCAGGTGCGGCTGTTTATCGGAAACGATGACATTGACGTAGTCTTCACTGCGCAAGCAATGATCGGCAACGCTCAAAAGGCAATTGGCATCGGGCGGAAGATAGATGCGCGTGATCGCGGCGCTCTTGTTGCTGACAACATCCAGGAAGCCGGGATCCTGATGCGTGAAACCGTTATGATCCTGCCGCCAGACCAGCGACGAGATCAGAAGATTGAGCGATGAGATCGGAGCGCGCCAATCGATTTCGAGCTTCGACTTCTCCAGCCACTTCGCGTGCTGGTTGTACATCGAATCGATGATGTGAACGAAGGATTCATACGTGTTAAAGAGCCCGTGCCGGCCCGTCAGAACGTAACCCTCCAGCCAGCCTTCCAGCGTGTGTTCGCTGAGCATCTCCATGACGCGGCCATCGGGAGCAATGTCGGTGCCGTCGGCGTCTTCCGGCTTGATTTCCGCCAGCCAGGTCTTCCAGCTCGCATCATAAATATCCTGCAAGCGATTCGACGCATTTTCATCCGGGCTGAACACTCGAAAGTTCGTCATGTTGCGGCGCATCACATCGCGTAGGAACTTCCCCAGCGCCTCGGTGGGTGAGATTTCCTTGGTTCCGGGACTCTCGATGGCAATCGCATAATCGCGAAAATCTGGAAACAGCAGCGGCTTCCGAAGCTTGCCTCCATTGGCATGCAGATTGGCGCTCATGCGTCGTTCCCCAACCGGCGGCAGTTCGCGGAGTTCAGCAATTAACGCGCCATGTGCATCGAAGAGTTCTTCGGGGCGATAGCTGCGCATCCATTGTTCGACGATTTTGAGATGCTCCGGATTCGTTTTGACATCCAGCACCGGCACTTGATGCGCCCGCCAAAAACCCTCCACCCTGTGACCATCCACCTGTTTCGGCCCGGTCCAGCCTTTGGGCGTACGCAGGATGATCATGGGCCAGCGCGCGCGCTCCGGCTTCCCTGTCCGCCTGGCCTCTTGCTGAATAGACCGAATCCGCTTAACGCAATCCTCTACGGTGGCAGCCATATGTTGATGCATCAATTGCGGATCGTCACCCTCCACCACAACCGGAGTCCAGCCATAGCCCTTGAAAAGATCTTCGAGTTCCTGCGGCGTGATGCGCGCCAGCAAGGTCGGGTTAGCGATCTTATAGCCGTTCAGATGCAGGATCGGCAAGACAGCGCCATCGCGGATCGGATTCAAGAATTTGTTCGAATGCCACGAGGTGGCAAGCGGCCCAGTTTCTGCCTCACCGTCTCCCACCACCACGCTCACGATTAAGTCGGGATTATCGAACGCAGCGCCAAACGCGTGCGAAACGCTGTAGCCCAGCTCGCCACCTTCGTGAATCGACCCCGGAACCTCGGGTGTACAATGACTGCCCAACTGGCCCGGGAACGAAAACGCGCGGAAGAGCTTGAGCAAACCCGCTTCGTCCTGACTCTTTTCCGGGTAGATCTCCGAGTAGGTTCCTTCCAGATAGCAGTTGGAAATTACCGCCGGCGCGCCGTGTCCCGGACCCGAAATATAGATCATGTCCAGGTCG
>Ga0210383_10003141_pt1 | contig 14855 bp, 8 predicted proteins | sample IncBWC14OmetaG_FD_160072 | JGI IMG/M metagenome (GOLD analysis project Ga0210383, IMG submission 160072) | Forest soil microbial communities from Barre Woods Harvard Forest LTER site, Petersham, Massachusetts, United States - Inc-BW-C-14-O ...
AGTTTCCCGAATTGACTGGTGTTGACGTTGGCCGTGGTCAGAATTGTTTCCGAAGTGTTCTGCCCCGTTCGCGCATTATCATTATGCTGCGTAAGAACAGAAACCTGCCCGAAAGCCGGCATCGCAGAGACGCAAAACAATAATGCGAAGGCCCAGCAGAAGACACTTCGCCGAGTGAGGGACAAATCACCAAAAATAATGGCGCGGAAAATCCACGTGAACTTTGGAATTGTGAACGGCCCCCGGAGTTTCTGGTTTTACTGCGCAGCTGGAAAGTGATGTGACGATAGCACAAGTTAAAATGAGAATGTGGGCGAAAGGAAAATTTGAACTAAGGAAATTAAGGCCTAGGAGTCCTAGAACTTCGCTGCAAAATGGGGCGAAGAGATGGGTTGATCACATCCTCATCAAGTCCGCGCGCCAATTGGTATCGTTTCGCGAGGAGGAACCTCTTAATCTTCGCAGGAGACAATTGTTGATCCGCACTTTGCGGTCTGATTTGTGTGCTGTCTTGCGGAGCGCTGCTGCCCGAAAGTTAGTGCGGGTTGCCATCGATCGCAAGATTTGTGCGATTCCTAAAATCGAGAATCGCCATCATCCTCTTGCGAAACTATGAGGTGTAAAAGAGAGGGCAAAAATGCGAGCGCGGCAATTTAGACGAAGAGCCATTGCGGTGGCATGTTTACCGGCAGTATTGGCGTGCGCGCTTTTCTTTCTGCTCAATCCGCGCGGTTACCGCGCGCTCGTTGTCGCGAGATTATTTCGAACAAACAACCCGCCAATTGCTGTTCCGCTCCCGAAGGATTTTCGTCCACAGGTTCCTCCCGGTTTTACTGCATCCGTGATGGCTGAGGGCTTCGATGAACCGCGATGGCTAGCAACTGCTCAGAATGGCGACCTGTTTGTAGCGGATTCCAGGGCTGGAAAGGTGATCGTTCTCCATTTTTCCGCGTCAAACGATCGAATTCAATCAAGGGAGATTTTCGCCGATCATTTGCTTCTCCCATTCGGCATTGCCTTTCACGAAGATTTCGTTTATGTGGCCCTCACGAACAAAGTCGTACGTTTTCGTTATGACCGTGACACTTCGAGAAGACTCGGCGAAATGGAGGCAATACTTGACCTGCCTGGGTTGGGCTATAACCAGCATTGGACTCGATCTCTCGCCTTCAGCCCGGACGGGAGTGAACTATTCGTATCCGTCGGATCAAGAACAAACATTTCGATCGAATCGGATCCACGCCGCGCCGCAATTCTGGTGATGGAACCCGACGGCAAAAACATGCGAGTCTACGCAAGCGGCTTGAGAAATGCTGTCGGCATCGCATTCAATACAGCATCTGGTGATCTCTGGGCTAGTGTCAATGAGCGCGATGATATAGGCGAAGACACTCCTTCTGATTTTTTCACTCACGTCGTTCAGGGCGGTTTCTATGGGTGGCCCTATGCCTACTTGGGCCCGCATGTCGACGATCGCGTGGCTACCCAGCCTGAATTAGTCGAGAAAATCATCGTGCCCGATCTGCTGCTCGGAGCTCATGTGGCGCCTCTTCAATTCGTTTTTTACGAAGCGAAGCAATTTCCTCCGTTGTATTGGCACGGGGCTTTTGTGGCTGAACACGGATCCTGGAATCGCAAGGTTCGAACTGGTTACCAAGTGATTTTCATTCCCTTCCGCGATGGATTCCCGTCGGGAGAACCTCGTCCTTTCCTCTCCGGTTTTGTGCCTGACCCTAACGGCAAAGAGGTCTACGGGCGAATGGTTGGTGTTGCGATCGCTCGCGACGGATCGCTCCTGGTCTCAGACGACGCACAAAACCTTATCTGGCGGGTCTCCTACAACGCAAGGTCCTCGCCTTTGCACTAGGCGCAATCGAGCGGTCGATGCGCGCAAATTTTCCCAACACAAAGCAACCTGTGCGATCGCCGTAGAAATTATGCGGTGATGGTAGACTTACCGGGATCACACTTACATATGAAAGATCTGGAATCTGAGTATCAGTTCGGAGAATTGAACTACAAGCAGTCGAATAGAACTGTGATACTTGCTATCGTCGGCATCCTTTTTCTTACGCTTTATCCTTTTCGTTTTTCACTTCGCTCGAATGCGCCACGGCATGGCTCCCCGTTTCTTCTTGTCAGCGGGATGAAGACGAGTGGGCCATTTGCTGCTCTCTTGAATATCGCTTTGTTTGTTCCTTTCGGGTTTGGTCTTTCGCAGAAGCTGCGGGAAAAAGGAAAATCCGGGGCCTCCATTTTTGGGATCACAGTAGTGGCCGGCGCGCTTTTCTCCTACGGCATTGAGTTCACGCAGATTTATGTTCCGACGCGAGATTCGGGGTGGGAGGACGTTTTTACAAACACGACCGGAGCAGTGGTCGGCTATCTCGCATCTGAATTGTTCGGTACGTCCGCGTTAAGACTTCTCGCAGCATGCGAATCCCGTCTCGATCGGCTTCTTGATTTGAATCAAGCTCTCTGGAGTATTTCATTCTACTTTTTCTTATGGATCTTGTTTTCCGTGCCGCTTCAGATGGAGTCACAGTTGAAGAATTGGTCTCCGGATTCCAGGATTTTAGTCGGCAACGACTCTGCGGGTCACCGCGATGGGGCCTGGAAAGGAGAAATTGTCCAATTCCAGATATGGGATCGCGCTTTGCCGGCGGTTTTGGCGAAGCGAATTACTGCGGGAGAGATCGGCCCCGAAACCCTCTCTCCCTTTGCATCCTACCGGTTTTCGCGAACCTCTTCGATTCGGGATGACAACAATTTTCTTCCCGATTTAAACTGGACACCCAGTTCGCCTGATGCTGCAGGACATCAACCGGTAGTCCTCACCGGGGGGGCTTGGCTGGCGTCGAAAACTCCCGTCACCTCTTTGGTTCAGGCGCTGCAAAGGACGAAACAGTTCTCTTTGAGAGTCGTAGTAACTCCCGATGAGTTGGAAGGCGCCGACGGACGAATTGTGACGATCGCAGGAGAAGGGGGCGTTACCGATCTCAGCTTGCGGCAGAAAGAGGCCCACCTTGTATTCTGGTTTCGCAATCCGCTCTCGGTGCGCCGAGATCAACAGCTCGCTTGGACGATTCCCGACGTTTTCGTTTTGCACCAAATCCGTGACATTTTGTTCACGTACGACGGTTCAAATCTCTCACTCTACATTGACGGCAAGAAAGATCCCCATTTCTACGAACTGACGCCGGGAACTCCGCTGGCCCAGCTGGCTCGCCATGTGAAGCCGAACGAACTGGAAGGCTATACCTATATATATTATGCGCTTGTCTTCTTTCCTGGGGGCGCGCTAATCGGCCTCGGAGCGAGACATGTTGCGTCCAAGGGTGCCTGGAAGGTGCTCTACCTAGTTATTACGGCGCTGGCGTCTTGCGTCTGTTTGGAGTTTCTCCTGGTCTGGGTGAGCGGCCGTCCGTTTTCGTTCGGCAATGTACTTCTTTCGATTGTGCTTACAATCGCCGGTATCCTCTGGATTAATTCGGATCGTCGGGCGCCGCATCCGGCGCTCTCAGTGTAGCGCCATCGGTTCACTGGTTGATTCTCTGCCGTGGCGTTTCGATTGACGGTAATTTCCTCTCGGCCCAACCGATGGTTTATACTTTCCAAATGGCCCGGTATTCCTTGCACGAAGATTTAGGACGAAGACAAGAAGGCAAAGGCTCCTCCGACCGCGCCTTCGGCATAGTTATCGGCTTCTTCTTCTTGCTGGTGGCGCTTTCGCCTTTGCGATCGCATCACCCGACGCGCTGGTGGGCCTTAATGTTGTCCGGATTTTTTGTTGTCTTTGGTCTGCTGAAACCTGCCTGGTTGAGCCCGCTGAATCGATACTGGACAAAACTTGGCGTCCTCATGGGGCGCATCGTCGGCCCGGTGGTTACGGCGGTTCTGTTCTATTCGGTTGTTACCCCGACTGCATTGCTGTTCCGTTTGTTCGGGAAAGATCCTTTGAGGATCCGCTTGGATCCCAGTGCGCTCAGTTACTGGATCGAACGCACGCCGCCCGGGCCTGCGCCGCAGACAATGACGAATCAATTCTAGGAGAATCTGAGGATGTCGTTTCTAAGAGACTTTTGGGCTTTCTTAAGCACGCGTAAGAAGTACTGGCTGTTGCCAATTCTTCTCATGATGTTCGCGCTCGGCGCGCTGCTCGTGTTTGCTCAGGGAAGCGCAATCGCCCCCTTCATCTACACGCTGTTCTAGCGGCTCCCGTTGAATGAGAATTCTAGGCATCTCTGCTTTTTACCACGATAGCGCCGCAGCGTTGGTGCGCGACGGGGAAATCGTTGCCGCTGCACAAGAGGAGCGGTTCACGCGGAAAAAGCACGATTCGCGATTCCCGGCGAAAGCAGTGGAATACTGCCTGGCCCAGGACGGCATCGGCTTGGCCGACGTCGACTGGGTCGCCTTCTACGACAAGCCCTTCCTGAAGTTCGAACGCTTGCTGGAAACATACGTTGCCTTCGCTCCGCGCGGCCTGCGTTCGTTCGCGATGGCCATGCCTCTCTGGGTACGCGAAAAGCTGTTCCAAAAGACCCTTCTGCGAGACGAACTGAAGCAGTTCAGCGCGGATTTTGATTGGGACAATCGGCTCCTCTTTACCGAACATCACCAGAGCCACGCGGCCAGCGCATTCTATCCATCACCGTTTGAGGAAGCGCTCATCCTCACGATGGATGGAGTTGGCGAATGGGCCACTACTTCGGTCGCTCGCGGCCATGGCAATCATCTTGAAATCATCAAGGAAATCCACTTCCCTCACTCTCTCGGCCTCCTGTATTCCGCGTTCACGTATTACACTGGCTTCAAAGTCAATTCGGGCGAGTATAAGGTGATGGGCCTCGCTCCGTATGGATCGCCGCGCTTCGCAAGTCGGATCTTGGATCACCTGATCGACCTCAAACCCGATGGTTCCTTCCGGTTGAATCTCAACTATTTCAACTACTGCACCGGTCTTACGATGACCAACGGCAACTTCGATCGCCTTTTCGAAGGGCCGCCTCGGAAGCCCGAGGAACTCCTTACGCAACGCCACATGGATCTCGCCGCGTCCGTGCAGGTGGTGTTGGAGGAAGCTGTGCTCCGGATGACTCGCTCACTCGCTGACGAAACGGGCGCGAAAAATCTCTGTTTGGCGGGCGGCGTCGCTCTAAACTGTGTTGCGAACGGTAAATTGCTTCGCGACGAGCGTTTCGAAAAACTGTGGATTCAGCCGGCAGCCGGAGATGCGGGCGGTGCACTCGGCGCGGCATTGGCCGCCTATCACTCCTTCAAAGATCAGCCTCGCAAAGTGAATAAGTGCGGCGATAGCATGAAAGGCTCCTACCTCGGCCCCGAATTCTCGCAAAAAGACATCGAAGGACGCTTGAGCGCCGCCGGAGCAAAGTATACGGTGCTCGATGACAACGCTCTGGTCGATGCCTGCGCCGAGGCTCTGGAGGAGGAAAAAGCAGTGGGCTGGTTCCAGGGACGCATGGAATTCGGTCCTCGAGCGCTCGGCGGGCGTTCGATCCTAGGAGACGCGCGCTCTCCGAAAATGCAATCGATGCTGAATCTCAAGGTGAAATTCCGCGAATCCTTCCGCCCGTTTGCTCCTTCCGTATTGCGCGAGCACGTTTGCGAATGGTTTGAACTCGATCAGGACAGTCCTTACATGCTGCTCGTCGCAGACGTCCGGGAAAACCACAGGAGGCTAATGACGAAAGACGAAGAGAAACTGTTTGGCATCGAAAAACTAAATGTTCCGCGCAGCGATATTCCCGCGGTGACCCACGTTGATTATTCCGCTCGCGTTCAAACCGTGCACAGAGAAACCAATCCTCGCTATCACGCCCTCATCGGCCGATTCTACGAGCGAACGGGATGTCCGGTGATCGTGAATACGAGCTTCAATGTTCGTGGTGAGCCAATCGTCGGCACGCCCGAAGATGCCTTCCGCTGTTTTATGGGCACCAATATTGAGGTACTGGCCATCGGCAATTGCTTCTTGCGTAAGGAAGAGCAAGACTCGGCCCTCGCGAAGCAATATCAATCTGCGTTCGAACTTGATTGACGGACCGTAGCGCCCCAACACCTCTACCTGTTCCGGTTGAGTTCTAGAACTGCTAGCTCTCGAAATTTCTCAATTTTTCATCGCTTTTCGCCGACCTTCCGCGGCTTCCATGTGATAACTTTTCTGGACTTCATAGCGTCGGAGGCGAGCGAAAAAAGGTTCCAGCGATTGTCGTCCAAAATGTTTTGATCGATCGAATATTTAGAGCTATTTCGTTGGCCGCTATAAGACGGTGCAAGGTTCGTCAAAGACACGACAACAAATCCTTGGTCATAGAGATCAAAGTTGGTAGACTGTCGACCTCGTTGTTTGGGGATGCCCAGCCCCGTAGGAAATCACAGGCGATCATTTGTAACGCTCAGAGCTTGCCGTGCCAACCGAATCGGTTGTTTCCACTTACGCGCAAGAGTCAAATCTCAATCTTTGAGAAAACAGGGAGCTGACTTACAATCTCCTACAGTTGTCGTAATGCTTTGTTTGCTCCGTGGAATTACAGTATGTTATTGATATTGTTAATGTTATTGGAAAATAGCTCTAGCGCCTGGGCTCGGACCCAGAACGCGTTGGGAAGAAAAGAAGTACTAGTCCAGCCCGCTGGGGGAATTGTGAAGCGTTTTCTCTTTCTCGTTCTAGCCCTCTTATCGCCGCTCGCGCTTTGGGCTCAGGTCCCGAACCAGTTGGTTACTATCAGTTCGGACGGAAAGTACCTCGTCAATTCCATGACGGGGCAGCCCGTGTTCTTGACCGGGGAAGATGGGTTCCTCGCAACGTTACAAATCACGGACTCTCTGAATCAGACATACCTCAATGACCGAGCTGCGATGGGGTATAACGCAGTTTGGTTAGGGCTGATTGACCAGCTTGACCAGAACAACGAGCCCCACGATGGACAGGGCAATCTTCCTTTCACTAGCGGTGGCGTAACCCCGGACGATTGGTTTGGAGCTCTAAACTCTACCTACTGGTCGCGCATTGATACTTTCGTTTCCAAGGCATCAGCTCTGGGGATCACAGTGTTCCTTCATCCCTCGTTTATCGGGAATCACGATGGAAACGTCTACGACACTCCCCAGTGGAATGGTGCCACGACGGCGCAGATTCAATCCTACTGCTCAGCAGTCGCGTCCAGATATGCCGGCGCAAACAACATCGTTTACGTATTGGGCGGGGATTACGACCCGGGCAATGCGGTGATCTTCGGTAAGGTAAACGCCTGCGGCGCGGCCATTCAGGCGGCTGACCCCAACCACCTCATCACTATCGAAGGCTTCGGCGCGGCGGGCGGTAGCAACCTGAGCACATCGCCCTACACGCCAGCGACCGCACCATCCTGGCTCGGAATCAACTGGGCGTACATGACTCAAGCCACAGCCGTGCAGGTTTGTCAAAATGCTTTCAACACCAATCTCTTCCTTCCTCCTCTACAGGGTGAGGATTGGTACGAAGACGAGCATTCGATCACCGGTTTTCAGGTACGACAGGAAGGCTATTGGGAAGTTTTGAGTGGTTGCTACGTGGGCCGGATGTTTGGCAATCACGAAATATGGTCTTTCAATGCTAACAATGCTGGTCCTCCGACAACATCTTGGCAGACAGCTATCTCATCGGTAGGGTCTGTTTCGCATCAGTTCATGGGTGCCTTGTTCCGCAGCCGCGAGCATTGGCTGATGGTTCCTGATATCAGCCATGCGGTGCTAACTGCGGGATTCGGTTCCGGTTCTACGCTTTCGGTCGCATCCCGGACATCAGACGGGCAATCTGTAATCGCTTACCTGTCGGACGGCAGCGCCACTTCCAAGACGATTAACATGTCGTCGATCGTCTCTTCCTCATCGACAGCGGAAGCTTGGTGGTATAACCCGCGGACGGGCGTCGCGACGCTCATAGGAACCTTCCCAAACAGTGGTTCGCAGAGCTTCACGGCTCCGGATGGCAATGACTGGGTGCTCGTTATCGACGACGCAACGGCGAATCTCGGAGCTCCTGGCGGCGGGACAGGGAATAATCCGGTTCCGAGCATCACTTCGCTCAACCCTTCGTCGGCTACTGCCGGCGGTCCGGCTTTCACACTCACTGTGAACGGCTCGGGATTCATTTCCTCCTCCGTGGTGAATTTCAACGGATCCGCAAGGACGACGACTTTCGTCAATGCGACCCAAATTAAAGTCTCAATACTCGCGTCGGACATTGCTACTTCCGGAACAGGCAATGTTACGGTTACGAATCCTTCTCCCGGTGGCGGCACTACTCCAAATTTTGCTTTCACGATTTCAAGCGCTTCGAATCCGGTGCCAACGCTTGCTTCAATCTCGCCGACGAGCGGTCCTCTTGGTCAAAGTGTTGCGCTCACGCTCACCGGCGCGAACTTCATTGCTTCGTCCACCGTCAATTTTGGAAGCAATCAGAACACGGGCGGAGTGGTTTCCAACGGCGGCGACACGCTCACGATCACGATTCCAGCGGCTCAGCTCAGCACGGCTGGCCCGGCGAGCGTAACTGTCACAAACCCAACTCCGGGCGGAGGCACCACGGGCACGCAGACTTTCACCGTCAATAACAACAACCCCGCGCCAACGATCACGACGATCTCTCCCACGAGCGCAGCGGTCAACGGTGCTGGTTTTACGCTCACGGTAAACGGCAACAACTTTGTGAACGGTTCCGTGGTGAACTTTAACGGAACGGCCAAGAGTACCACCTTCGTCAGTGCGACGAAGGTCGCGGCTTCAATATTGGCCGCGGACCTCTTAACCGTCGGCAACTTCCCCATCACGGTTACGAACCCTGCTCCGGGCGGAGGTACCAGCGCTTCCGTTACGTTTGCGGTGACGAGTTCGTCACCGAGTCTCACATCGCTCTCTCCAACCAGCGCTAGCGCCGGGGGAGCTGCCTTTACGCTGACTTTGGTAGGAACCGGCTTCGCCACCGGCGCGACAGTGAATTTCGGTACAGTAACGATTACTCCTTCCTCTGTTACCAGCACACAGATTGTCGCCACAATCCCCGCCGCGGACATCGCCACCGCCGGCACGGTAAACGTCACGGTTACGAATCCGGCGGGGGGCGGCACGTCGAACGCTCAGAACTTCAGCACCAACAATCCTGCTCCGACGGTAAGCTCCCTCTCCCCAACCAGCACCCCCGCCGGAGGTGCCGCTTTCACCCTGACCGTAAATGGAACCGGTTTTGTCTCTGCTTCGGTCGTGAAATTCAACGCTGCGGCCAAGACCACAACGTTTGTGAGCGCACCGCAGTTGACTGCGGCAATTACAGCAGCCGATATCGCCACGGCCGGTACGGCAACTGTAGCCGTCACGAATCCGGCTCCCGGCGGCGGCACTTCTGGAAATCTGTCGTTCTCGATTAATGCTGCTCCCGCGCCAACCCTTAGCTCTCTCGCGCCAAACTCGGCCACGATAGGGGAAGCAGCTTTCACATTGGCTCTTACTGGCACGGGCTTCGTCGCCGGTGCGACGGTGAATTTCGGCGCTAGTCCCTCAATCACTCCCTCGTCCGTTACCAGCACCCAGATCGTCGCCACGATCCCCGCTGCGGACATAGCTGCAGCCGGCACTTTGAATGTGACGGTTACGAATCCGGCGGGCGGCGGCACGACGAACGCTCAGATTTTCACCATCAACAATCCTGTCCCGACGGAAATCTCGATCGTTCCCCCGAGTGCAAACGCAGGCGGGGCGGCCTTCACACTCACTGTGACCGGCACAGGTTTCGCCTCAGGCGCAGTGGTGAACTTCAACGGCGTTGCCAAGACGACTACGTTCGTAAGCGCCACTCAGGTGACCGCAGCAATAGCGACGGCAGACATCGCCACGGCGGGCACCGTGAATGTGGCGGTTAGGAATCCGGCTCCGGGCGGCGGCACCTCCGGGAATATTCAATTTACGATCAACAATCCCAATGTCACGCTCACGTCGCTCTCTCCCGCCAGCGCGATCGCGGGTGGGACCGGATTCACACTGACCATCAATGGTTCCGGATTTGTCAGCGGCGCGACAGTAAACTTTGGGAGCAATCCGGCGATCACACCTTCGTCGGTCACGAGTACCCAGATCGTCGCGACCATTCCAGCCGCAGATATCGCCACTAGCGGCACCGCCAACGTCACTGTGACGAATCCGTCTCCGGGCGGCGGCATCTCGAGCGCTCAAACCTTTACGATCAATAATCCCGCGCCGACGACGTCGTCGCTTTCGCCCACAAGTGCAACGGCAGGCGGAGCAGGCTTCACCCTGACGGTGAACGGGACAGGCTTTGTATCCGGGTCGATCGTGAAATTCAATGGTGTCGCCAAGGCAACCAGCTTCGTTAGGTCGGCGCAGGTCACCGCGGCGATAACGGCTGCCGACATCGCAACGGCAGGTACGGTGAGCGTCGTCGTGACGAACCCGGCGCCCGGCGGCGGCGCGTCAAACGCTCAGACCTTCACAATCAACAATCCCGCGAATCTGACGATCACTTCGCTTTCTCCTGCGAGTGCAACAGCCGGAAGCGCGGGCTTCACGCTGACCGTGAATGGGACAGGCTTTGTGAGCGGGGCGACCGTGCAATTCAACGGCGCCAATCGGACGACGACGTTTGTTAGCACCACGCAAGTGACGGTGGCGATCATGGCTGCCGATATCGCTACCGCAGGCACGGCGAGTGTGACGGTGACAAACCCGGCTCCGGGTGGCGGCACGTCGAACGCCCAAGCTTTCACAATCAATGGCCCCTCGAACTTGACGATCACGTCGCTTTCGCCGTCGAGCATCACCGCGGGAGGAGCCTCTTTCACTCTCACCGTAAATGGCACCGGCTTTGTCTCGGGGGCAGTCGTAAAGTTCGGTAGCGTCGCGAAGACGACTACGTTCAAGAGCGCGACACAATTGACAGCGGCAATAGCCGCGACTGACATCGCCACGGGCGGCGTTCAGAGCATAACTGTCACGAACCCCGCGCCGGGCGGAAAAACATCGAGCGCTGCAACCTTTACAGTCAACAATGAAGTACCAACGCTCTCCTCACTGTCACCTTCAAGTGTCTTCGCCGGTTCTGGGGCATTTATTCTGACAGTGAATGGTACGGGGTTCGTAAACGGGGCGAGCGTGCAGTTGAACGGTGCCGCTCGGATAACAACCTTCGTCAGCAACACACAGTTGACGGTCGCGATCCTGGCTTCCGATATCGCGGCGGCTGGAACGGCAAACGTGACCGTGACAAATCCCTCCCCGACGACTGGTCCGTCTGCTTCGCAGGCTCTCAACATCAGTAACGAGAATAATCCGGTCCCGGCGATCTCGACCCTGGGTACCACTCACGTCACCGGAGGCGCGGCCTTTACGCTCACGGTGAACGGTTCGAACTTTGAACAGAAATCGGTCGTGAATTTAAATGACAAAGCGGAAGCAACCACTTTTGTAAGTTCGACCAGAATTTCCGCGGCGATTCCGGCAAGCGAACTCTCGGTAGCCGGCAGCATGAACGTCACCGTGACCAATCCCGCACCCGGCGGCGGCACGTCTTCCGCTATTGCGTTGTTCGTCGATGGCTACACTGTTGACGGGTCTTCCACCGCGTCCGTTGCGTCAGGCCAACCGGCGATGCTTCAGATCACGGTGACGCCAACCGCAAACGGATTCTCCAATCAAGTGGCGTTCAGCATTTCCGGCTTACCGTCGGGCGTATCCGCTCTGTTCGCTCCGGTGTCCGTCACGCCCGGTGGAAAACCCACAACCACCATGCTGACCATTACGGATGGAGGCGCAGCGGCTTCCCGGGTCAAGTCCCAGGCAGGAATTTCTGGCGGCATCGCGCCGACGTTTCTTTTGATCGGCGTGACAGTGCTACTGGCATGGCTTGGCTTCGAGACACGCGGCCGTTCGATTCCCGAGATGAGCCATTACGCCACCGTTGGGTTATTCGTTTTCATGCTGTTTGCCGGAAGCGTGCTCGGCGGTTGCGCGCTCGGCGTCACGAGCTCGCCCGGCAGTCAGGCGTCTCAGGTCACCGTAACGGCAACGTCAGGGACAATGACGCAAACACTCGGAATTTCGCTTACGGTGACTCGTTAGCTGCATTTATTGGACGGAGCCCAGAAGTCGTTCTTGGTCTGTTTCAAGCCGCGTATCGACGATTAGAGAGGTTCGTCGGACTTCGGGACCAAAGCATCAGAGATTTTCTATTGGGCGGCAAGAACGATTTTGCAGTGCGTAATTAACGGCGCAAAACCTCACTGTGGCTATTTACAGGTCGAGGCGAGCGGCTGCTGCGAAGTGACGTTGATGCGGCTGAGATTCGTGTCCTTGATTAAAACGCCTTTCACAGCCATCTTCTCTCCTTGATGACCCGATGGATTGAACACGCCTGTACCCACAAGTTGATACTCTTGCTCGCCCAACGGTTTCGCTGCCTCTTCCTTTAGTTCCGCCATCGATGTTGCCTGCGTTTTGTTCACAACAAGCTCACTCCCGTGGGTCAATGTCCACGTTCCAGATGCACTCTGCTCCAAACAACCGACCGCTGCCACGATGTCAAGAGCGCCATCTTTCTTCTCCGGCAGAGCGGCATTGCTCTTCCCGCTCATCCCCTGTTGGGGATCGACAGTCTGCGTCAGCTTAGCCGGATTCTCGCTGTCGATCGAGTACTGGATAAATGGACTGAACATTTCATCCCAGCTCTGGTTCTGATCGCGAAAATGCACTTCTTTGTCGGGACCAGGATTGTGCGCGGGATTGGAATCCTCATGCCCGTGGTGATGCATGAGAAGTTCGTTCTTCGTGGAATTGTCATAGTGCGCAGTAATGACCAGTTTGCTGCCCGCCGGAAGCTTCAGCGGGGTTTCGAGGTCATAGGCTAACTGCCAGTGGAAATCGTACTTCGGCACCCTGAGCACTTTTTGCTCCCGCCCGTCCGGGTAGACCACAGTGTACGTGAAGTCCTTACCTCGCAAGTGGGCATGCGGCTGTAATTGATAAATGGTTATTGGTTCGGTGTAGGCCGTTATCCCGATCACTTCGTAGTTCTCTGCGTTTGGCGGGATCGGGGGAATCGCTACGCCGGCACCTTCGGCTTTCTCCCCAGGGGCATCCGTTAGCAATTGCTGCCCGTTGGCGATGAGGCTCTCGCCTGAGGCGGGCACTCGAAACAGCTGATGTTTCGGTGGTTCCCGCTCGAACCAAAAACCGATCTTGGTCCGGTCCTTCTCCGGTTCCCCTCTCATCTGGTAGTGCAAGTTGCAGTTCAGATACAAACTATCGCCCCCCTTCAGGAGCTTGGCGCTTCCGTCTTCGTACATCTCGAACGTCGTGCCCGGCGTGTAGACTCCCAGCATATCGTACACTTTGGAATTTCCCGGAACCGCTACTGCCGGCCGAATCCCAAGCGCACTTTCCGGTAAGCCTTGCTGGCGGACGAACGCTGCGAGTTGGTTCAGGTTGCTAGGTGTCACGCTCTCAGGAAATGCCAACTCCGTGAACGCCATGTGGTGCACAAGGGCGGGATTGCCCGGGCGAACCTGGATGGCGACAACCCACTTGTCCGTGGGGAACGGCACCTTCATCAGGTATCTCAAGTATGGGATTTCACCGGGAGCTCGCACCTCAAACTCCGGCAGCGTGATGACGGCATCTGGCGCGAGTCCGTTCGGATGTAGCCAGCCTTCCTCAAAGGTTGGCGCGGGCGGCAGGTCGGCATCATTCCCTTTCGGAGCGCCCGCCTTCACCCAATTGACCAGCGTTTCAATTTCTTGTTCGCTGAGCCGGGGATCGTTGCGAAATTTCGCGCTTCCATTGGGATCCGCTGGCCACGGCGGCATCTCTCGTTTCAGGACCTTTTCTTTTATCGACTCAGCCCAAGGCCGCGTGCTTTCGTAGGACAAAAACGAAGATTCCCCTGCGATTTGCCCCGGGCGATGGCAATTCGCACAACTCTTGAAAAGGATCGACGCTACATCCTTGTCGAAAGTCGGTGAAGGGCCATCCGCTGCGATAGCGATCCCCTTGGAACCGATCGTAAATACGCTGGCTGCCAAGGCCATCAATATCAATTTTCTGAGTATCGATATCGTCAAAACGAAAATCCCCCCATCCACGTGCTGCGACCCAAAACCTCTGACTTACATTTTTGATAACACCCATACTAATACGCATCGGATGTAGCTCGTATGCTGACTGTGAAAAACCCCGAGATTATAGGGATTCGCCAGCCTAGCACCTCTATTCAGTCTGTTCCTCCGTTGCCGGTAACCCCCTTTGTGGAAGGGCACGACTCGAAAAAGGTACCCTCACGTTGGCCGTGCGCTCGGTGCCTGGGAGCCCACCCGATCGTCAGCTAGATATCGCTCTCCTCACGGTGACGGCAACGTCCGGAACGCTAACGCGAACATTCGGAGTCAGGCTCATGGTGACCTTCGCGCTGTCAGGCCTAGCATTACTAGTCCCAGAGCAGCTGGCTTTGTTTGGTTAGTGTTCGCTTTCATTCACAGTTGCCGTTGTGCTAAGGTCTGTGGGCCCTGCTACTCAGCCGCTGTGGCTTTACCACTCCAACCCAGGGGTTGTCCGATGTGGAAAACGTGTCCACCTCTCGTTGCTACTTTTAGACGCCGGATCTGTGATGTTTTCAATTGCGACCTCTACCGAAGCTTCGGTGTGATCGCTCTTTTCTGTATGGCTGCGATGCCGGCTTTCGGGCAGGTTTCTGTTCTTACGCAGCATAATGATAATGCGCGAACGGGGCAGAACACTTCGGAAACAATTCTGACCACGGCCAACGTCAACACCAGTCAATTCGGGAAACT
>Ga0210383_10003144_pt1 | contig 14848 bp, 23 predicted proteins | sample IncBWC14OmetaG_FD_160072 | JGI IMG/M metagenome (GOLD analysis project Ga0210383, IMG submission 160072) | Forest soil microbial communities from Barre Woods Harvard Forest LTER site, Petersham, Massachusetts, United States - Inc-BW-C-14-O ...
GTGTGCCGCCAGCACTGCTTTAGGCAGTGCGTGTCTTGCGGCCAGCATTTCGGTGTCCGCTTTTGGGGTCAGGTTCTGCTCCTGCAAGACTGTCAAGGTAAGACTGTTGATCTCTCGCGTAAGAACCGTAATTTGATTAAGAACTACTTGGGCGGAGCGCACGTCGTCGACTTGGTTCCTTTGAAGCCAAGAGAGAGCAGCCAGGACGCCGATGGCCGTCGCGAGAAAACCAAATAGGAGGGCCAATTTCAGACGTGCGACTAGATTCCCAGATCGTGGGTTGAGGATTCTCCGCGTAGCCGGAACCATCCTTATCATGAAGATCCGAGCAGCTCTCTTCGCAAGCGCGCCCGTGCAAAAATTGGGAGAGGTGGAGCGGCTGATCCGCCTTTCGGCACGTGCCACCTACTACTATCGAAGGTCAGGTCCGGTTTTGGCACGTGCAGATGAGCGCGTCACATTACGAAAGTGCTTGTGGTTTTGGTTTGATGTACAACAGAGAAGCCGCCGAGAGCAAGAGCCGTTCGACGTTCGCGCGCATACTCGCACGATGTCACGAGTCAAGAGTGATTGCAGATCAATGCGACAGGGCTGGCACCTTGAAAATTATCTTCGTACCGAGCAGTTATGAACAGTCAATGCCAGTCTCCGAAATGTAGCATTCCTCTGGAACAAGGGTTGGACTATCGAAGACGAACAGTGTCAGAAGGTCGGCGGAGGGTATAAGGCAGTGAGGTTCAGATTTTTGCTGTTTCTCTGAATGGAGCCAACATTTTATCTACGCCGATCCAGAGTCCAACAACTATGTTTGTTCAGGATGGCGGCTCGATGTCAATCGAACCGCCCGCCCTTACGCCTAAGCCTGCTTTTTCTTCTCTTGATCGCGTTGTTCTTGTTCTGACCGCGGGTTCTTGGGCTGTCCGCCCGGGTTCTGCTGCTTTTGCTGCACAGGCTGGTTCGGCTGGCTTCCAGGCTTCTGTTCCGAAGAGGGTTTCTGCGTGTCGATGGGTTGTGGGTTGCGATTTTCTTGATCTGACATTGTCTTCTCCTTGGACGGTCTGTTTTGATGTTGGATGTTCGAAAGAGAGATTGGCCGCTCGGACCGCTTGTTTCGTCGCGCGGTGGTTCATTGCGTGGCAGGTGGTGACCTGAGATAAGTGCTGCGCGCCGCGCCGCCGTTTCCAACCTTAGCGCCAGCGAGAGTATCCCCAGCCTCCGCCGCCGAGCAAGAACAACACCAACAGAACAATCAATATGGTCTCCATGCGGTACCTCACTTGTAAGAGGAAGCTCCAGACTAACCTTTGTAACGGTGGTCTCGGGTCTTCGCTACAAAAAGAATAGAAGTTGCCAACGCGGAAGTCTGGTCAGATTAGACCACTTTGGCGTTCAGGCTTTCGGGGTCGCCGCCCGCGGGATTGTGAGCAGATTCACGTTATGATTTGGAGACGGAGTTCGTTCCGACTCTCTCATGCCGACATTCGCCCCGGTTCGATGGACGCGATTGCTGTTGAAGTCGCTGGGCCCCGGCATCATCACCGGCGCCGCCGATGATGACCCGTCCGGCATTGCCACATATTCGGTTGCGGGCGCGCAGTTTGGAACGAACCTTCTCTGGACTGCACTCCTGACCTGGCCGCTGATGGCCGCGGTTCAGATGATGTGTGCCCGAATCGGTAAAGTGACGGGGCAAGGACTGGCCGGCAATTTTAGTCAGCGATTTCCAGGTTGGTTGCTGCGCGTCTTCATTGTTGCCCTGCTGGTGGCTAATACCATCAACATCGCGGCGGACCTCGCCGGCATGGCCGACGCTGCCGAAATGCTGTCGGGGATCAATTCGCACTTCTGTGTAGTGGTGTTCGCGCTCCTGATTTCGTGGGCGACCGTCCAACTCCAGTATCACCAGATTGCGAATGTGCTCAAATGGTTGGTGCTGGTGCTCTTCGCCTACCCGATCACCGCGTTCGTGGTGGGAGCCGACTGGGACCGAGTTGCGCGCGCAACCCTCATACCTTCGCTGCCGCACACCAGAGACGAATGGTCGATGCTCGTGGCCATTCTCGGCACTACGATCAGTCCCTATTTGTTCTTTTGGCAGGCGAGCGAAGAGGTGGAAGAAGAAAAATCAGCGGGTCAGAATACGCTGGCCAAACGGAGAGGGGCAACGCTCAAAGAGCTGGAGCTGCGGAACATTGATGTGGGAGCGGGTGCTTTTTTCTCGAATATGGTCATGTTCTTTATCATCCTGACTACTGCGATTACCCTCAACCGTCACGGCATCAACCACATCGAAACGACTCGGCAGGCCGCCGCAGCGCTTCGGCCGTTCGCGGGCAAGTTTGCCACGACCCTTTTTACCATCGGCATTGTCGGGGTCGGATTTCTTGCCATCCCGACGCTGGCGGGATCGGCGGCCTACGCCTTCGCGGAAACGCTGGGGTGGCGCCAAGGCCTGAACAAGAAACTGAAGCAGGCCCGTTGGTTTTACGGTCTTATTCTGTTCTCGACGGGAGTGGGTGTCGCACTGGACTTCGCGCGCGTTAACCCGGTGAGGGCGCTCTATTGGACAGCGGTCATCAACGGATTGTTAGCTCCATTCCTCTTAGTCGCCATCCTGATCGTCGCTTCGGACAAGAAACTGATGCAGGGGCAACCGAGTTCCCGTTTGGGATGGACCGTCGTAGCGATCACTACTGTGGCAATGTTCGCTGCGGGTATAGCCATGTTTGTTGTATAGACTGCCGCTCCGGTTGTCGTCGTGCCGAACATTAGGGGATACCCATGACCATTTCCCAGAACTGTGCAGTTTGGACCAGCCGAGCGATTCTTTCCAAGGCTACGCTGTATCCGGGGGGGGATGAAAGGTCTCGGCAAAGGAGGCTGCCCTTGCCTCTTTGGAAAGAAACAATCGAAATATGATACCCATAACCAACAAGCCACCCAAACTGCGTAAGGCTCCCCAGCCGCCTCTCTCGTACCCCGGGGCACCTCCTGATTCGGACCGAGCCAAAAGGCCTCCGCTCGCCGAGGCCGCTGCCTCCGGCCAGGAGCTGAATCCCGGAGATCGCGTCGAAGGTTTGGGCAACTTTGGAAAACCAACAGGAGAATTCGGCACAGTTCAGCAAGCCAACGACGATGATGCGGTGGTCAAGTGGGATGATGACGGTCGCGTGAGGGTGCACCAGCCGTCTCTGAAGAAGATCTAACAAAGCACCACCGGGTCATTGCGGAGCGCGAGTGGCATTCGACTGAGACCCACAATGGTCTTATGGCTTTTCGATAACTTTTTCCACCTGGCCGATTTTTTTCTGGATTTTCCCGGCTACGTTTTCGCCAATACCTTCGCCTTCCAAGCTGGGATTGTTCGTGACCTGTCCCACCTTTTCCTTAATTTTGCCTTTCACTTCGTGAATGTTGCCTGCAATCTCGTCCTGGGTGCTTGGCTTCATAAACCATTGCCTCCTCTGAAACGATTGAAACGATCTTGAACTTGGACTTGGAATTTCCTCTAGGTGTTCTCACCAGCTTTATCGATGGTTCTGCATACTCCGGTTCTGCATACTCCGCAACCGAAAGATTCGCTCCTATGCGCAGCAGTTTCATTGTTTATGATCGTTACCCTATTTAGTGCGTCAGCGTAGGTAATCTCGCTACCCGGGCTGCCGACTGAGCGGATAATAGCTAATCTCTTGCCGAACCTCCACCTGCGGTTGCCAAGTGCTGATCGGCCTTCGAGCGCTGGTTCTTCGTTTTGGCCCCCCGGCAAACAACGTAACTGGCGATAATCGCCACTGCAATCATGCGTCATACGAAGACGCAGCGATCGATCCGCATCGATGCAATTCTGCGATCGCGGGCAACAACTGGCTAGCCAAGCGATCCTTAGGTACGAAAGCATCTACCACTTTCAGGACCTGCTCCGGAACGTCCCTTGATGCGGAGAGCATGATGATGGGAGCTTTTGGCCTCAGGCGTCTCATTTCGATTGCGACCTCTTGTCCGTTCATCTCGGGCATGAAATAGTCGACGATCACGACGTCAACCGGATGTAGAGAAGCCAGCTCTAGTCCTCTGCCGCCACTGAGCGCGGTTAGAACCGTATACCCAAAGGTTTCAAGAAATGCCTTTTCGCATTCCAATACATCCTGGTTATCGTCAATGCAAAGAAGAACTCCGCTTGACGGTTCAGACGACGGAGGCATGGTTCCCCTTCTATGGTTCCCCTTCTAAGGAACCAATTCTCCGACACTGGAGTCAAAGAAGCTGTTCAAAATTGCACAAAACACACCTACTATTCTTGCTATTCGTTGATCCACAGTTTGTAGATTAGTTTCTTAGGGCGTCATTTCCTAGACTTCTCGTGGAACCCAAGCTCAAAGTGCCGGTTTTCTTGCCAACGCTCCTAGCTCGTCGGACGGACGGTTTGGGTGGGATCCCACAGTTTCCCGAGGCCTTCCTGTTTTTCTTCCAGGATCAGATTAATCTCGCGGACAAGCGCGTTGAATTTCTCTAGGCCTTGCTCATTCGACGCCATCTCCGCCAGTTGCTTTAAGCGCTCATCGCGATCCGTCATGGGTTGAAAGTCATAGCATCTGCGGGTTGCCTGCCGGATTTTCAGACGCCGGGTTTGTCGGATCGCTGACTGGCATCAAGCGAGACATCTGCAAACGGTTCTCTCTTCGTCGTGTGCGATACGCTTCCACAAAGTGGTGGTGGCGCGAGCGATTCCCTCGGGCCGCGCCACCAGAGGAACTGATGGACAAAATAGGGGAAGAGGCACACCAGTTCCGTCACATCCCATCATTCGGGTCAGCCTAAATTGTTCACTCGATTGTTGTCTGTTCAAGATTGCTCAATATTGAAAACATTTGCCGAGCCTGCCGGGAGGTGGGAACAGGATATCCCTCCCGAGTAATGGATACCCCTTCCATGCCTGTAAGGTACGTGTTGTTGATAAAGAGTTGCCCGGCCATCCTGAAATTATGGTGTGCGGTTCGAATCGGAATGCTGAGAAGTCGAGCAAGAACGACTAGTGATTGTTCGCCACAACGATGTGCCTGTTGAGTATGTCCGCGGCTTGAGTAAGTGTCAGATCATCGGATACCTGCTGGAACTCCCGGCGGTTTTCTCTCTTCTGCACGCCGACGCTCTTGAACAAGAGAGCTTTCCCCGTCATTTCCAAACTCATGGCAGTCACATCCCAGTGGCCTGGGACAACCTCTGCCTGAGTAACTTCAAAGTGGCCCCCTCTGTCCAGCTGTCCCAGCAGGCCGAATCCGAATTTCACGTCCTGCGTGAGATGACCATTAAACCCTGCTAGTCGCTCCTGTTCGCAGTCGACCCACATCTCGCCTTCCATATCATGGAAAACGCTGGCCTCCAGAGACGGCGGATGAAAATTCGAGTTTGGTCTAAAGCTCAGCTTTACCAGGTTTCCGTCACCCCCCGTGTAGCTAAACACAAATGCGTCGGGCAGCATCTTGAACAACCTTCGCCCCTGCAGGGTCTCGGCATCTAGTGCTCGCTGCAATTTTCGTTTCGCACTTCGACTGGTCATCAACTCCTGCACACGCCGGTCCTCTTCCTCCTGTTGTGTCGCAGTAAGGGGACGGTCATCGATAGACAGCAGTCGACTAAGGGAACCTTCTTTTGTCTCAACGATTTCCTCGACCCGTTTCTTCCCATACTGTTCTTTTTCCAGCCTGTACATCCAGTTGGTGTGGTCATCTTGGAATTTCAGTTCGTTAGTGATCACCCGCCGTGCCAAGTCGTTGGCCGATACTTGGCTGCCGGGAACGGGCTGAGGACTTGCGGGTACGCCAAGCAGAATGATAGCAAGTGTAAGGGCCGCGGAACTGTGTACCTGCCTCATCGGACTTCTCTGAGTAACCTGCTATGGCAGCGCAGCGGTTTGGGTGAGCGCGGCCACCAGGATCAGCAACAACATGACGAAAATCAGGGAGCCGCTGACGAGCAGCACGATTTCGCTCAGCACATCGGCGTTCATCAAATCTTCTCGGTGCATTTGCTTCTCCAGCGGGCCGGCACAAGAGAATCGCCCCACGAGAACAGGCCGCTTGGGTCGGCGGAAAACGGCCTCTCGAGGCACCTATAGGATCGCTCGTTCACGTTGGCAATACTGTACAGAACAGCTCATTCCACGAGGCGCCTTCGGCAGGCAAAAGCAAACATTAGTCAATTCTGATCTCTATTGCTCAGCGCTCGAAGCTCGCAGTTGGTATGTTTGGAGGTGTTGGCAAAGAAGTTCCTTTGACAAGAATTCAATCGGGCAGTCGACATGAAACTTGCAACACTCTGCGTTTTGCTTCTCGCATCCCTGTGGATACCTCGGGACGTGAGCGCCGATGCTGCCGTTCTGCTCGAAGAACCGTATAGCTATGATGGTGCGCTGGCCGGTGCTGGTCACGTGGCTGTCTATCTAACTCGTATCTGCGCTGCTTCCCCCACTTCATTGCGGCGTTGCCACGAAGGAGAACACGGTGTGGTAATCAGCCGCTACAAGGGGATTCGCGGGTATGACTGGATCGCCATTCCGCTCATCCCCTACCTCTATGCTGTCACGAATCCGGAAGATATTCCCGTTTACGCTGACAGCAGGATTGCGGCCTTTCTCCGAGATCAATACCGGCGTGAGAACCTGGAAGATCTTGTGCCTGACGATCCCTCCGGGCGGTCACCCCGTGGGAATTGGGTGCAACTCGTAGGCTCCGCATACAATCGCACGAGCTTCGCTTACGAAATCGAGACCACAGCCCAACAGGATGACGGTTTGATCGTTTGGCTCAATTCCCGGCCCAACCGTACTTTATACAAACCCCTTTCACGCAATTGTGCGGACTTTGCCAAAGATATCGTGAATTTCTACTACCCGAAAGCAGTGTCGCGAAGCATCGTCGCCGATTTGGGCATAACCACTCCTAAACGCGTTGCAAAGTCCTTCAATAAATACAGCCGGCGTCATTCCGATCTGGAATTCGTGAGTCTTGTGATTCCCCAAGTACCCGGCGGCATTCGACGCAGCAAGCCGCTCCGCGGAGTAGTCGAGTCCGTGGTTAAGGCCAAGAAATATGTCGTTGTCCTTGCGTTCTTTCAGCCGTATGTCGCAGGCGGATTGGTGGCGGCCTATCTGCTCGACGGACAATTCAAGCCCGACAAGAAGGCGATGATTTCAAGCTGGGCTGATTTGGCTCCCGGGGCGATACCACTTGCGGCGGGTGAGCCTCCCCGCAGTCGTTCCCCGGAGTTCATAGGTCAAACTCGCCAGCGTCAGTTTCAGCTACTGCTCGCTTCGGAGACTGGCGACGCGGGAGAGTCTGCACTTGCGACCAATCCTTGGGATCGCGTTCCATTCCAATGTGACCTTTGGTGAAACAAACGATAACCGAAAGCTAAGCCTTCCGCCCAATTGTGTGCGCGGATTACCCGCGATAGGTCGGGTATTACAGTAACGTGGTCACTCATAGTGGGTTGCAGTTAGCTGAGTTCGACTTCTTGTGATGTCGCCTCTGGGGAGAACTAGCGGTCCCAAATTGCAGAGAATGGCGACCTTCCGTCGCCCTGCCCGAAGTGAGCGTTGTTGAACAGAAGCGGCAGGTGGCGGCCTGATAACTCTGCGTTGCCTGGTTTTCAACGTTTTGACCAGAAGGAGTCACGTCACTCCGGGAGGCCGCCATGACACTCAAACTCAAGACCCTGTCGTGTTTCGTTGCAAGCGCGGCGATTATTCTGGGCACATCTAGTTCGATCGCCGCTAATCGCCCGGCTCCATCAGCTCGCCCAGTCGGGCTCGCAGAGCTCGACTTGCAGATCCTCCTCGATCGGGCCGACTTCTCGCCGGGTCAGATCGACGGGAAGAGCGGAAAGAACAGCCGCGAAGCCCTGGCCGCGTTCCAGGCCGCGCGTGGGCTTGCTCCCGGCGCTCGGAGCCGCAAGGCCCTGCTTCAGGCGCTCGGTGCCGGTAGTGTTATACCAATCGTGTCGTACACGATCACGGCGAAAGACGTCGCCGGGCCGTTCAACAAAACGATTCCAGAAGACGCGACGGAGCAGTCGAAGCTGGCAGGCCTTTACTACACATCCGTGCTGGAAGAACTCGACGGGAGATTCCACTCGGCAGCGGCTCTCCTCAAGCGCTTGAACCCGCGCGCACAGTTCACCGAGGGAGAGCACATCCGCGTCCCCAACGTGTTGGGCGCCGAACCAACTGCGCCGAATCATGCCGGCGCGGTCAAGATCGTTGTCTCGAAGAAGGCATCGGTCCTGAGGGTGTATGACCGGGAGGGCCAGGTCATCTATTACGCACCGGTTACGAGCGGCAGTGAGCACGACCCACTCCCATTCGGGAATTGGGTCATCACCGACGTGGTGCGAAATCCAACCTACAACTACAACCCCGACTTGTTCTGGGATGCTGATCAAGCGGATCCCAAGATGAAGATCGCAGCTGGCCCGAACAATCCGGTGGGTGTGGTTTGGATGGGGATCAACGTACCGCACTACGGGATACACGGCACGCCTGAACCAGGCGAGATCGGCCACTCTGCGTCACACGGTTGCGTGCGGATGACAAACTGGGACGCCGCTAAGGTCGCTGACCTGGTTCGCGATGGAACGCCCGTCGTGTTCGAGGAATGAAAAAACGAAACTTTCTTCGCGCCCGGTTCGACACGGCACATCAGTCATCCCGGAGGAACAAGGCTTGAGGCTCTATGTTTGCATCGCCGTACTCTTCCTGCCAATTCTTGCTGTTGGTGTGACCTCCTCCATTCTCGATATGACTCCGCCCATCGGCGGCCTCAGCCTCGCGGACCTACGGGATTCGTTTGAAGAAGTTCACAACGGCCATCGGCACGAGGCAATCGACATTCTGGAGCCAAGAGGAACACCCGTGCACGCGGTGGTCTCCGGACCGATCCGCAAGCTCTTCTCCAGCAAACCGGGCGGCAATACGATATACCAGTTCGATGAAGTGGGAGTGTATTGCTACTACTACGCGCACTTAGACCGCTATGTGGAGGGGTTGCGGGAGGGAGTGCGGGTCGAGCGTGGGGACGTCATCGGTTTTGTGGGGTCGACGGGAAATGCGGATGCCCGGACCCCGCACCTACATTTTGCAATCTTCGAGTTGGAGCCGCAAAGACAATGGTGGAAGGGGAAGGCCGTTAACCCATATCCAGGCCTTGTAGACGCGGTGAAGCGGCCGAAGTAACAGACCATCTTCTTCTGATTGGTAGTGGCCAAAACATTCGAAGGACAAGACGAATATGATCAAAACGAACAACAAGGCTCTGCTGTTTCGAGCACTTATGCATTCCTCCTTGCCATGCCGCAGAGGGACGGCCAAGGGCCGTATCCCAGGTGATGCATCAGGCGACAGCGCCGCGAACCTGATGGTCTCCAGACGTCACTTGCGCCGGAAGATAAGGCAGGCGGGCCGGGGATGCCCATCGCGAGAGTATAGGGCCGAGTAATATGCTGGAAATATCCTTTTGCGCTCTTCTCGTCGAGAGAAACTTCTTTGTCGTACGCGTAAGCCAATCGCCTCCATAGCAGGTGCTGAAGCCGTCTTCGAGAAGCGATTCCAGCACGCCAGGCGGACAATGTGGGTGTTTCCAAACCAGATGCTTGGTGTCGAATTTGGACCAGTCTTCTTCCAAAATACCGTAACTGGAATCGAGTTCATGCCACATTTCCGTCTGCGGGTGCGGCGTGACGATGGTGATTTGCGTAACGTCGAGCTTTAAAGAAGCCAAGGTTCTCAGGTCGGCCGCGATCGATTCCGGCGTCTCCGGTGGCAGGCCGATGATGTAATAACCTTGGGCGTACATGCCGGCGAGGTCTAGTCGCTCAGCGAGTTCAAACGTAGACTGTGCTTTCTCATTCTTGTGCATCTGCTTAAGGATGTCCTGGTGAAAACTCTCGATTCCGAACAGTGCGCCTTCCATGCCGCAGCTTTGCCAGTCGTCGAAGTTCCGTAGGAGCAGATCCACGCGCGACTGCACGAGCCAGCGAACCCGGTGGCGTGCGAGCAACTCGATCACAGCGTCGGCGTGCGCGGGAATATTCCCGAAATTTTCGTCGAGTACTAGGACAAAATGAATGCCGTGTTGGACGTAGAACCGCAACACTCTATCCAAAGACTCAAGAGGAATTTCCTTTGGTTTCGGCGCAAACGCAGTGGTCTGGCAGAAGGTGCAGCGAAAACTGCACCCGCGCGAAGAAAACAAAATACCGAGCGGGAACGACCATCCTCCCGGCAGGCGGAAGCGTGTGATCAGCGGTGGATGCTGGATTTCGTCAAGATGGGTCCCCAGTTTCTGGGCCAGGGCGTCTTCACTGTAACCGGTGAACATATGGTCAAAGTGCGATTGGATGGAAGGCGTCAGAGCACCGTAATTTCCCGCCCACAGTTGGCTAACGCCTGCCTGTCGCGCTTCGGCGGCCATCGCCAGGATGTCGTTGGTCTCTTCGAGATAAAAGGAAAAACCCACGACATCCCAGCCCCGCTTGAGCTGCGCAGAAAACTCGGCGCGTGTGGGATATTCAAGGATATTCAGCTGCGGAAGATTCTGCCGCAGGAATCGCAGGCCAAACGATATCGTCCGTGGCATACCGAAACGCCAGCGATAATTCCTGGGCGCATTCTCACGGAAATAATCGTAGAGGCCGGAATCGCGGCACCGCGTTGTCAGCAAAATTCGAAGCAAGACTTGCCTCCTCTGCGAAACTTCACACAAAAGCGAACCTGGCTCTTCAAAATCTAGCACATCCCAAGACCCTACTGCGAGAAGAGAGCCCGTCAGGTGCGACCACGGCACGATTCTGGCATCATTGCCATTTCCGCGAAGACTTAACCGATTTGAACGCTCCGTGAAACAATCGATCGACCTCAACTCGCTGCGTGTCATCTTGACCTGAAGCTATCCACAAACGGGCTTATGGGAAATGCCCAACGGGACTTTGGCGTCGCGTTCTCGTCCACATCCTTCACTGGGACCGGAGCCAATCGGCCACAGCCTTTGGACAAAATCAAACGGAGGTGCCGATCCGAAAGGATGGCGGTCGGCCGGCCTTCGCATTTTTGTAAATCGCGATCGTCGAAACAGCGAGGATGGTAGCCAGTTGCTTGGCAGTCATGGCTCGACCGAATCCCTCTATGCGATCGGCCAGGGCGAGCTGAGGACCCGCCGGCGCTCTCGCTGACGCCGTCCTCTCTCCGAATTTGAGATCACTGATCATCATTTAAGTAGTTCAGGGTGGACTGAATGTTTCCTTCCGTCACACTTTCAACTTTTTGCAGTCCCCAGATGCAAGACCCGATACGTCGGTCCGCGGAGGTCGTCGTTTCTAGGGATCGGACCCCCCATCTCCCCTCCCCCCGTCTGTTTCCTCGAACAATGTCGGCCTGTGGCGGTGTGGTCCCTTGATCCCCAGCACCCTTGCCGCTTGGCGGTATGGTGGGTGGGTGCTTGTTTCGTAAGAGCAAAATGTAAGTCCTTTGTTTATATATATAACTATAAATACATATATAGACGAGGTAGCAGACCACCCCGCCGCCAAGTAAGGGTATTAGGCCGCACGGCGCCAGTACCAGATACTTCCTTCGTTCTTGGGGAGAGCCAGAAAGCCTTTCAGTACCAACCTCGATCTGGCTCGATCTCGTGTTCGATCGGAGATACCAGCCTCATTCAATTCGAGGGGATGCAGCTTCGGCTTGACCCGTGAGCATTTAGCGAGGCCTACTATGCGAAATATAAGCTCGCCGGTTGGCCATGTTCCTGACGCCGCAGCGAGAGAAGGCTGGCCTTGAGGGCCTTCTGCATCCTCCGCTGATAGTTGTCGAGAAATCGCTATTTCACTCATTGACCTCGGCTCACAAGTTCTCAATGAGTGAAATCGCCTGATTTCGACAGTTGTCGTCGCGGTCGTATGAAGGGGAGCGGGACACCCACTCGATTACTCGATGTTTTACACACCATTGGGATGTCCCTGCTGTCCCGCGTGCGAACCGCACGTTCTCGACTGCTCGTAATCAAATCGAAGTCAGGCCATCACGCTAGCTGAGAATTGTTCGTGCAATGGCGATGTTTCAACAAGTATTAACGGATATTAACGGAATCTATTTCGTCAGCGTCGGTATTACTTACTGTTCCTCGTTCACGGCTATCTCGACGAACCCCTCTGCGCATCCATCGCGCACGTGAATGACGCGGTACTTCTTGTCGCCTCGAATGTACAGTTGTTTGGCACGCGAGAGAGTCTCCGGCTCCCGTACCGACCTGCTTGCACGAGTTACGTCGGTGAACAACTTCTTCCCGGAGTTGACGTCGTATCCTACGACTGTTTGAGTCGACACAGTGTTCACCGCTCCATCCTCCGCTTTCCGGTCATCTTCCGACAACTATGCTGGATCCCTCCACCACGTCAGTATGGGCTAGAATACCCGCTAACGCCCGTTGACGATGAGAGGGTCTTCCCGTGGCGCGGACGAGTGAATTAAGGTTTCGGGAAAGGCCAAGCATGTCTTGGCGAGAACGCGGTCAACGATCTCTTCAGCGCAATCGTGGTATAAAGTGTGCAACGTATCCCGCCAGCCCGCGAGGTCGCCACGCAGGAACTCGGCCTCGGACCCAGCCGGGTCCTTGTCGTACTCGGCATGGAAGCTCTTCAGAAGAGATTCCCCTTGTGCTACCAGTCTATTAACCGTTTCCGCATTTTGCATCAGATGCATGATTGTCGTCCTTTTGCCCCGAGCCGGCATTTCGCTGACCATCACCGCGAGCAGCGAAGAAAGAGGCAGCCCTTCAACGAGGCTGCCCCGTATTGCGGACGAATCCCCTTACACTGCTACAAGGGCATTATGGAAGGTGGATGCGACGGCTTCAAATGTCTGAACCTTCGGCGTTCCATCAATCACATTTGCAAATGCTCGCAACACTTCCGGGTAATGATTGGCGTTGTAGGCATCCGCATTGGCTTTGCTGTCCCACAGACTGATCGCCATCGCATCCTGGCTGCTAGGATTTGACAAAGTAATTTCTTCTTTGAAGCCCTTCTGCTTGCGGAGTAAGGGCAGAATTTCATTTTCAAAAGTACGGGTATAGTTAGAATGAGCGTTTGATTTCAGACGAAAAGATATATTGCGTGCAAACATGATCAACCTCCACGGGTTGTTGTCGCTAAGAGGGGAAAACTTCAGATGGGCTGACTTAGTTTCAGGGAACCTGAAAGAGGTGGAAGCCACCTCACCAGCAACGCTAGACCTCAGGAACATTCTTGTCAAGCACGTCCACTATCGTAATATCACGATTACACTCTATTGACCCCGATGCATAGCTCAAACTGCAGCTTGGTCACGAGTCGTTTGAACCGCCGGGCGTACCCGCTGGCTTCCATCCCAACTCGTACCTTCTGGCGCGCCAGTGCACGATGGAACGTCTCCGCGTCCTCACGATGCGCCAGTTGTTTTTCCTGGACCTCTCCGGTGTCGGTATCCACCGCAGCAATTTGCTGAAACTCGGGGTGGAAATCTGCTTCTATAATAATCATCGTTCGGCTCCTTTCTCCCGAACCTGTTGGTTGGCTTTAGCACCACCAACTCTACTCGGGCGTCGGAGCCGACATTGTCTTGGAATCAATTTCACCAACGACGGAGCAAAACAAAACGCCCCAAACTCTTTCGAGTCGTGGGACGCTAGTTGACAGCCCTTCCCCAAAGACTGCTAGTACTGAACCTAGTGGGTCGGGGTAGTCGAAGGCTATGGCTCCGATGGGCCACGAGATCTGTTGCAGCAGTCGCAGGTCCGTCGTCGGCGAGAGAAATCGTGAATAAAGCATCCGCGGCGCAAGGATCATCTGGTGGTAGAGGTTGTACTGCTGCTTCAGCTGGTTGTAGGTTTGGAGTGCCGTGCTCGCGATCTTGACGGTATTGGAAAAAATCTGCTGGCCGTTCTCAATCTGTTGCACCTGATTGCTGATGGACTGCTCTTCGTGCTCGATCTGAGTGATGGCGTGGGCCGACTGCGTCGGGTCGAACACGATGCCAGATCCGAACTGCGCGTGCGCGATGGTGGCGGTCATAATGGAAAACATTGCGGCGAGGGTGAGACTGGTGCGTTTCATGTGGAGATCTCCTTGTTGGGTAATCAGTGCTTCTTGTCTTTTTCGAGCTTGTTGGCGTCTTGCTCTCCCATCCGGCAGACCTCAGCCGAGGTCTCCGAACGAAGACACTGCTGGAATGCCTTACACACAGCCTCTGAATCGGCAGGGTCGCAGGCAATCTGCTTCTTGCAACTGAAGATGAACAGAGTGGAGAGCAATGCAGCGGCAACGATGATTCTGCGCATATCGGCTCCTTAAAAGCTCTGTGGAATAGTGTGGTTTGAATACGCGGGAAGAAGCAAGTCCTGCGTGAAATAGACCTTCACGCGATGTCCTTCCCGAATCGTGATCGTGGGTGGTATCTGGATGAAACGGTCAAGTATGCTCGCCGCGGCTTGCGAAACGCTGCCTGCAGCCCCATTCGTGAACGCCTGGGAGCCGCTCGTGGTAATGGTGCCGCCACCCTGTGTGATTTGGCTCGCCCCGGCGACTACACCCAATGCGATCGAGGTGCCGAAGATCTGAAAGTAGTGATTATTGACCTTGTCTTTTAGCCCTTGCTCCCCGATTTGGTCGAGGCCTTGGAACTGGTCGAGATCGACGGAGTAACCGTCCGGCATGATGAGGCGGTGAAAAACAACGGCCATTCGCCGCTGCTGACCAAAGCCCGCCGCTCCAATCTTCTTTGCTTCACCGAGAACAACTGTCCCCTCGGGAATAATGACGT
>Ga0210383_10003146_pt1 | contig 14845 bp, 5 predicted proteins | sample IncBWC14OmetaG_FD_160072 | JGI IMG/M metagenome (GOLD analysis project Ga0210383, IMG submission 160072) | Forest soil microbial communities from Barre Woods Harvard Forest LTER site, Petersham, Massachusetts, United States - Inc-BW-C-14-O ...
CTTTCCGGTTACAGCAAACCCCTTATATACAGTAGATCGGAGCGACCGCTATCGTAACCGGGACATTTTTCAGTGTGTTCCCGCGTGGGAAGCTCGCATCCTAAATGGGTCGTACGAACTCAAAATAAATGCCCAGCCAACCTCAAGCCATTGTGTGGCCTGGCCGGCCTTATCCCCTAGGGGCGACTTGGGACGGCGAGGGCGTCAACTTCGCGCTCTATTCAGAACACGGCGAGAAGGTGGAGCTTTGCCTGTTCGATAGTTCAGGGAAACGTGAGACGCACCGCGTTCCACTTCCCGAGCAAACTGACATGGTGTGGCACGGTTATTTACCGGAAGCACGTCCAGGGCAATTGTACGGATACCGAGTCTATGGCCCTTATGACCCGGCGCAGGGTCATCGTTTTAATCCCCATAAACTTCTCCTCGATCCCTATGGCAAGCAAATCCAAGGAGCTCTGAACTGGACCGACGCGCACTTTGGATACAAGATCGGACACAAGCAAGAGGACCTATCCTTTGACCGCCGCGACAACGCCGCCGGCATGCCGAAGAACCGAGTGATCGACTCCGCTTTCACCTGGGGAACTGATGCACCGCCCAGGATTCCGTGGCACGACACCGTGATTTACGAACTCCACGTCAAAGGTTTTACGATGTGCCACCCCGACGTTCCGGCCAAACTGCGAGGAACATATGCGGCTCTGGCAACAGCCCCTGCGCTCGAATTCCTCACCCGGCTGGGCGTGACCTCGATCGAGCTTATGCCGGTGCACAGCTTCGTGGATGACCGCCAACTCGTGGACCGCGGCCTGCGCAACTACTGGGGCTATAACTCCATCGGCTTTCTTGCGCTCGAGCCTCGTTACCTTTCGACCAACTCTGTCCACGAATTTAAGACCATGGTCAAGGCCCTGCACTCAGCGGGACTGGAGGTGATTCTTGATGTCGTCTATAACCATACAGCGGAAGGTAATCATCTCGGTCCCACGCTCTCACTGAAGGGGATCGACAACACCAGCTACTACCGCCTCATGCCCGAAAATCTGCGCTATTACAAGGACTACACAGGCACCGGAAACACGCTGAATATGCGGCATCCGCGCGTTTTGCAATTGATCATGGACAGTCTGCGGTACTGGGTCCTCGAGATGCACGTTGACGGGTTCCGCTTCGACCTCGCGGCTACCCTCGCCCGAGAACTGCATGAAGTCGACCGCCTTGGCGCGTTTCTCGACATCATCCATCAAGATCCAGTGCTCTCGCAGGTAAAGCTAATTGCCGAACCTTGGGATCTCGGCGAAGGGGGCTATCAGGTTGGAAATTTTCCCGTGGGCTGGGCGGAATGGAACGATCGCTATCGCGACACGGTGCGCGCCTACTGGAAAGGCGATGGTGGCCAGGTAGCAGACCTCGCTTACCGTGTTACCGGATCCAGCGATCTGTATGCGCATAGTGGCCGCAGTCCCTACGCCAGTGTAAATTTTGTCACCGCGCATGACGGGTTCACGCTGCGCGATCTGGTCAGCTACAACGAGAAGCATAACGAAGCCAATGGCGAAGATAATCGAGATGGCAACAACAACAATCTCAGCTGGAATTGTGGAGTGGAGGGTCCGACGGACGATCCCAATATCCAGGCCCTACGCGCTAAGCAAAGACGGAATCTGCTGGCAACGCTGCTCCTGTCTCAGGGGGTTCCAATGATCAATGCGGGAGACCCCATTGGGCATACGCAAATGGGGAACAACAACGCCTACTGCCAGGATAATCCCACAAGCTGGCTGAACTGGAATCTGCAGCCCCCGGACCGCGATCTGCTGGCGTTCGTTCAGCGCATGATCAATCTGCGCAAGAGGCATCCGGTCTTCCGCCGGCGGCGTTTTTTCCAGGGTCGCCCGATCAAGGGTGCAAATGTAAAGGATGTGCTGTGGCTGAATCCCTGCGGCAACGAGATGAGCGAAGATGAGTGGCGCGATCCTTCGGCTCGCTGCCTGGGAATGTTTCTCTCCGGACAGGGACTGGACGAAACCGATGAACGCGGCCGAAAACTCGGCGACGAGACTTTTCTTGTGCTTCTCAACGCTAATTATGATGACGTTGGATTTACCCTGCCAGCATCCTGTCCCTGTGCCCGCTGGAGCACATGGATGGACACCTCTCGAGAGAGTGGATTGAGGGGCGCCGATACGTACGACGCAGGCGCGACCTACCCACTGCAGGCACGCTCACTGGTCGTCTTGATAGAGCGTCGCAAGAACGGTAAGAAGGAAGAGGCGAATGAAGCGCCGTCATGACATGCCGTTCGGTACCCAGTGCCGTGACGATGGAAGCGTGGCTTTTCGTTTGTGGGCCCCTGCCGCTCGCAAAGTGGAGCTCCGCCTCGACGATGTTACTCGGCCGACTCACACCGTTCTTGCCCGGCTCGATAAAGGCTGGTTCGAGTTAGTGACCGATCGGGCCAAACCCGGGACACAATACCGCTTCCGGATTGACGATGCGCAAACCGTTCCGGATCCAGCTTCACGGTTTCAGCCCCGAGACGTGCACGGACCCAGCGAAGTCATCGATCCCGATGCCTTCTTCTGGCTGGATCACGCCTGGCATGGCCGCAAGTGGGAAGAAGCGGTCATCTATGAACTGCATGTTGGAGCTTTCACGCCGGGCTGTACTTTTGGCGCCGCATGCGAGCGACTCGACTACTTAGCGGAACTCGGAGTCACTGCGCTGGAACTTATGCCGGTCGGCGACTTTCCCGGCCAACGTAACTGGGGGTACGACGGCGTTTACCCTTTCGCTCCCGACAGCAGTTATGGCCGTCCGGAAGATCTCAAAGAACTAGTTCAAGATGCCCACAGTCGTGGAATTATGGTTCTACTTGATGTCGTTTATAACCACTTCGGCCCGGAAGGAAATTACCTCGGTTGTTACGCTCCACAATTCTTTACGAATCGTCATCCTACTCCGTGGGGTGATGGCATTAACTTCGATGGCCCTGAAAGCCGGGCAGTCCGCGAGTTTTTCATCCACAATGCGCTCTACTGGCTGACCGAATACCATTTCGATGGACTCCGTCTCGACGCGGTTCATGCAATTGCCGACGACTCCTCTCCGGACATCCTCACGGAGTTGGCCGATAATGTTCGGAGTCACGTTGCTCCGGATCGCCAGGTCCATCTCCTCCTCGAGAATGAACGTAACCAGTCACGTTACCTGCAACGAACACCAAGGTCAGAAGAGCGCTGCCGGCCTCGAACCTATACCGCTCAGTGGAATGACGATATCCACCACGCACTGCACGTACTCATCACAGGTGAGGAAGACGGATACTACACGGACTACTCCGAACGTCCGCTCGACCAATTGGGCCGCTGCCTGGTCGAGGGATTCGCTTACCAGGGCGAGCCTTCGTTTCACCGAAACGGCGCAGTTCGCGGCGAGACAACCGATGACTTGCCGCTGACCGCGTTCATCACCTTCCTTCAGAATCACGATCAGATCGGAAACCGCGCGTTCGGCGAGCGCATCACCAAACTCGCAGATCCAAGAGCCATCCGTGCGGCATCGGCAATTCTTTTGCTCGCCCCTTCGCCGCCGCTGCTGTTTATGGGCGAAGAATTCGGAGCGGAAACGCCATTTCTCTTTTTCTGCGATTTCAATAAGACTCTGGCTGCAGCCGTTACCGCGGGCCGGCGCGATGAGTTCTCTCATTTCGCTAAGTTCAGAAACGCGGCCGAACGCGCACGGATCCCCGATCCGAATGCAGCCTCCACCTTTGCAGCCTCGCACCTTGACTGGAGCACGGCTGCGCAACCGCACCATGCAGAATGGCTCGGCTTCTATCGCAAGCTGCTGAAACTGAGGTCCGAATACATTGTCCCCCGTCTTTACAGTGCATGCAGGCTCGAGGCACACTTCGAGGTGCATGGTGGTAGCGGGCTTAGCGCGCGTTGGAGGTTTGCAGACAATTACGAACTCATTCTATTAGCGAATCTTGGAACGGCTCCGCTTTCGAACCTGACAACCTCGGCGTCGCATGTCATCTATGCCAGCGAAGAGGTGAGTGCAGACATTCAGGACCAAGCAGTACTGCCCCCTTGGTCGGTAGTGTGGTTTCTGGAACCATGAGGAACCGCTCGCACATCCCGCTGGCAACCTATCGACTGCAACTCAATCGCGACTTCACGTTCACACAGGCAACCGAAGTTGTTCCTTATCTTTCCGCCCTGGGTATCAGTCACTGCTACATCTCTCCCTGCCTGAAGGCTCGCCCCGGCAGCATGCATGGATATGACATCGTGGATCACAACTCCTTCAACCCGGAGATCGGCAGCACTGAGGATTTCGACCGTTTTGTGTCCGCGCTGCACGATCACGGAATGGGATTGATTCTCGACATCGTCCCCAATCACATGGGAGTGATGGGCAGCGATAACGCCTGGTGGCTGGATGTACTGGAGAATGGCGAGTCTTCAATTTATGCCAGTTTTTTCGACATTGACTGGCAGCCACTAAAAGATGAACTCCACGGAAAAGTGCTAGTGCCCGTCCTTCATGATCATTACGGCACGGTGTTAGAAAGCGGCGAATTAAAGCTGAATTTTCACCCTGCGCGCGGCGAATTCGACATCACCTATCGCGAGCATCGTTTTCCGCTCGATCCCAAAGAATATCCGCGGGTTCTCGAACACTGCGAAACCAAAGCGACCGAAATGCTCGGAGAACAAAATCCGGAGCTTCTGGAGTTTCAGAGCCTGGTCACCGCTTTCAGGCACTTACCAGGAAAGCGGGAACTCGGCAGCGACCGAGTAGCCGAGCGCAGTCGCGACAAGGAGATTAATAAGCACCGGCTGGCCGAGCTTTGCGCCCGCTCTCCCGAAATCACTGCCTGTATCCTTCGAGCTGTCGATTCAATCAATGGGAATCCGTCCGATTCCGCAAGTTTCGAAGAACTCCACGAGCTCATCAAAGCGCAGGCCTTTCGCCTAGCCAACTGGCGGGTGGCCTCCGACGACATCAACTATCGCCGCTTTTTCGACACGAACGATCTTGCCGGTATCAACATGGAGAGCGAGAAAGTATTCGACGCAACCCACCGTTTCGTTCTCAGTCTGATGACTGAAGATAAAGTGGACGGGCTGCGCATCGACCATCCGGATGGCCTCTACGATCCCGCTCAATACTTCGAACGCCTGAATCGCAATATCGCGATCGTCGCGAACAATGCCGAAAGCCTACCAGGCAACGGATCACATTACGTGATCATCGAGAAAATTCTTAGCGGTTCGGAACGACTGCGCGCCGAATGGCCGGTGAACGGCACCACCGGCTACGACTTCGCGAATCTCGTCAACGGACTCTTTGTGGATCCGGCAGCAGTCATGCGATTGGAACGTATCTATAGAAACTTTATCGGTGAGGAGATCGATTTTGAGAATCTCGCATACCGGAGCCGAAAGCTTATTATTCAGGTTGCCCTGGCCAGTGAATTGAGTGTTCTTGCAAACTGCCTGACCCGTATCGCCCTCTCCAGGCGCCAGACCTGCGACTTCACGCTCAATAGCTCGCGCGAAGCGTTGACGGAAGTAGTCGCCAGCTTTCCCGTCTATCGCACCTATGTCAGTTCCGCGGGCGTTTCGGAGGAGGATGCGCGCTACATCGGCGTGGCCATCGCCTGGGCCAAATGGAGAAGTCCGGCCGCGGATAACAGCATCTTTGATTTCATCAGCGATGTGCTGCTGACTCGCATTGCCGAAGGACAAGACTCAGCTTACCGAAACGACGTCACCAACTTCGTCATGAGATTCCAGCAGTTCACAAGCCCGGTGATGGCCAAAGGCGTGGAAGATACCGCCTTTTACCGCTACAACCGCCTGATCTCTTTGAATGACGTCGGAGGAGATCTTCATCGCTTCGGAGTCACAACCGCTGAGTTTCACTCCGCAAATCAGGAACGCGTGCGCGCCTGGCCTCACACTATGTTGGCTACCAGTACGCACGACTCGAAGCGCTCGGAGGACGTGCGCGCCCGGATCAACGTCCTGTCCGAGATATCGGCGCTATGGAGGCTTCGGGTGCGGGATTGGCGACGATTGAATCGCAACCATAAGCGCCTGGTCAACGACCGGCCCGCTCCTTCGCCGAACGATGAATACTTGCTGTATCAGACCTTGCTCGGCGCCTGGCCATCGGACCGCTTGTGCGACAAGTGCGACAAGAACGGCTGGGCGACCTTTGCCGAGAGGATGGGTGCGTACATGTTGAAAGCTGTCCGGGAAGCGAAGCGGAACACGAGCTGGGTCAATCGAAATGCCGAATACGAGGATGCCGTTTCGTCCTTCGTGAAGGCGTTGCTGGATCCGGCAGCCGAGAATCGATTTCTCGACGATTTTGTCCCTTTCCAACGCCGTGTGGCTAGGATCGGCCTGTGGAATAGCCTGTCGCAAACGCTGCTTAAACTGACATGCCCGGGCGTTCCCGATATCTACCAGGGCAATGAGTTGTTGGATTTCAGTCTGGTTGACCCGGACAATCGTCGTCCCGTCGACTATATTCGGCGCCAGAGAATGTTCGATCGTGTTCGTAGCCTAATCGACGGGTCTGACGCGTCGTCCATAAGCAGGTTGCTGGAGACACCCGAGGACGGTCTAATCAAGTTGTACTTGATAGGGAGAACTCTGTGCTTGCGCCGTCAGGACGCGAAACTCTTTCAGCAAGGCGAGTACCTGCCGTTGACCGTTGCCGGCGCGAAGGCCGAGCATGTGGTTGCATTTGCCCGGAGATTCAAGACGAAAAGCCTGCTCGTTGTTGTTCCACGGCTGGTAGCCAGCTTGCTCGAGGACCGCGATCTCCCTCCCATCGGAGCTCAAATCTGGGAAGACACAAGGGTTCTCCTCCCGTTCTCCGCCAGTGAGTGTCAAAATGTCCTTATCGGAAAAACCATGGAAACGGAGAAGGCGGATGGTCACGCGAGGATTGACGTCTCCATCGCCTTGGCAGAGTTCCCGGTAGCTCTTTGCGTATTGAGCTGACCTGCATCGACGCCATTACGATGACGCCATGGTGGAAATACGGGACACGGGCTTCTCCTGTAAGAGGAGTTCTGTGGCTCGTACTCTCCGGTCGGAGTGAAACCAGCTTTGCACAACGTTGTCGCAAAGAAAGTTGGCCAAGGAGAGCAGACTCATTCCCTGATGGTGAGCCATCCACGATTGGACGAGCTCGTACCGCGGCCCGAGGAAACGATTGGGGGAGTTAGTGTAGTCGGCTGCCTCATAGAAGCCGTAGCTGCCGAACCATCCCTGTGCATCCATCCGGCGCAGATTCAAAAGTGCGCCTTGGGGGTCCACATTCAAAGCTAGAAATGTAGAGTATGGGGAAACTACCAACGGCTCGGATCCGTTTTTTCTCAGCGCAAGGCTGGGCACGCCGAACGCTTCGTAGTGATAGTCCCCTGCTTCATTGCGCTTCGCGCAGGCAGATTCAGAAACACCCCAGAGAACACGTTTGCCGGCGGCATAGGCCTGTTGCGAACGGACGGCCGCAACTATTGCCCGGTCGAGCAATGTGTTGGGATAAGCATGCATCCATATTGAAGGCATCAGGTACTCGAACATGGTTCCTGTCCACGAGAGCAAGACCGGGTGACCGTGATCGCTCGTGAAAGGCCGGTCCAGCCGAAACCAGCAATCCTGGGGGATATCTTCCTTCGCGATGGCGATGAAGACCGCAGTTCTGGGTTCGGTCGCGAGCAAGTTGTAACAGTAGGGTTGGAGTTCTTCGGACTCGGCGTCGAAGCCCACTGAGAGCAGCAGTCGCTGCTTATCGAGCAAGAACCTAAAATCCATGTCGTTTGTCAGGGCGTGCGCCTGTTCACTGGCTTGGCGCAGATTCTCGATCAGCCGGAGCACATTTTGCCGCGCCTTCGCGAGCATGGGCATGAGGCGCTCGCCCGCCGCGCCATTGCCATTTCGAACCGACTGAAGACTGCGATCGAGACGCCCTTCGAGAGCCGAAATCAAATCGGGCAGTTGACATAGTGGTGGATCGTTAATCAGCGCGCCGCTTCCAATTCGCTTCGCAGCGCTGAAAACTCAGGGAGCTTCCAGGGCAGATACTCTCGTACAAGTGCGCGGACATTGCGCACTCGCAAGTGCGCTTGCTCGCGGAACCACGCAACGTCAGAGGACTCTTGGCGAGATTGTGTTTTGTCCAGAGATTCCCCTCGGAAATTCACGATAGAGGTCAGCCAGCTCTCGTCCCGGAGCGCTGATTGACAGCGCGACAATACCCGTTTGGAAAGCACCCGCAAGTTGACAAGAACTCGGAGATGGTCGAGCAGGCCGTCGGCAAGGCTTCTTGAAACAAGCGGTCGATTCAAGCTTCCCAGGCATCCTTGTTGTAACGTCCAGAGAGAGGCGACTAGATTGCCGCTGTCCACCGAAGAAACGAAGAACGGTGGTTTTGCTTCGAGGGTACGGGTCTCATACCAGTTCAAAAGGTGGCCACGGTACTTGCGAAGGCGGATTATGCTCCCTAAGGTCTTCTGGGTTAGTTCCACAAACTCGGGAAGCGTGAGATAGCCGAACTCGTTCGCAACCTGTCTCGCGTTCAGAAGAAGCCCCACGTTCGTCGGGGACACATTGGCCGCCACTTTACGTGGGTTGTCCGCTACCGGACTGTCCTCTATGTTGTCGGGCACCAGCCAGTTGTGCTCCTGATTGGAAAACTCCGCAAAGTATCTCCAGACATGCAAGGCGGATTTGCGAAGAAGGCGAGCATCCGCGATCGAAATCTCGGGCGGCGGTTGGAGCGGAGAGGAGTCGAGCCAAAGGGCGAACTTCTTGCTGCACGCCCACAGTACTAGAATTGGAGCCGCGGCCAGTAACGACTTGGGGCGCGCGAGCCAAAGCATCCAACCCAGTCCGAAGGCGATCAGTGGCAACCAGTCGATGTATCGGTCAACCGGCGTGCGACGCTCTCCGAGTTCTGCTTCCGCGGCGGTTTCCCACTCCAGCAGGCGCTCGCGCGTAACCTTGCGCCGGACAAGGGTGCGCACCACAGCGTCAAGCGACAACAGCGTCTGGTGGACCAGAAATGTCACGGTAAGGAAAACGGTGAAGTTGGCTGAAAAGAGGTTGCTTAGACCTTCCCGCGCGATTCGCATATCGTGCGCCGCCATCGCGCGAACCAGAGTGAATGCAAACTCGGCCCACGCCGGAACAAACCAAATGCAGATCGTGGCGAGAGTCCACAGAATAGGGCGGCCCATCACGAACCAGCCAAACAAGAGCAACGCAAGAGTTGCCGGTTCGACCAGGCTGCGGCGCAGGTTGTCGAGAATTTTCCAGCGCGAAACCAGCGAGATCGGATTCGGGACTCGCGCACCAGACTCGTCGTGCACACGATCGGTAAGCCATTCCACAATCTGCCAGTCGCCTCGGAGCCAGCGGTGTTTCCGTCGGTTGTAGGCGCTGTAGTGCGAAGGATAATCCTCAATCACGACGATATCCGTGACCAGCCCGGCACGAGCGTATGCACCTTCGATAAGGTCGTGGCTGAGCAGGGCATTTCGCGGAAAGCGGCCGTGCAGAACACGGAACATGGTATCGACTTCGTAAATGCCTTTTCCGGTGAAGGTGCCCTCTCCGTACAAATCCTGATAGACATCGGAAATCGCGCGCGTGTATGGATCAAGGCCGGACTCGCCGGCAAGCATGGTTGCCAGTCGCGAGCGCGCGGTGCACTGCACACTGACGCCGACCCGCGGTTGCAAAATACCGTATCCAGCAACCACGATATTCTTGACAGGATCGATGATCGCCTGGTTGAGAGGATGGGCAAGCGCTCCCACCATGCGATGCGCCGATCCTCGGGGTAGTTCCGTATCGGAGTCGAGCGTTATGACGAAACGGACCCTGGGAAGGAGTGAAAGATCTCCGATCTTCACCGGAAAACTGTCGTATTGACCGCGTAGCAGTTGGTTTAGATCGAGCAGTTTGCCGCGCTTACGCTCCCATCCCATCCATCCTCTCTCGCGCCGGTTGTAGACACGGTGGCGGTGAAGAAGGAAGAATGAGCCCATATTCTTTTTTGCATACCGCTCATTCAACTCTTCGATAAGTTTCGAACATAACGTTACAAGCACGTTGTCTTCCGGAGCAGGTTGACGCGAATCGGGAAGGTCGGAGAGCAGCGCAAAGTGAATATTGCGATCGTGATTGCCCAGAAAACGCACTTCCAAATCTTCGACCAGGGCGCGCACCTGCTTTTCATTAAGCAGAAGCGTCGGGATCGCTACCAGTGTTACACAATCGTTGGGAATGCCCTCGGAAAAATCCAGCTTAGGCAGGGCCTCGACGGGCAGCAGATTGGTGGTCAAGTAATTCATGAGCTGGACCGCCGCCTGAGAACATGGCAACAGCAAAAGCAGAATGGCAAACAGAATAAGGAGAAGGGGAGTGGTGGCGGGAGTCAATAGCCATACCGCCCCGGTGCTGATGGCAAAAGTCAGGACGGCAATTCCGGGAAGGAGGAAATCGTCGGGATGGGTGCGCAAGAATGAGCGGATGCGCTCGCCGAACGTAGGATGAAACCCAACGCTCTGGCAAAGATCGGTTGTTCCCTCAGCAATGAGATAGTAGCCAATGTGGGATTCTCGCAATCCAATCCGCGCATCGTTGAATATCTTTTTGTGGGCCTGCCGCGCATGGGCCAGTGCTTCCTCGGCCACTTCTAACTCGGTTCGATCGGAGCGTTGGGCGATCCTCGACACCTGTTCGCGGTACACATTCCGGCTCTCTACGTCCATCGCGGCATAAGCGCGAGCTGGATCCTCGCGCAGAATCCTGTCGAAGGGGATGAGTGATTCCAGTTCGTCCTTCCATGAAGTTTCGGTCACATGCCTGAAGTTCCGGATGCACGCAGTCACGTGTTTCGAGGGCTGGATCGTCGGTTCCTGCACCAGACGGCTGCCCTTCGCCGCAATCTCTTCTAGCAGGACCAGTCTCAGCGCCGGCACCAGCGCGCCGATCTCGTGAAATTCGAGGGGAGTCGTCTCTTCAAAGGCCAGACAAAATGCTATGAACTCACCCTTGCAAAAGCTCTCGTCGGCGTTATCGAGAAAACCCTGCACGATCGCCAGCACACGGGGAACGATTTCGTTGTCAGTGGTTACGTCTTTCCTATAGACATTGGGAAGGGCGGTAAGCGGTCCGAGTTCAGTCCCCAACTGGTGAGCTGCCGAAGAAAGCTGTTGAGCGTTGTCACGGAGCCAGAGCAGATCTTCGGAATCGGGCGCTTTCGCAAAGGCCGCATCCACACTTTGGAACAACAATTTGAAAGCAGCTATGAGGTCCTGGCAGCGTTTCGAGAACGCTTTCGATGGCTGCCCCTCAGGGAGCCAATGCAGACTGGCAGCAAGCTGCATTGCCGCGCTACGCATCGTCTGGCTCTTCACCCCATCGCTGGCGGTAGAACGCCCAGGTTCGTTCGCAATCGTGCTTTCGATTTGAGGTTTGGTAACCATACTTAATTACTTCGTCCTTACCCAATTGGTCCCCGCCGAGCTTGACGCTGCGCGCCCTTACCGGTAACTGGCTGCCTGCAGTTCGAACATTTCTGCGTAGCGGCCGCCAAGGTGCGTCAATGCATCATGGTCGCCTTCCTCCGCAATGCGCCCGTTCTCGAGCACGACGATCCGGTCCGCCATCCGCACGGTCGAAAATCGGTGAGAGATGAATAAGGCCATCTTCCCGGCGGTCAACTCGGCAAACCGCTGAAAGACTTCGTACTCGCTGCGAGCGTCCAGCGCTGAAGTGGGCTCGTCGAGAATCAGGACTTGCGCGTCGCGCAGATAGGCTCGTGCCAACGCAACTTTTTGCCATTCTCCACCCGAGAGATCGACACCTCCATCAAAGCGCCTCCCCAGCATCTGTTCGTATCCAGACGGAAGTTTCCGTACAACATCGGCTGCCATACTTTTTTGAGCGGACTGCTGCAGCAACTCCAGGTTATCGATCTGCTCGATCTGGCCCACGGCGATGTTTTCCCGCGCGGTCATCTCGTAGCGCATGTAGTCCTGAAAGATGACTCCAATCTCGCGATAAAGGTCTTCGAGGGAGTATTCGCGCAGATCCACACCGTCGAGCAATACTTGTCCTTCGACTGGGTCGTAGAGGCGCGTCAGCAGCTTGACGATGGTGGTCTTGCCTTCGCCATTTTCGCCGATCAGCGCCACGCGCTCGCCGGGATGCAAATGAAAATTCAATTTGTTCAAAACCATCCGCGAACTTCCGGGATAGCGAAAGGAAACGTTGCGAAATTCAAATCCGCGCCGGATCGGTCGCGGCGCTCGCAAAGCGTTGGGCTTCGATTCGATCGTGGGACGCATTTCGAAAAATGCGATGAGGTCGGTCAGGAACAGGGCCTGATCCGCAATGGTAGAGAGTGTCGAAAAAGTCTGTTGCAGGTTCGAGCTGGCTTCCCGAATGGCGTTCGCCAACAAATTCAGAGTGCCGAAACTGAAAACCCCGGTGACCGTCCTCCAAACCGCGAATACGTAGGCCGTGTAATAGCCAGCCGTACCGATCGCGGAGAGGACCGCACCCGCTGCCACTTTTCGGCCCGCTAATGCAATATCTTCTTCGTAAACCTGGGTGGAAAGTCTCTTAAATCTGGTGGACAGGAAATCTCTCAGACCGAACAGCTTCAATTCTTTGGCTGCCTCTTTGCTGCCACCCAGAATGCGAAGATAGTCGAGTTGTCGCCGGATGGGAGTCTGCCGAAAATTCTTGGCATATCCCAGGAACGCAAAGTGGGTTTCTCCGACGAAAGCTGGAATAACACCCACAATCAGCAAGAGCAACAGCCAGGGCGAAAACACCATGATTGAGACCGATAGTGTGATCGTCGTAATCACCTGCTGGATGAGGCGTCCAATGGCCTGGATCATGAACAGCCGGTCAGTGGCCTGAACCCGGGCTCGCTCCAGGCGGTCATAGAACACTGGGTCTTCGTATGCCATCAGATCAAGGCTGGAGGCGTGCTCCATCACGCGAACACTCACGTGGTGTGTGTACTTGCCCGCAAGCAGGGTGTCGAGGTAGTCGATCAGACGGTTGAGGACGCCGGCGGTCACGGCGAGGGCAAACTCCGCGGCCACCAGCCACCACAGCCTCGCTCCGGCAGGCTGATGGGTGGTGAGAATGCCGTAGATCGTATCGATAATGAGCTTTGAAACCCAGAACAGCGCCGGCGGGAGGAGCGCAGCAACAAGTCGAGAGAGCAGCCCAAGAATAACCACCGTGCGCCCGGATTCCCATACAAAACGCAGGACAGCCGGGACATTGCGGAGAGCTGACAGTCGCTCCCGCCATCCGCCGCGGAACTCAGATTTTCCGCTCATGACATTAATCAAACATCACTCAATGAATGAGGTCCCATCTGCCAGAGGGGGTCGCGCTGGGCTAGACGCGACCCAAGTGTCAGTCGAAGTGGCGGATACTCCGAGAAGTAGGTGAAGTGGTTCTGGCAAACAAGACCAGTTCTCCTCGATTATTAAACGGTGGTTGGATGAAAGAACCTTCCAGGTGGTTGGTCGCCTGCGAAAAATCCAGGAAGGACAAATCTATGAGTCTACGATGCTTCGCTAGTATTTATGGAACCCTGCTCGCTCCATTCCACGTTGCGCTTCCGCGGTTTTCATGAAGGTGTCCCAGACAAAGCCGGTTCGCAAATTCTCAGCCATCAACAGGATGATTCCAGTGTCGAGGCCAATCACATCCGAGTCGTACCAGTTCTTGAGGGGGTTGAATGCGTTCACGAATCCATACTTGCTCCAGGCTGACGGGTAACGGTTTCGGATCGTATGCAAGACACGCAGCGTGGCTGTGGGCAAGAAGGGTAACGACCCACCAGCCGCGCCCGGTACAATCGTGCCGTCGATGGGCCCTGTGGCGGGAGGTCCGCCCCAAGCCACATAGCCGTGCTCGGAGTCAGAAGCCGTTATACCCCACAGGTCATCGCTGTAATCCGGAAACTGCTTGCCCAACTCCACACAAAAGCGTCGATGGACTTCAGTCGCAGTCACAGAATTCTGGAAATAGTCCGCGTACTTGTCGCGCTTGCCGCGAAAATCAAACCATGCCTGTGAGTACTGATGCACAAAGAGGGGCGCAAACGAGCCGATATACCGTATGCCGTCATATTCGAACGTCAAACGTTTCCATGCGCTCCAGGTTTCCTGCTTCAGGGGATGGGCCGATGAGCCCATGCCCAGCAGGTAAATCATCATCAACTCGCTGTAGTAATCCCAACGCCAAGGCAGAAATCCGACTTCCGGTGTCCACCCGTGAGTTAGCAGGGACGTATCCTCTGAGAGCCAGGTCCAATCCACGCGGTTGAAGATCAGATCCGCAAGTTCTGCGATCCCGCCATGACGGAAGTGCTCGCGAGAGGTAAGAACCCCGCAGAGAAGAATCGCCGTGTCTACCGAAGAAACCTCGGAGTCGAACATGCGTTCCCCCGTTTCCGGGTTAGCGAAGTGGTAGAAAAAACCGCGGTGGTTGGGCAGCTTCTTCCACAGAAAGCGCAGAGTGGTATAGACGCGCTCCAGCGCGGCCCCGCTGGAGATGTAGCCCCGCTGGTCCCCTATGCAGAGTGCTGTAAGGCCGAAGCCCGTCGCCGCAATGCTGGCCGCAATTCCTGCCTTGTCGTTGTGAACATTACAGCGGTCCTTGACCATCCCCGTTTTCGGGTTGCCCTGCTCCCAGAAAAAGAGGAAATTCGCGCGCTCCAAGTCGTCCAGAAACCGATCGTCTTCGGTCGATAGCGCCGGCACCGTGGC
>Ga0210383_10003147_pt1 | contig 14844 bp, 23 predicted proteins | sample IncBWC14OmetaG_FD_160072 | JGI IMG/M metagenome (GOLD analysis project Ga0210383, IMG submission 160072) | Forest soil microbial communities from Barre Woods Harvard Forest LTER site, Petersham, Massachusetts, United States - Inc-BW-C-14-O ...
GAGTCGTTCGCACCACTACCCCTAATTTCAAGTCCCCAAAGAGCAACCCACGTCGGTCCATAGCACACTCTGCGCCCTCCCACAGGGCCCTCCCATTCTCCCTGAACACATTCCGTGCACAGGAGGGTCCCTACGATGAGGGCAAGGTCCTGCGGATGCTAATGTTTGGGAAGCCCGGGGCGGGCAAGGGCACCTTGTCGGCGCGTCTTGTGAGAAAGTATGATATTTTGAGCCTGTCAACGGGGGATTTGCTGAGGCAGCATATCGCGGAGAGGTCAGTGGGATTTCCTTCTGCTGCTTCTTGGGTTGGGATTGGCAGCTGGGACGGTTCATAATTGATAAGTATCATTGTCTAATCAGTGTTGATCATGCAGGACGGAGGTGGGAAGGCAGGCTGAGGATATTGTCGCTGGAGGTGGTCTACTCCCCGACGACATTGTGCTCCGGGTTGTCACCAGCAAACTAGATAATATACCAAACAGGGTAATTGTTTCCATCTCCTACTTCGACATCCCATGCATCCCTAACCCCGACCCTCACCAGCATTGGATCCTAGATGGCTTCCCCCGCACATTAGGCCAGGGCGAGCTGTTAGATGCACATCTCAGGTGCGTTCTACACTCATCACATTGACTCACCATGAATGTCTGAGTTAATATGACTTCACAGAAAACAAGGCACACCATTAAGCCTCGTCGTTAACCTAGATGTCCCAGACGAAATCATTCTTAGCCGCATATCCGACCGCTGGGTGCACCTCCCCTCCGGCCGCGTATACAACATATCGTACAACCGTCCTAAAGTAGATGGATACGATGACGAGACGGGAGAACCGCTCACGAAGCGCCCTGATGATAATCCTGTGGGCCCTCTTCATTCCCTGCGAGATAATTGTATACTAGGTGCTTACTAGAACGATACAATCACAGGAAATATTTGCCCGCCGCTTAACCCAATTCTACAAATCTACATCGCCTCTCGTCTCATACTACGCCTCCACCTCTTCCTCCCCTCCATCACGCGGTCGCTCCTTCCACCACAACCAACATCCCCACCAACTCTCCTTTCACCCACCTCCTCATAAGCTCCAACTCACAACACTCTCGGGGAAAACCTCGGACGAAATATGGCCCCAGCTCGTGCGCCTCGTAAGCAGTTCATTTCCAAATGTCAGAGAGCGGCCGGAGACGAGGCAGATGAGGATGAGACATAGTTTGAGTGAGGCTGTACTGTTTGATGGGGTTGGGAGACGGAATTAGTGGGTTTGGTCCACCATTGACTGCGATATGATATGACTTTGCATACTCTTCACTCCTTGACCCTGTGATGTGTTCTACGTTCATTCAGTTCTGTATTTCTTGGAGTCGAATCTTCTTGTTTTCCTTCAATACTTTCGTTGAACCGGCGTTTTATACGTTCTATTCCGTACTTCTTTTCTTACCTCGCCTGCGATTGTATTTCTTGCCAGTTTCTTGATCATGACGATGACAAGAATTGCATTGTATTTTGTTTCGAAGCGGTTGTTGATCAGTTCCATCCATGTATCGTACGGTCTTTCGTTAATTGTTGTGGGGAGTTGGAAGTTTTGTTCATGGCTGTATGAATAGCATACATGGACTACAGATCCAAAAGTTTTCACCTGTATTTGTTTCAGTGATTAGGAGGACTCTTTCAGGAACGGGTCAACGAGCAACTCTTGCTCTTTCCTTTCGTTAATCCTTCAAGTTTAAATCTCGCGGATGGATGGCATTTGTTATGCTGACTAGCATCATCTAAGTGCATACCTACCAAACATATCCTTCAGCAATGTATGTCACATACGTGGAGTTAACACTCACATTTTAACAACATACAAGCCCTGCGGCAGCCCATCCTGCACCTGTTCACGGACGAGTCTTAACCCAGCCAGCTCAAACATCCTCTTCCACGCCATGTCTGATCTGACAATTTACGCCTCACTATTAACAATAATTCCAAAATATCATTGCAAGCCAATACATGCCTAGTGAGACTAGAATCTTGCCCATCAAACACCATCCTCGCACCACCATCCTCTCCATTCGAGCACAAATTCTCCTTTACCACAATCAAACTCCTTCCCTTTTGCCTATCCCTTAAAGCAGAGTGACTACGCTGGAGGAACGCGACAAGGTCTGCGTCGTTCAGGTGGCCGAGACACCATTGACACCATATGACATCGAAGCCCGAGTCGGTGTCCTCCGAGGGAGGCTGATACCCGACGCGATCGAGGAATTTCGTGTGTTGTGAATTGAGTGGGCTGGAGGGATCGAAGGATTGGAGAGTCCCTTGGAGGATCGTGACACTTTTAGTTTGTTCAGCGATCCCTTTCCATCGGCGCTGGCCGCGTTCACGCCCCGTTTCTGGTATAATAGTTCTACTAGCCTGTCCACAAACTAGAGCTTCCTGGACGAAGCCATCCACTGGCTCGACCAGAACGACATCTGCGACGAGGTGGAGGAGGACGTCGGCCGTCACACGGCCGATGCCTGCGCCGACATCTAGGGCTCTTATTCGGGGACGGGGATGCGGGGGCGCGAGGGGCTTGATGGAGGATGGGACTGTGCTTAGTTCTGGGAGGAGGTGGAGAAGGAAGAGACGAGAGCCGAGGGCGTCGACTCTGGGGAGAGACTTGACGGCATTTGTTAGTAAATTTTTAGATAAGAATGAATAGTTTCTAATAGTTTACCCCAGAGCCATATCCACCTGGTTCAAAGATGAACGATGAACTATTGGGTGACTTTAGGAGAGATGTGAGGCTTATAGGTGCTCACCCAGTACTCCATCTAAACTGGCTGGTTGGGTGTTCCAGTATTCAATTCCGTCTTTGATGTCGGGATCAGGAATTGAGGACATTGAGCAGAAAGTTCAACTCGAAGTTGAAGGCTGAGGACCTTGGGATCAAATAGACATCAACAACGCGTCCAATGGATTCAATCGACGACATCTGGGACGCGCCCGTCTTGCCCTCCTCTCCCCGCCCTCCCACAGAAATAGACAGCAATGAAAGCGACACACAAGTCGGTGCTTCCAGGCCTAGTAAACGACCTCGCTCTTCGCTATTTCTACCAGACTCCGACGACGACGAAATACCCGCTTCTGCAAATGTTCGCCATGCCCAACCGCCCAGACCACCTACGACCACTGACATCGACATTAACGCCATTTTCGCAGATCTAGACAATGACGAAGAAGATCCCTTCACTTTTCAACCCCTCGCTCCTGCTCTAGACGTTGAAACCCTCCGTCGCAAGGCGGAGGCTCGACACAAGAATGCGATCCTCCCACTGACTCCTCATGCGATCCTTCCGAGTAGTTCTCCTCTACGGGATACCGGAGATGATAGGGACAATGGAAAGGATGGAGATAAAGGGAAGGGGAATGACAGTAAGGGAGACAGGCCGAAAGTCAGACGCAAAGTGATGCGGTTGGATGAGGGACGGTTGTTGGGACTTACTGGCTTCCCGCAGCTTATCAAGGATACGAAGAATTTTAGGACAAAGGGAAAGGGACACGAGGTGGGTTGTCTCTGCTGCCGTTGTTCTTAATGCTCACCGTTCCCTTCAGGCGACAGACCTCAACAGACTACTTCAAATATACCAGTTCTGGACGCACAGGATGTACCCAAAGACGCAATTCAAGGACACAGTTGAACGGGTGGAGAAACTCTGTCATTCCAAACGCATGAACGTGCGTAAACTTTTCACTCTATCACCTCCAAACCGTTAAACATCACCTCGCTACCCTAGGTAGCACTAAGCGTTTGGCGTGACGAAGCCCACGGGCTAGTCAACGGAAAACAACCCGGAGACCCCGATACGGAAGGAGACGGCGTCATCGACCTCACAGACAACGAGGACCAACCGGGCCGTTCCACCTCCGCAGACAATGCCAATGCCATCCCACAACCCCGCGGGCCACCCGCGCCCCAATCTGATACAGCATCCTACGCCTCTCATCCCCCGTCCTCCGGTACCAGTTCCCAGTCAGGAGTTAATGCCGACGACGACGATTTCGATATAGATGCTGTAATAAGGGAGGAGGAGGAGCGGGTTGCAAGGGAGCAGGATGTAACCGTGACGAGCACGGGAATGGGGATGGGGACGTATAAGAAGAAAGCTGAAGATGTGGGTTTGGGAATGATGATGGATATGAACGAGGATGAAGATGAGGCAATGTGGAATGAGTTGGATGCGACTGATGGGCCTACACGCGTTAACGGGATTCCGACGATTCCAACCGTAAGTTCGAATGACGATGATCATGATATGGGGGACGTGATTCGGGAGATGGATGATAAGTCTAGCGCTGCACCCGCCCAGGCATCCTCCACATCTATATCTACGGGACAGCCAGTAACGATGACACCGACCACACCTGAAGCGACTATCTCAGAGGCTGAAGTGGACTGGGAGGATATGTATTTGTGATCTATTTTCCTACGATACCCGGGCCCGTGACCTGAACAAAATGCAAAAAACTATCTTCATCAGTAACCAGAGTCAATCAGTCATTATGTAATGTCGTGATGTATATCAGCACCAGAAGATTACCATTCAGCCAACATTCAGCGGTGTATCTCTTTTTTTGGAATTTCCTCCCCTCATGATCATGTTCATCAACATTCCCGCGGGTTCATCCCCATGGTAGAAGTATTCAATGAGCGTGGCATATCGTTTTGCTTCCATAAATACCCCTTTAAGCTTGGCTATCCCATTATGTTCCCCAGACCCACTCAGTGTGCTGTTGGCGCGCTGTGCACTGCACCGATGATATTGTAAAAAAACCTTCTGAACCAAATGCAAATCTTTGTTCGTCCATGATAATTGACATATCCGCACTCGGGTAGAATAGGCTGGTGCCCGGCGTGGCCCAGATATCTACTATACATTATATACTCAACGGATCGGTGTAGTAGCAGAGTACTACGACCGCCTTTCACGATGACTCCAGGGTTTCAGGGGGTGCCCACAACAAACACCGTCCGCTCCCATTCCCGCTAGCGGCTCGTTCAAGGATGTTGGGGTGGGAGCAGGTGACGGCTTGGACGGCAGTGATACTGGTAGAACATCGGTCAAACCATGAACATAGGAATATGAAGCGGTACGAACAGTTTGCGATCTGCAAGCTTGGTGATGAGATCACCCTGTATGTACAGAATTTTTGACGACCAGTGGATCAGTATGTGTTTAGACGATGATTGAAGACATTACCTTGCAGGAGAAGATATCCAGTGAATGGTCCATGTTGCCGATCTGCAAGTTCCACTTTATATTCAAGGCCTCGCATTGAAAGGCATTCGAGACGTACAGTAAAATGAGGGTAGACATCAGGGTTCGGAGACCACTTTGCCCGGAGGAGAGTTACCCATTTACCCTAAAGCAGAATATGAAAATGGTCACATGGATTCGGCCTTGGAAATCGGATGGCAATACCGTTTGACAATTATGCTGAATGCGGCTAAAAGGTCTTGAGGACGGGAACGGAGTTGAGCTATCCAGCTTTGAGGAATCCATATCCCATACTATTCCGCGGAGGAGCAGATGAACAATAAACTTAGGAAACATCTATCAGGAACTCACATCGCAAAGTATCATCGTAGCTAGTGCTAACGATCCCCCGCCCCCTCGGGTCCCAATAGGCGGAAGTTACGGACTTGTCATGCCGCCATTCACCGCGCAAGCACCCTCTCCCCTTCGCAGTGGTGAGAAATCCAGACACGGTCTCTGAATCAAACTCAACTGGGATTTCGTCGTTGGCGGAGGAATCTTGGTCTTGACCAGCTGGAGATGAGGGTGGAGGAGTAGGGGGTGCGGCATCAGCGAGATCAAGGCCGATGTTTTGTAATTTTCGGATATCCCAAATTCTGGGTGTTGTAACGTCAGTGAACCCTCATGAATAAGGATGCAAGTCTTACTTGAGCGACCGATTATTACTTGCTGTTAATATGAAATTTGGCCGTGTCGGATTCACACTCACACAGCCGATTTTCACGTCTGACAAGCCGTACCGCCTAGCTTTGGATTTATGTTCACGTAGATCGAGGTGACTCACGCCTCCCAGGGCATCTGAGATCCACATCTCGTGCCCGGTAGGCGTCAGGTCGATGCTGGAGATGAGGGTGTTTTCCGTCGAGAATACCTCGTGGGATACGCCAGAGGTGAAGGAGAGACTGCGGATGGTGCAGTCATAGGAACTTGTGAAGACCTATGTTAGTGAGGTTGATCAGACTTTCTATCTGATGATACCACAGGAATTAAATATTGGGACATACATTGTGGGAGTCGATGGGGTCGAATTTGACGGTGGAAATGGAGGATTTAGATGTAGCAGGCCAATGCAGTTGCAGGCGCCAATATTTTCCTCCTTCGCTGTCCTCGGGCGTGGTGACGTCCTCGTCCTCGTCAGCGACTTCATCCGCAGGTGCCCTTGCGTCCCAGATACCAAGTTGTCCGTGTTTATCTAGGATTATGGTCTTTGGTTGAATTACACGCTTCGATGGCAATAAAACACTTACCTCCAAAGAAAATAAGATCTTTTGTAACATCTGGATGGTAAGCGGCGCTGTACACTCTATCCAGCGTAACCTTCGCCCGCGACACCACCTTCAGACCCCTTAACTTCTCTCTTAGTTCGGCAACGGCAGCCTCATCCTTCTTAATATCATCGAAATTGAACCCATCACTGTCTCCGACGCGTTTTGGCTGAGCTTTCTGGGAGATTGTCTGCAACGCTGTGGACAAGCTTGAGAGCTCCTGTACGTCTTCTTCTTCCGCTAGGGTTGAGAGGTCTAGCTCGTGGTGACGTGGTCGCTTAGCAATTCGTGCGCGCTCTTCAGCTTCCAAGCGCTCCTCGGCTGCTTTGGCGCGTTTCTCCTCCAGCTCTGCCTATATAACCGGAAATATTGTTAGACCTCAAAGGAAGAGAAAATAAATATGCCATATCGTGCCTCGCGCTTCCTCTTTTTCGATGGACTTTCGTTAGGGTCTACAACCTCCTTCCCAAGTCTCGCCGACCGGCGTCTAGGTCCGTCAACGTCGCCCTTCTCCCGTTTCGGTTTCTTAGAGGATTGAATGGGTTTGGCCGTTGTCTTAGGTGGTGGATTGGATTTGGTAGGTATACCGAGCTGTTCAACGGCTTGTTTAAGATCAAGTTGCTCAAAGAGCGCACGGTTTCTAGCGATGTTGGCTTCGCGGTCGATTTCGCTGGAAGTGTATCAGTTCGTGTGCGATTCGATTTGATTTGTTGGTCGTACTATTGTGATGGTTTGGGCATTTTGGATGCGGCTAGACTTGGGCTGGACGCGGAAGCAAAGTGGAGTCACGATCACAAACTCATGGTCACGTATCACGTGCAATGGTCACAATTACAAATAGGTCAAAAGGAAATACAATGCATAGATCTTGGAATACATGTAACGAATAAGACCTAGTACTACAGTTACGATAGCAGATACCAGAGCGATTGATGAAGTGTAAGTAAGCAGAGCGCTGAGCAGTAAAAACCATCAACTCGGACGGCGAAGTAAGACATCATCATAGCAAGGGAAAATAAGGAGGAAGAAAATATTAAAAATGTATACCACACAGCGACGGAACGTTCTTCCTTGGGTCCAGAGAAAAACAAAACCAAGCCAATTTTACCCCATCGATGAGACTACGTCACCTCCAACACCGACGTCTCCAGCACACGGAACATTGTCGGCTCCTTTGAATCCTCTGACCACCCAACAACCTCTCTCCAGTTAGCCGCATTCGCCTCCTTCTCGCCCGCACCAGCGAAAAGTCCGACGTCGTCGTCAGATAGTCCGCGGAAAATGAGGAAGAGCCGTGTGAAGACGCAGGGATCCGATGTCACGGAGATATCGATGGCTGCCGCTATTTTGCTCGGGGAAAGGAACCTGTAGGCAATATTCTTGTGGGCAGAGAAGGCTGACATATTGTTACTGTGGAGAAGAAAAATGCGTGAGCGGGATACAAAATCGTAGACGACAACGGGCGTACTTGATAAAGTTTGTACGCGCGTGAAGAGACATTCCCAGCTGATCCAAGACGTTCATCAAATGCGGGACAAAGTCTCGGAATGACATCGCAAAACCATTCCGAGGCGCGATGTAGTCATTAGGATCAACCATTCCAGGGTCCGGTCTGCGAACGCGGTGTTAAAGAAGGAATAGAAAGGTAAGAATAAGGCAACATACACCGCTTCATAATACAGAGCCGTAGAAACCATCTCACTCTCAAAGTGTTCAAGAGCACCTCCTGGATGTACCCGCAAGAAATACTTGACCTTGGTCTCCGACACATTCTCAGCAGGTGGCCAAGTGATGCCCAACTTCCATAGCGGAGAGAAGGACAGCATGACATCACAATATTGCATCGCAGGGGTCAAGATACTTAAATGGCACTTCGCCGTGGTCGGTTTGGCAGCAACGGCAAGTTTGGTCATGACACGAGAGTCGAACATGAATTCTGGTGAGTATTCCTCGTTGGCGAGTCGTGTACCGCTGAATTCCATCTTGTGTGTATCCCCTTGGTGTACAATGTCCAGCTTGCCCCAGAACATGCCGTCTACCATGGTTCCGTCCTCCATACGAGCCATGTCTAGTTCGTCAGAGGCTACAGTTGTGTCTAGGGCTACATGTTGACCTGGCATGAGCTCTAGATTAAATGTGGCGGGCATTTCTAACACTGGCGGAGGTCTATATGTGGCATTTAAAGATGAAAACGTCAATAAACGTCGATGATACTTACGGAGGTGGACTTCACAAAGAAAGAAGTAGAAGAAAGCACAGGTCTTTTAGACTGGCCAAGAACTAAGGGAAAACGGACTGGCACTCACGGAGGTTCATCGGGCGGAGGTGGGCTATCACTAACGATTTCAACGCGGAGGCCTTGTACGCCCATAACCGCGATCTGGTATGAATCTTCGCCAGTAAGCTGCGGACAAAATGATTAGAATAGAGATACCGTTCAGGAAAGATAGGTCGTACATAGATATGAGGACCTGAGACCAGCCGCTGAGTGTAGTGTTAATAGTCAATATACCATGGCGTGTCATAGACTTACGGCGGCATGAAGGGATGCATATTCAACTGGTACTCGCAAACTGAAGACAGCATCTGGAGGTGGCTTTGTCCAGTCTCTGGCCACAGCATCTAGTTCCTGCACAGATGATCAGCTTCAATCCCTCACTCCATATCTTAATCAACGTACATCAAAGCTGCTGGGAAGCTAAATTGCGGGTGAGTGGGTTGTGGAGGTCAACGGATAACGATAATCGAAACACAGACCATTCGGATTGTTTCCATATCGCCATATGCTAAGGTGAGCAGGCGCTGTCTTGCAAGAGCCATTTGAGCTTGTTTTTCACGCATCTCGACGTCCTTGTTCTTAGGCTTGAACTTGCCCCAGAATGATTGAGACGGCAAGCTAGCGCTTGTAGATCTGTTACGAAGGGCAGGCAGATTGGAGGGTGAGATGTACAAGGGAGAGGGGGGGGCGCCTACGCTGGGGAGAGAAGCATGTTTGAAGAATACTATCTGCGATTATTAGCCTTTAGGGAGAAAGAGTCATATTCCTTGAAAAGGATTTTGTTTGAGATTTGTTGGTTCGGCAGGAGGCACGATGGGAACACGAGGCAGATCTTCGAGTTCTCTCTATCACAGAACAATCACTCCAAAAGCACCGTGATGGGAACTGATAAATCGGCCTGCTCAAAGTCCTGCTCGCCGTCGCCCAAGGTGATCTGGATGAAGAGATGGCCTTCAGAGGCAGGACTTGGAAGGCATGTACTGCTAGCTGAAACCAATAGTAAACCTCATAACTTACTTTCTGAGAATGCACGTGCCAGGTGCAGGGCGTGAGCGCTTAAACCTGAGCAGCAGCCTTATCCCCTCTTGTCGTTGCAACTCCGTAACATGTTCCGTGGTGCTCTTCGTCCCTTTGTCAGACCTCATCTTGGTCGCACCCAGCATCGGAATTTCGTTTCTTCGGTTCTCCTTACGAGGACTGGGGAAAATAAAAGCGTGGCCCAGCTGAAGAGGGAATCAAAGATCCGGGGTTTTTCGTCGTACGTCTCGTTCTTTGGCTTCCGAATTCTCCTGAACGTCGGTGAAAGAAAAGGGAATAAAGCCAACCTCTTTGTTCGCATACAAGAGCACGGTAAAAGTAAAACCCATGCTTTCGCATCTCATGACCCTCCCATGGGAATGGGAGGAAGAAACGCGTCTACCGAGGCTACCAGCGTGCAGAGTGTCTCACCTGGGATTTCTCCGGCTTCCCAGTTCACAGTCTCTGCCCCATTGGAGTTTATGAACATGAACATTCCTGATGTCTCACAGCCTGGTCCTGAACCACCTATTCAAATTGTGCGTGCATATTCCTATTTCGTCCTCTGGCAAGAATCCGTCTAAGAGGCTTAATAACGTCCACTATTGATGCACGTTTTCCAAATGATCTTGGGTCACACATGGCCCGGTTTTTGCAAATTCCCAACCAATCGCCGTTTAACGTTTCAGCCTGTTATATGTTGAAGTTTAATTCCGCTCATTGACCATAATTCTACTTCAGCCATACGTTCCGGACTTCTGGGAATCCTCCCCTGCCAAACAACCCGAGATTTCGGAGCCTGTACTCCCAAAGCTGCTCGTCGTCGCCGGCGCAACCACGCACCACGGCGGAGGACCCACACATAACCTCCTCGACGAAGCGGCCTTCTCCGAGACTGAATCAACTCAGTCCATCCCTGCTTCTGCCGCTTTGAAGACTCCGGGGCAAGGCGGATTCTGGGATGATGTTGCAGAGGATATCGGAATACCGCCCCCCAAGGATATCAAGAAAACAGTCTTTAATTTTTTCTCTTAGAAAGATGTCTAGAAATTAACTGAACCGTTGTATGAGGATAAGAAAAGCATCCGGGTCCGAGTCATAATTGTGTATATTATATTTTAGAATTAAAAGTCGCAGGCCATTTAAATTTGTTACAGGAAGCAAATATAGAAACTTATCCAAAACTTCAAAGCATCATGCTTGGTCCTCTATGCAAACCATCTCTTCCTCGCTCAATCCGCCTTCTACATGCCTCGGTCCAATCATGCAACCTCATTGGGCCACCTGATCCAATATCCCACATTCGCCCCATTATCTACGATGATTCCCCTCTACCACACCCTCCTACTTTACTTCATCACCCATATTCCCTCTCTGAGTTCCTACCTGGCTTCCCTGGCCGAACGGCTACTTGTGAATTGCAATGGAAGCTGCAAAGACAGCAGTTAGATGACTTCAACCATAACTTTTGGATAGATGTGCGTTTCACCATCTTGTCATCCTCACGAGCAAAGCCTCAATACCAAATCGCAATGTACAGAGCAACACCCGCTTCGAGGCCGCCAAGGAAGCTGTACTCACCAGCCTCCCGTGCTCCTCTACCCAGCTGGACAAAGAAAACGCACTCTCAGAGTTTTACAAGCAGTGGGTCATGCAAGAGACAAGTCGGACAAATGAATATACGGAGGAATGGAGGAAACGCAATATGTCATGCATCTTGCTCGAAGCGCGGGTCAAATTCTACAAGTTCACAACTCTTGTATCGAACATTGCGACGTTCAGAAAGTGCAAATGAAAAAATCCATTACACCTAGGGTTGAATTTTTGATAAACACCACTATAATCCACATCACCATACAACATCATGCGCCGCCAATTCCTTGACACGGTAGTACACATCGTTCAGCTCTAACTCGCTGAGTCTGTCACTCTCTACCTGATAGTCTTGCGCAATAGCCTCGACCTGATCTGGTGACATGCCTGGCCAGCGCGAAGCAATTTCAGACGTGGTTGGGATCATTAGGGCCGATTCTGGCGTGGAATCGTAACCTTCCTCCTGTTGTTCTTTCAGAAAGATAGTGCGGAGTGCGGAATATAACGCAGTTCGCTGGAACCGTTCGTTCAGTTCGAAATCTGTGATGTTTGCGGTTTGTAGAATATTATGCCAGCTGGAGATGTGATGATCAATACGGGCAATGTAAATGACTGTAGACGAATTACGCACTCGTCGTGAATGTAGATCCGCCGCCAGACAGTTCGGAAAGCGGATAGTTTACGAGCTTCGGGCAAATTCTGGTGATATGTGATGAGGGAAGTATGTGTAAGATCATAGTCAAGACTTACTTGGACGCGAGCAAGCAGGAGGAGGGCTGTCGAGTAATCTTCGGGTGTACTCAAATTGTCCTTCAGTGCCAAGACATCCACAGCATCTTCAATCGACAATGACTTCCCCTGGAGCAACTCCCGAATCAATTCCTTGAAGACCTAAAGAACGAGATATCGGTTAACACAATTGAAAATATTCCAAAAACAATCGGTCTGACACGTGAAAGTGCTCGTCGATCTGACAGCGACGATGCCTTGGCATTCAAAATGGTGTCGATCTGAGTATCGAGTGACTGTCGCCCACGGATTGATTCTAGTACAGATTTAAACTCCTGCAAGAGAGCTTCGTGCACGCTGACAAAATCGAGTTCGTCGTGGAAGGCTGGAAAGTCAATGTAAATCACACAATGAACGCATCAGATCGGTGGCGACGCACCATCCAGCACCACTTCATCCATCGCTGTTGCTTCAGTTTCATGCAGCCGCGCCAGGTGTGACAATTTCCCGATGCTTAGCATGAGCTACAACGTGAATAGTCTCAGTGCTGTCACTCTTAAGTAAAAACAGATTACCTACATGTTTTGTTTCCAGGTTCGTGGCTTGCTCGGCTTCATGGAGGAGAGCCGCTGCAGCAGCTTCATGTCTACCCTTCCCAAGATCATGTATCCACGAAATAGCGGTGTTGGGGTTCTCTGCAAAGAATCTATCCATATACCCGCTCTGCACATCTTCTTGTGCAAACATTACCCGCAGTTCTCCTACCAACACGATCAGTCCGTACGCAGAACAGCCCATGTAGAAGATCCTTCACCGTGTTGGATATACCACCGATACAACTCCGTTATGAATTCGTCTTTGAACCTCTCAATATACACTTGTATCCTCGACGCATTTGGGTTCTCGTGTGGCGGATAAACAGCATCTCTGTGGCATAACGCAGCAAGACTGCTGAAATCCCGATACTTCTCCGCAAGCGCGAACGCAGCTTCTGCATATCCAGTCCTCCCTACGTAGGGTATCAATAAACAATCCAGAAGCCGGCGAATGTCCAGGGTGGACTTACGAAGCGTTTCGAGGACCTCAGGTCGAAGGAGTGAAAATTTTTGTTCAAGTTCATTCCTATCTCGGTCCGCACTAGGTTCATCGCCAGCAACATCGCTAGAACGATCTCATCAATATCATACTATAATTCATCACAACCACGCATACCTGCCAAGCCAGTCCAGTCTCTCCTGTATGCAAACAAACAAAATCGCTGCCAACTCTGGCAGTTGAGTATTCGGCTCTCTACTTCTCTGCTCTGCTGCGCTCGCTGGAGTGGGAGACTGCGCAACTCCAGTTGTAGAATCAAATAACCCCAGTACGACGTCGATGACGGCGGGTGTACTTGTCCAGGGTTTGATCATCGGCAGATCAATACCGTAAACTCCAAGGTTATAGTCTCGGTAATCCAGGGCGGACTTCAGCACGGTCTACTCAAGGATTTAGTCGACTCGGAAACACACAACGAGAACACGTACCAGGACAATCTGGTTTGCCTCTGGCAAAAAATCTGCTAGACTGTGACCAGATTCTTGTGATGCTTTGGCTATAACATGAGGCACCTTCCGGATTAGTTGTCCTATGTCTCCCACCCTATTACGGAAAAATGTTCGGATGACATCTTCATGGTGGCCCTCTCCGATGTCGGTCATGTACACGTAGACAGCGTCGTTCAGGATGCTGCGAGACGGCACCTTACTGAAGGATTTTTTAGTATAATTCGTTCTAAAAGAACAGGAGACATCATCACACACGCGAGTAGGTCGTTATGGTGTATCCACAATTGATGACACGCATACAACTTTTCAGCATCTGTCGCCAGTTTCTGTCGACACCGCTGCGACATCTGGACTCATAATCAAGACATCAACGCGAAGCCTGGAAAAATGAAGGACGATCAAACCTTGACGAGGACAGCGTTGTCATTAATGAATCGAATGAGCCAACTAAGCCTCTCCTTCCGTCCTGTCAGTTGGGCACTCAGATTGTGATCCCTGCGCACCACTTCAGAGTCTACAGTAGTAAACGAGTCAGGCATCAGAGCGAAAGCTAAGAATTAAGAGAAACACGGACCTGATTCAAGAACGGCTTGACTTAGTTGCTCAGCGCCCTGCATTAGGCTCTCCTCCTCAACTTCAGGCGCAAAGCTGAAGTGAAGGGGATTCTTTAAATAACGGGTGTGAGCAGGGTACACTCCACTCGGTAGTTACAAGACTGGAGTGACTCTTACTTCCGGAGAAGACCCATACAAAATGGCTTGGGTCATGGTCGACTTGACAAGGTTAGCTCGACCTGTTCTGTAATGTTACATACCCACGAGCTGAGTCATTGACATAGAAGAGAGCAAAACAGTTATACACACCTCGAATCGAAGCTGCGAACGTTGTCCATGTCGAGATAGACTTTCATCATCGTGGCAGCAGTCAAGACCAGTAGCATGCTATCAGACTGAACCACGCCAACACCTAATGTCCTGTCCGTGGCTGATTTCAGCTCAAGGCGGTCTCGGTAGTCTGAATCTGAGAGTAGCCATGAAGAAAATAGTTTATGTCAAGGTGTGTATAGGAGCTCGTTCGAGACGAACCTCTTGCACATAGGGCGACCGCATCTCCGAATTGGATGCTGACCA
>Ga0210383_10003148_pt1 | contig 14840 bp, 14 predicted proteins | sample IncBWC14OmetaG_FD_160072 | JGI IMG/M metagenome (GOLD analysis project Ga0210383, IMG submission 160072) | Forest soil microbial communities from Barre Woods Harvard Forest LTER site, Petersham, Massachusetts, United States - Inc-BW-C-14-O ...
CGTGATGCAACAAAGTGTGAGGCAAAGCGGAGGCGACTTGTTCGACGTTCCAGCGCATCTTCGGATCGCGCTGCAAGCAGCGGCGAGCGATATTGGCGAAGGGCTGGGGCATGGACTCGGGCAGGCGCGGCTCTTCGCGGCCGAGGCGTTCCCAGATGGGCAGCTTTTGCGTGAGGACTTCGGCGAGAGTCATGCCGAGGGACCACATATCGGCGGCGGTGGAAATTCTGCCACTCGCGGCTTCGGGCGGATCATAAGGGCTGAGGCGACCGGAATCGGAAAGGCGTTCGCCGGCGCGGACGATGCCATCGGAGGAAAGCTTGATTTCGTCGCCGATGGCCATGATGTTGGCGGGGCTGAGATGGCCGTGGACGAGGCCTTTCGAGTGGAGATAGAAGAGCGCGTCGAGAGTGGCGGCGAGCATGCCGCGCGTTTCGTCGGCCGTGAGAGCGCGCTGCGGGAGGATTTGCGAGAGATCTTCGTCGGCGAATTCCTCGACGACGTAGAGGAAGTCTTCCTCGCCGAGGCGGCATTCGCCGGAATCGTAAATTTTCACGAGATTGGGGTGAGAGAAGCGCTCGGCTTGGCGCCAGCGATTGAGTTGCGTTTCGGCGCTGCCGGTTGCAGCCGGGATGATTTTGATCGCGGCCTTCGTGCGCGCGGCGACTTCCGTTGCGGAAAGAGCGGACGGTGACGCGGAGATTTCTGTGCGAAAGACGCTCGAATGGCGGCTGCCGCCGAGGTACTCGAGGAGCGGATATTTGGCGCCGGCGGTCTGACCGGTGAATTGCTTGCGGGTGTCGTCCATATTATTTCCCCCGTCGCGGGAGTAGGGCGGAACTCAGCGCGGCGACGGATGGCGCGTGCGTCGCGCGGAAAATCTTCGATGGCTCACGCCCTGAAGAGGCTCGCATCGTTTTTTTTCTGACGGTCGGTGAAGTTGCGCAGCTCTGCCGAGAGCGCTTTCACCTGTGGCTGGGTCTAGCCAAACGAAAATTTTACCTCGCGGCCCGTTCCCCCGGGCGTGAAGGCTTAGCTGCGCTTATGTTACGCCGCCAGCGGAAAAATGCAAAAAAGGTTGGTGTTCAAAACGGCATGTGAGCGAGCGCGGCTAGTGAGGCGAAGCGGGGGCGAAGAAATCGACGAGGTTGCCTTCGGGATCACGGAAGTAGATGGAGCGGGTGCCCCAGGGCTGCGTGGAGGGGGGCTTCACCCAATCTTTCACGATGGGCTGGAGGCGCGCGTATTCGCGATCCACGTCGGCGACGCGGAATTGGAGGATGGAGCTGCGATTCGCGGCGGGGACGGCGACGCCCGGGATGTAATTTGCCTGCGCGGTGGCGGAGAAGAGAGCGAGTGTGGCGGCGGGAGTGCGGAATTCGACGTAGTCGTCGCCCGTGCGGCGAGGCTCGATCCGCAAAACCTTCGCGTAGAAATCGGAGAGGCCTCGGACGTCTTTCGTGATGAGGCAGGTGATGGCGAGGGTCGGTTGTGGGGAATCGGCGGATTGCCGCGGCGGAGCATGATTCGCGCCGCGGGCGAATGCGGCGACGGAAATTGCGAGCGCGGCGATGAGTGCGAGTGCGGGTGGCGTTTTCGTTGCCATGGGTTTCTCCTGCCTAGAGGTTATCGCGGTTTGTCGAAGTATTGGACGTCCGCAGCGAGAGAATGCCGGCGATGAATTTCATCCATGGCGAGTTCGAACGGTGATTACGCATTTCCGAGACTCTCAGGGAGTGTGCCGCCCCTACGGGCTTTGTGACTTCTGACGCTTTGCGTACCCCACCCTTCCGGGTGGGGCTAGAGAAGATGTGACGCGCCGACGGCGCTGGGTTTTCTTTGTCGCGCGAATGGTTGGATGGAGCAGAAACGATATGCCGCGGCGCGAAAGGCGCCCAGCTGCCCTTCTTACGTCGGGATAAAAAGCTGGCCGCTGGGAAACAATCCGCGAAGCGAGTCCTGTGGCCTTTCGGGCACATGGTTGCCGGACCCGCGAGAAAATCGCCGGCTGGGAGCCCTTCGATTACTCTCCCTTCCTCCGTCAGGGCAAGCAGGACAAGCCGGCCCTACACAGCGCGGCGGCGCCGACAGCGCAGCGGAGAAAGCCAGCGAGACGCCCTTCGGCTTCGTTCAGGATAAACCGGCGCTACATAGCACGGCGACGCCGGCCCAGAGGGTGAGCGAGTGTTAGCGGTTGGCGAATTGCTTGCGTGAGGTGGGGCCCTTCGCGGCGGCGTTTTTCTGCGCGAGGGCGGCGGCTTGGGCTTCCTGGTGCTTGCGATAGTCTTCGAACGGGCCTTTGAAATCTTCGATTACGCCGTCTTCGAAGTGCCAGATGCGCGTGGCGACTTCATCGATCACATCGTAGTCGTGCGTGACGAAGAGAGCCGTGCCGTCATATTTCTGGAGAGCGATATTGAGCGCATTGATGGATTCAAGGTCCAGGTGGTTGGTGGGCTCGTCGAGTACGAGGAAATTCGGCTGCTGGAGCATGAGGCGGCAGAAAATCAGGCGAGCCGCTTCACCGCCGGAGAGAACGTTGGTGCTTTTCGTCGCATCCTCACCGCTGAAAAGCATTTGCCCGAGCAGCCCGCGCAACTCTTCCTGCGTGGACATGGGACGGAACTGATGCAGCCATTCGATGAGCGTACTTCCCTTGGCGATCGTCTCCGAGTGATCCTGGGCGAAGTAGCCGACAGCGGTGTTGTGGCCCCAAGCTACGGTGCCACCGTCGATCGGGAAGGCGTGGTCGGATTCGTCGAGGAAGCCAGGCGCGTTGTGGAGCAGCGACTTTAGAAGCGTGCTCTTGCCGGCGCCGTTGCGTCCCATGAGAGCGATTTTTTCGCTGCGCGAGATGGCGGCGGAGAAGGGCTTCCAGACGCGGACGCCGTCGTAGGATTTCGCGACGCTCTTGATCTCCAGCGGATGCTTGCCGGAGTGCTGGTCCATCTTGAAGCGAATGTAAGGACGAGCGATATTCGACTTCGCGAGATCGGACGTCTTGAGGCGTTCGACTTCTTTCTTGCGCGAAGTAGCCTGAGCGGAGCGTGTGCCAGCGGAGAAGCGAGCGATGAATTCGTTGAGCTGCGCGATTTTCTTTTCGCGCTGCGCGTTTTCGGATTCGATGCGAGCGCGGACGGACGTTTTCGCCACGACCATCTCGTCGTATCCGCCGTTGTACATAATGATCGTCTGGTAGTCGATGTCGGCGGTGTGAGTGGAGACACTGTTGAGAAAATGGCGGTCGTGGGAGATGACGATGAGCACACCTTCGTAGGCGATGAGGAAATCCTGGAGCCAGTGGACGGAATCGAGGTCGAGGTGGTTCGTGGGCTCGTCGAGAAGCAGCGCAGGAGGATTGCCGAAAAGAGCTTGTGCGAGCAGGACGCGAACTTTTTGGCCGCCCTGGAGCTCGCTCATTTTGCGTTCGTGAAGATCGCCACGAACGTCGAGGCCATCGAGGAGAACGGCTGCGTCCGCCTCGGCTTCGTAGCCGCCTTCTTCGCCGACGATGCTCTCGAGTTCGGCGAGGCGGATGCCGTCTTTATCGGTGAGCTGATCGTGTGGCTTGGCGTAGAGGGCTTCACGCTCCTGCATGGCTTTCCAAAGCGCGGTGTTGCCCATGATGACGGTGTCGATGGCGCGATATTCGTCGAAAGCGAATTGATCCTGGCTCAGGACGCCGAGCTTTTTCGGGCGGGTGACGGAGCCGGTGGAAGGCTCGATCTCGCCGGTCATGATCTTCATGAGTGTGGATTTGCCGGCGCCGTTCGGTCCCGTGACGGCATAACGTCGCTTCGGGAGGAAGGTGGTAGTGACTTCCTCGAAGAGGATGCGCGCGCCGAAGCGCATGGTGATGTTATTTAGGGCGAGCAAGACCCTCTATTGTACAAGATTTTGGCGATCCATTTCCGGAGCATTCAACGAGCAAGGAATGATCGAGGGGACCTATTGGCGCGCGGCTGTTCTCTTCGATTTACTGTGCCGCGACACTTTTTTGCGCCACAGCGGCAGGGCATGACGAACGTTTTCGGGCTGAGGCCGTAGTCAATGGTGAGTTCTTCCTTCGCGCGAATACGGCGCTTGCTGAAAAAGAGAATTCGCCCGCCGGTGATGCGCACTTTCAGATTGGGATCACAGCAATGATTGATGCGTTCGGCGCCGGAGCCGCCGACGGCGCCGTCAACGCGCCAATAGCGGTTGAGGCGAAACATGGTCAACTTGCGCGTGCGCGGATTGAGGCAGGTTTTGAGGAGGCGGCGGTAAGCCTGCTTCGGCGAGAGCTTTTCGCCGGTGTATTCGATAACCATGCGCCCGCGAGGAATTGGCTCGGCCGCGGAAACGCCCCAGCCCTGTATACGCGAGCGGCGTACACAAAGGTCGAAGCGGGCGAATCGGGGGTCGATTGAGGGCACGTTGACTGATTTTGTTGTCATGGCCCGAGACACGCCCCAACGTGACACGGAACGAAAATAGCAAGGCCAGTCGAAAACTAGATAGCGATACGCAAGACGGGAACGGTACCGCCTAGCTATCGTGCCCTCGACGTCTGCCGATCGAGACTAGGATGTAGTCTTGGTGTAGCCGCCGTTATGGACAAGCTTGAAGGCAAACGGCGCTTTAGTGGATTGAAGCTTCTTGCCTTTCCTGAGCTGCTTCTTAGCCGTCTTGCGCTTGGTAGCCATATGGCCTCCTATCGGCAAGTCTTGGTGGAATTCAAGATTCCCTGAATTGCAAGGCGATGGTGGATGCGGAGCCCCACCGGACCCGGCGCCCTCTTTTGGAAAGTCTGCTCGCCGAGCGACGCCGACAAGGATGCGGAACCTGAAGTCGCCGCCCGCCGATCGCTACAACTTACGCTTGGCTACCCTTGGTCCAGGCGTTGGTAGCGCTGATCTTTTGGAACGTTAGTGTCTTGGTGGATTGAAGCTTCTTGCCTTTCTTGAGCTGCCTCTTGGACTTTTTTCCGGCCATTTTCGGCTCCTTGTTAAGCTAGGTTTGGGATCGGACACGGCGGCTGCGAGAACCGCCCGTCACCCACGTGAAACCGTGACTACTGAGTTTTATACTCAGTCTGGATCTTGGTAAAATTCAGGGAGATCAAAGGCTTGGTCGCCTGAAGCTTCTTCGCTTTCTTGAGCTGTTTCTTTTTTCCGGCCATTTTCGGCTCCTTTCGATGATCGCCCGTGTGGGCTGATGCTTTGACCGATGCAATTTCGGCCCCAATTCGTGCGGCGCTTCCCGCGGATTTCAAGCGCTTTAGAATGCGGAAGATAGCATTTTGTCCGCGAAATGCAACCGGCCGTCGTCGAGGGGCCGGCGTTGAAATTTCGAGCGGCAGTTGAAAAATTCAATGAATAGCGGCGACGCCCAGGACGAAACACCGGTGGCGCTGAAAGCCGACCCTGCAGAAGAACAAAGCGGAGCGCGTACTATTCGAAATCCCTATCGGGGCGCTGTGCTATGAACGAGGCGCGGTCCTGATTCTCGGCCCACCAGGACTTCCACCTCTGAAAATTCTCGGCGGTGGGCGGCACGTCTGCGGGCAACGGCGGATTCTGCACGAGCTCGGCGAGCGTCTGCAGAACGAGCGCGTTCACCCGCCCTACTTGAACGAAATAGTTGAGCCTGCCGCATTGCTGGCGCGTGGCTTCCTGCTGCTCGGGAGTGGGATGCAGGCCGGTGTAGATCGAAGGTTGCATGCACTGCGCAAAATTCTCTTCAGCTTGCTTCTGAAGGCCGCGCAGATTGCCGAGCGAATCCACCAGAGCGTCGGCTGCCTCGAATCCACCGATAAATTTCAGCTTGCGCACCGCTTCCACGGGCGTGAATGCTCCGCGCGCATCTTCGAGCTCCGCCCGGATTTGCGCGAGCATTTCTTTGTCGCCCAAGATCGCGAGCGCGACTTCCAAGTTTCCCTGCGCTTCGAGCGCGGGATTTCGGCGTTCCTCGTCGAGACGGAAGATTTCGAGAAACAAACTTCGGGCGCCCATCGGCGCTCCCCGCCGCGGCGTGGGAAAATCCTTGAGAACGGCCGCGGCATCGGGCTTGCCGGAAGAACCGATGTCCAAGATCGCGTCGGGAAATCCCCATTCGACCTTTCGCGCCAAGCATTGCAAATAGGGATCGGCAACTTCCTCCGACACGGGGCTGGAAAATTGCTTGCCATTATATTTGGCTAGCCACGCCTTCCATTTCTCAATGCCTGCGGGAGAATAATCCGCGTCTGGAAATTCGGGAATTCTGCGCGTGCGCGCGAAGTCTTTGATTTCTTCGAGGAGAGGTTCGCGGAAATCGTACGGGCCGTCGGAAGGCCCCTGGGAGGTTTGCATGCGCGGGTCATCCACATGGTCGATCAGGAACTGGACGAGCATGGTGATTGCGAGATCGTCGCCGATAAACTGGGCGTCCCATTGGCTGCCCGTCCCTTTTTCCCAATCGGCCTTCATGGATTGATAGTTTTCCGGATCGCCGAGCTTAGCCAAAGCTTTGTGGACCATGTCGGCCATGGGATAGCAACGAGTGTCGGACGGCAGATCGGCGAGTTCTTTCAAAATCGGAATCGCCTTCTCTCCGGCCACTGGCGCCCAAGACTGAATGATCATGGAAGGCATGTTGCGCTCGAGGGGCGTGGCGCGGAATTCGGAATCGGGTGCGGCACAGTGCCGGTAGAGCTGCGCGAGCACTTCGACAGCGCGATCGGGTTCGCGGCAAGTGGATTGCTGCGCCGTCGCGGTCTCGGGAGTGGCGCAGAGACTCACGACTGTGACGACCATTGCGAGCCAGCAGCATATCCACGACCCGCTAGCGGAGCGTCTCACGGCGTTCCTTTCCGATGCGTGAGGAAGTGTGGCCTCAGTATCACTTAGAACGCGGCGGGCGGGTTTTCTTGCGAGAGAGGTGATTGCGGAGTTGCTACGGCGGCGGTTGTCCCATGGCGCGAAAGATTGCAAACCAGCTGGCGCGACTCGCAGATCGAGCGCGGCGCATTCGCGCAAGCAGTGCTCGACATTGGGCGTGCAATCGGCAAAATTCCGGTGAGCGAGTGAACGCTCCGGCGGTGCAAGGCGATGGCAAAGAAAGAGCGGCCGAAGATTGACGGGCGGTATGCGCGATTCGCGCTGCGGGTAAGGCGTTCGCGCATCGAGGGCTGGGGTGTCTACGCGGGCGAGACGATTCCGCGCAGGCGGCTGGTGATTGAGTACACGGGTGAGAAGATTTCGCGGAAAGAGGCGAATCGCCGGGTGTGGAAAACGTGCCGCAATCCGCGGACGCGCAAACTGACGATGTATGGGCTGGGCGCGTATTGGCGGATCGATGCGGCGAACGGCGGGTCAGGGGCGGAGCTGGTGAATCATTCGTGCGAGCCGAATTTGAAGGCGCGGATATGGCGCGGGCGCGTCTTGTTCCACAGCTTGCGGCGAATTCGGGCGAGGGAAGAAGTGACCGTGGATTATGCGATTAGCCCGGATACGTTTCGAGTGAGGTGCCGGTGCGGCGCGAAAAAGTGCCGCGGGACGATCAACCGGCTGAAATAAAGTCGCGAAAGGCCCATTGGGAGCGAAAGAAAATCGCAAGAACATGTGGGCGAAACTTTCGTGAGGCGGGCGTGTTTAACACTTATGGAGGGGTCTCCGCCCGGCGTAACCGCGGGGCAGCGTATTCGGCGAGCGCAACCAACTCCACAGGAGTAGAATCTAAATCAATGAAGGCAGTTCCCAGGCCCGCTTGACGCTCGCTTTTTCCGGAGTCTCAGGGCGCGATGGCAACCTTGAGGCGACTGGAAGCCGACTTGGGTGGAGGCACTGAAATGAAGAATTCCACCTTCCTCAGAAATGGCTTTATCTTCCTGGCAGCTCTCGCACTTACCCTCGTTCCGCAAGCGGCGCTCGCGCAACATGGCGGGCACGGCGGAGGCGGTGGCGGGTCGCATGGCGGCGGGGGCGGCGGCTTCCACGGCGGCGGAGGCGGGGGCGGTTCGTACGGCGGCGGGCATGCGAGCGCGAGTCCGCATGTGAGCACGGGCGGCGGCCGAGGATCGAGCGCACCGGGGCCGCGAGGCGGAGGATATGGTGCGTACGCGCCGCGATCGTCTGGCGGATATGGACGCGCGGCGGGACCATCATCTTCTGGCGCGCGCGGGGGAATGGGCGCACGCGGATCGAGCGAGCCTTTCCACAACACTTCGAGCCGGATGCCGTCGAGCGCGCGGCCGGCAGTTGCGGACGGCAACTGGCATTCATTTGGAGGCGCGTCGGGCGGCAATCACGGCGTCGCGACGGCGGGCGCGAACCGCGGATCGAACTCGAGCGCGATGGCGTCGCGAGTGACTTCTGCAGAGCGCGGCGCGGCTTCGAGCGGAAGCAGGTCGGAAGGATTCCATTCGTTCGGCGGCGCACGGAATGGAAACGGAGCTTCCGGTGCGGCGCGGTCGCCGTCTTCGGGGGCTTCGCGCGGGACGCTTTCGGCTGGCGCGTCTAGCGCGATGCGCAACGGCTCATCGAACTCAGGGCTTTCGGCGCGCATGAATTCATCGAGCTCGAGCCGGATGTCGTCGGTTTCGACGTCGCACGCGCTTTCGAGCTTTGAGAGCCGGTCGATGGGCGAGGCGGGACGCGGCGATACGGGAGCTTTCTCGAGCTCACGGCTTTCTTCGACGCGAGGCGGATCGTCGCTATTCGGTTCGGCGAACGGACGAAGCGGATTTGCGGGGCGGTCGTACAGTGGGGCATTTTCGGGAGCGAACCCGACACGCAATCTTTCGTTTGCTTCGACGCACACGAGCGGATTCGGATCGGGGCGGTTCGGCACGACTAGCACTCGGAGCTTTGCGACGAACGGCATGGGATTCCGCGGGGCGAACTTCGGCGGATTCCGCGGCGAAGGATTTGGGTTCCGCGGCGCGGGATTCGGATTCCGCAGCGGTTTCGGCTGCTGGGGATGTGGATTCCGGTTCGGCCTCGGCTTTGGTTGGGGCTGGGGTTGGGGATGGAACTCGTGGTGGGGACCGTGGGGCTTCTGGGGCCCGGGATGGTCGTATTGGAGCCCGTGGTGGAATCCGTGGTGGTATGACTCGGGCTGGGGATGGGATCCGTATTGGTCTTACCCGCCCGCAAATAACAACGTGACGTACCCACCGGAATATTCCGGAAGCGCGTCGAGTGATTCGTCCGACTATTCGACTGCGCCTTCCGATAACTCGACAACCGATAACGAACCTGCGGTGGAAGGCACGCCGAACACGAACCCGATGACGGGTAATGTGGCGGCGTCTACGCCGACGATCCTCGTATTCTTGAAGGACGGTACGACGTACGCGGCGAGCGATTACTGGGTACAGGACGGCAAGCTGCACTTCTACGTGGATTACTCGGGCGAGACGACGGTGGACATGAACGATTTCGACCTGCAACGCACGGTGGATGAGAATGCGAAGCGGGGCGTGAAGTTCTCGTTGAAGCCGAATCCGAATACGTACGCACCTTCGACGGATACGACTTCAGCGCCGATGAGCCCGGCGAATGTTGCGCCATCGGGAGCACCTGGGCAGACGCCGAGTGCGGCGCCGTCTGGCGCACCGGCGCAATCGCCTTCGGAGATTCGAACCACGACTTCGTCAGCTTCCCCGGCGAAGACCTAATTCGCTGAAATTTGACGGGCAGGCGCTGCGGAATCGCGGCGCCCGTTCGCCCTCCTGAAACTGCCATTCAGCCTTCAAAAAGCGCCCGCGGCTGTACGCCGTTTGACTAGTGCGACTAATATAGTCGTGATGTAATTGATTGGAATCGCTAGGCTTGTTGGCTCGATGAGCCTTGACATTTGACCGACCGAGAATTTACAATAGATCTGCGACTGAATAGGTCGTATATGCGTCTATGATGAAGCTGTCGAAAAAAGCGGACTACGGGTTGATTGCACTGAAGCATCTGGCGATGCACAGTGAGTCCGGTTCTTATAGTGCGTCTGACATCGCGGAGGTTTATCGCGTGTCGGCGCCGCTGATGGCGAAGGTGCTGCAGAAGCTGGCGCGTGCGGGACTGGTGGTGGCGCGGCATGGGTCGAGCGGCGGGTATACGCTGGCGCGAGACGCCTCGCAGATTTCGGCGTTGGACGCGATTCGAGCGATTGAGGGACCGCTTTTCATTACTTCATGCGTGACGTCGCGAGGAGAGTGCGACGTTTCAACGACGTGTTCGATTCGCGAGCCGCTGCGGCGCGTGAACGAGAGCATTTTGGACGTGCTGGGCAAAGTGACCATTTCGCAGCTGTCGGACGAAGCGCCGATGTCGGAGATGGTGGAACTCAGGGTTTAGGGTGCAGGATCTAGAAACGATGAAGGGCATCGGCGGCTTGCAGAGGAAGTTATAAGAATTCGGTGGATTCGAAGTTTTAGAGCGAGTTTTGAAAATCGGGGGTTAGGAGAACGAGAATGGCAATCAAGCTTCCCATCTATTTGGACAATCACGCGACGACGCCGGTGGATCCACGCGTGCTTGATGCAATGCTGCCCTACTTCACGGAGAAATTCGGGAATGCGGCGAGCCGGAACCATGAGTTCGGTTGGAAGGCGGAGGAGGCGGTGGAGAACGCGCGGGGGCAGATCGCGCGATTGATCAACGCGAGCCCGAAAGAGATTGTGTTCACGAGCGGCGCGACCGAGTCGACGAACCTGGCGATCAAGGGCGCGGCGGAGATGTATCGCGAAAAGGGCAAGCACATCATCACGCAGGTGACCGAGCACAAGGCGACGCTGGACACGTGCAAGCGCCTGGAAAAATATGGGTATGAAGTGACGTACCTGCCGGTGGAGAAGGACGGGCGCGTGAACCTGGACGAGCTGCGCGCGGCGATCAGGCCCAACACGATCCTGATTTCGATCATGTATGCGAACAACGAAATCGGCGTGGTGCAGCCAATCGCGGAGATTGGCAAGATCGCGAAGGAAAAGGGCATCTTCTTCCACGTGGACGCGGTGCAGGCCGTGGGAAAGATTCCGGTGGACGTGCAGAAGGACGGAATCGATCTGATGTCGATTTCGGCGCACAAGATCTACGGGCCGAAGGGCGTGGGCGCGCTCTACGTGCGGCGGAAGAACCCGCGCGTGCAGCTTTCGGCGATCATCGACGGCGGCGGACACGAGCGCGGGATGCGTTCGGGAACGCTGAACGTGACGGGAATCATCGGGCTGGGCAAGGCGTGCGAGCTCTGCCAGCAGGAAATGGCCGAAGAGAGCGTGAAGCTCTCGAAGCTGCGCGACCGGCTGAAGGAATCGATCATGTCGCGGCTGGATGAGACGTACATCAATGGGTCGCTCGAGCACCGGCTGCCGCACAACATCAACATCAGCTTCGCGTATGTGGAAGGCGAGTCGCTGTTGATGGGGATCAACGACGTGGCGGTGTCGAGCGGGTCGGCGTGCACGTCGGCGACGCTGGAACCGAGCTACGTGCTGAAGGCGCTGGGTGTGGGCGAGGATTTGGCGCACACGTCGATTCGATTCGGGATCGGGCGGTTCAACACGCAGGAGGAAGTGGACTACGTGGCGGACCGCGTGGTGGAGACGGTGACGCGGCTGCGTGAACTTTCGCCGCTCTACGAGATGGCGAAAGAGGGCGTGGACATCAGCAAGATGAAGTGGGTGGCGGCATCGGATACGCACTAAAGGCAGTTCAGAGTTTCTTGGAATAAAGGAGCATCAAGCGATGGCATACAGCGACAAAGTGGTGGATCACTACAAGAATCCGCGCAACGTGGGCTCGCTCGATAAGAGCGATCCGACGGTGGGCACTGGGATGGTGGGCGCACCGGAATGCGGCGACGTGATGAAGCTGCAGATGAAGGTGAATCCGGAGACGCGCGTGATCGAAGAGGCGAAGTTCAAGACGTTTGGCTGCGGCTCGGCGATCGCAAGCTCGTCGCTGGCCACCGAGTGGGTGAAGGGCAAGACGGTGGAAGAGGCGCTGGCGATCAAGAACACGGACATCGTCCGCGAACTTTCGCTGCCGCCGGTGAAGATTCACTGCTCGGTGCTGGCGGAAGACGCGATCAAGGCTGCGCTGACGGACTGGAAGAAGAAGCAAGGCGAAGCGGAAGCGACGCCTGCGGAAACCACCGCCGCGCACAACTAAGCGCGCTTTCAGACGGCCGCACGGAGCTTTCGTGCGCAGTTCCCTTTCGCGTGTGATGGCTCGAGTCGCGACGCCCACGCGCGGGCGCCGATAGCGTTGCACGAAGGACTTGAAGGACAATGATTCACGTAACGGAAAAAGCGGCTTCGAAGATCCGCGAGCTGTTAAACAAGGAAGGGGTACCCGAGCAGTCGGGCGGGCTGCGTGTGGGTGTGCAAGGGGGCGGTTGCTCCGGGCTGAGCTATGCGATGCGGCTCGAGACCGAGGCGCGGAATCGCGACAAGGTCTTCGAGGAAAACGGCGCGCGGATTTTTGTGGACCCGAAAAGCTATCTCTACTTGCATAACACCACGCTGGACTATCATGAAGACCTGATCAAGCAGGGCTTCGTCTTCCAGAACCCCGCTGCGGCACGAAGTTGCGGCTGCGGGAGCTCGTTCACGGCCTGAGCTTTCACGAGGGATATTGGCTCCCGGGTGGATTCGCGCGGGGCTTGGCCAGCCCAAGCCGTTTGCCGAACCCGCCTGCTCTTCAATTTAGACGTCCAAAAGCATCCGCGAGAACCCGATGAGCGCGACGCACATAAAAACCGAAGCCGCTGCGGCGGCGAAGTGCTGGAGCTGCCAGGCGGCGACAGACGGCGCGCACTTTTGCGCGACGTGCGGGAAGATTCAGCCGCTGCCCGCGGGGGCCGACTACTTCGCGTTTTTTGGATTGCCGCAGAAGCTGACGATATCGCCCGAAGCGCTCGAGGCTGAATTTCACAAGCTGAGCTGGAAGCTGCATCCGGATAACTTCGTGCGGGCGAGCGAGTTTGAGCGGAATTTGTCGCTCGAGCGGTCGTCGGAACTGAACGACGCGTATCGAGCGCTGCAGGATCCGATTCGACGGATCGAGTATCTGCTGCTGAAGCTTGGACTGCGCAAGGAAGGCGCGACGAAGCAGCAGGCACCGCCGGAGTTGCTCGAGGAAGTGTTCGAGTTGAATGAGTCGCTCGACGAATTGCGCGAGGCGCGAGCCGACGGGCAGGATATTGCGGGACTCAGGACGCAACTCGAAGCGGCACAAAGGAATTTCCAAGAGAAGCTGAGTGAAGTGGATTCGCAGCTTGCAGAAGTTGCGAAAGAATGGGATGCGACGCTCGACTCCGGAGCGGATGAGGCGAAACGGAATGGTTCGCCGACGCGCATGAACGAGATTTTGAACCGGCGCAGCTATATTCGAAATCTTGTGGCCGGCGTGCAGAAAGAATTGGCGGAAGCGTAGGGGACGATGGGACGCGTGGTCGGAATCGATCTGGGGACGACGTTCAGCCTGGTGGCGTACATGGATGCGCAAACGGGCGAGCCGAGGTGCATCGAGGGGCCGTACGGGACGCCGCTGTGTCCTTCGATCGTAAGCGTGGACCCGGATGGAAAAATCCTGGTGGGCGAGCCAGCGCGTCAGCGATTGCTCACGCAGCCTGACCGCACGATTTATTCCGTGAAGCGGCTGATGGGCCGCGGCGTGGAAGACATCCAGGATGAGCTCAAGCACTTCCCTTTTCGCGTGGACCCAGAGAGTCGCAACGTGATTCGCGTGAGGCTGGGAGAAAAGACTTTTACGCCGCCGGAGATCTCGGCGTTCATTTTGGCCGAGCTGAAAAATTGGGCGGAGAAGCACTTCGGCGAATCGGTGGACCGCGCGGTGATCACCGTGCCGGCGTATTTCAACGACGCGCAGCGGCAGGCGACGAAGGATGCGGGACGGCTGGCCGGTCTCGAAGTTCTGCGCCTCGTGAACGAGCCGACGGCGGCGGCGCTGGCTTATGGACTGCACAAGCAGAAGCGCGGGCGAGTGGCCGTCTACGACTTTGGCGGCGGGACTTTCGACATTTCGATTTTGAAGCTGATTTCGACGACCGACGGCGACATTTATCAGGTGCTCTCGACGAACGGCGATACGCACCTGGGCGGCGACGACATCGACAACGCGATGATGGGCCTCGCACGCGCGGCGATCCGGAAGGGGCTCGACATGGAGCTCGATCCGCGCGGCGACGCGATTCAAGGTCTGCGCAAGGAGCTGATACGCGCGAAGCACGAGCTTTCATCGAAAGAATCTGCGACCGTGCTGTACACAGCGGCGGGAAAAACGGCTGAGATGGAATTCTCGCGGGCAGATTTCGAGGAGTTGATTCGGCCGATTGTGGCGCGGACGATGCAGCCGGTGAAGATGGCGCTGGCGGACGCAAAGTTGCAACCGACGGAGATTGATGAAGTGGTGCTGGTGGGCGGATCGACGCGGATTCCGCTGGTGCGCAAGACGGTGGGCGACTATTTCGGGCGGGCGCCGCACGCGGAACTCGATCCGGATCAGGTGGTGGCGCTGGGCGCGGCGGTGCAGGCGGACATTCTCGAGACCGGCGTGAAGACGATGCTGCTGCTCGACGTGACGCCGCTGTCGCTGGGCATCGAGACCATGGGTGGCGTGGTAGCAAAGATCATCCCCCGAAACTCGACGATTCCGGCGAGCGCGCAGGAGATGTTCACGACGGGCGTGGAGAATCAGACCGGCATAGACGTCCACGTGCTGCAGGGCGAGCGCGAACTGGCGAAGGATTGCCGGTCGTTGGCGCGATTCCAGCTGAAGGTGCCGCCGGGACCGGCGGGGTTGGCGCGTGTCGAAGTGAAATTCCTGATTGACGCGAACGGCATTCTGCAAGTAAAGGCA
>Ga0210383_10003149_pt1 | contig 14839 bp, 10 predicted proteins | sample IncBWC14OmetaG_FD_160072 | JGI IMG/M metagenome (GOLD analysis project Ga0210383, IMG submission 160072) | Forest soil microbial communities from Barre Woods Harvard Forest LTER site, Petersham, Massachusetts, United States - Inc-BW-C-14-O ...
CGGATCGCGCGAAATCATGCGATCGCTGATTCCGCGGCAAAGCAAGCCGCCGGGTTCGGCGCCACGAAGAATGCGCAGCACATTGTATTGAGCCGGGGTGAGCCCTGCGGCTTTAACGAGTTGCTCCGCTTCCTGGGAAAGGGAATCGGCGGCCTTGAGCAGCGTCACAAAGATGTGGGCTTCCAGGTGAGCCGTGGGGCGATCGGGAATGGGGTGCGAATCCATGCCCGCAACATAGTCGTTATAACGACTATTGTCAAGAGGAAAATTGTCGCTCTTGCTTTCTTACGGCTTCCCCACCGGACGCATCTGCACTTCGCTGATGAAGCTTTGCGGCCCTTGCATAGCCACCATGGCTACGGCGTGCGCCACGTCTTCGGCCCTAAGCACATTGGACGGCTTCTTCGGCCCGCGCCCCGAAAACTCCGTAGCGACGCTGCCGGGACAGATCACGCTGACGCGGATTCCAAACCCGCGCAGATCCTCGGCCATGCACCCGCTCAAACCCTGCAAGCCCCATTTGGACGCGCAGTAGAGTCCGCCCTCGGCAAAAGTATTTTTGCCCGCCAGCGAACTGATGTTGATAATGTCTCCGCGGCGCCGCTGCACCATCAGCGGAGCAACGGCCCGCGAAACTAAAAATACGCTCTTTAGATTGGTATCCAGAACCAGGTCCCAGTCTGCCTCGCTTTTCTCCGCCACTGCGCCAAATCCGGGATTGCCGATTCCGGCGTTGTTCACCAGGATCGTGATCGGTCCGAGCTCCTCTTCCGTGGCCTTCACGAGTGACGAGATTTCATCCGCCTTCGTAACATTCGCCGGGATTCCCAGAACACGGGAGGACAGCTCCCCCACTTCCCGCGTCGCCGTTTCCAACGCCCGGGCATCGCGTCCGCACAGACTGACAGCGGCTCCCAGTTGCGCGAACTTTATAGCGATGGCTTTTCCAATGCCGCGGCTGCTTCCGGTAACAAGCGCCACGTGGCCGGATAGAGGATTTTCGGAGTGTGCCGCGGTATTTGCGCTGCTTATATTGCTCATTTGATTTCTTCCTCGCCGAAGCTACGATTTTTGTGCGAAACTCATCTTACTCCCAAGGGGCCGCCCGACTTTGGATGCCTCATCGGTGCGCAGGGTATGAGGCGCATTCAATCTATGGCGGTATACCTATACTCAACGAGTAAGTGAGTGATTTAGTCAGTGACTTGCGAACGGGCGGCAGCCGCCCCTATAATTCGTAGGTTCTGAGAGCGCCATTCTTCTTTGCTGGGATGAGTAGTACAGCTGGCGATCGTCTTGGCGGTTGCCGGATTGCGTTATTCTAAACACAAGCGGTGAGAGCGAGGAGATAACGGAATGAATGCAACACGACGGATGGCAAGCCTGGCGGTCCTGTTCGCGCTTTGCCTGTTTTGCTTGAACACAATCCCGGTGGCCGCGCAGGATGCCGGCGCCAGCAAGCAGCCGTACACGATGGCGGAGTATAACGCGTACACGGCCGCGGCGAATGAGAAGAATCCGGCGGCGCAACTGAAAGCGCTGGATGATTTCGTGCAGAAGTATCCGAGTTCGAGCTTACTGAACTACGTTTATCCGCTTTACTACCAGAACTACGCAGTGCAAAAGAACTATCCGAAGGTCATCGAATTCGCGGATAAGGAGCTGTCGCTGGGCGCCAAGCTCACCCCCACCGAGAAATACCAGGCCTATTCGGCACGCGCCTACAACAACACAGCGAATCCGGATGCCGCCACCGCTAAGGCGGCATATCAGGCTGCGCTCGATGGCGCTAAGTCCGTCGCGGATCTGCCGCTGCCTCAGGGCTACGACCAGGCGAAATTCGACGACGACAAAAAGAAGGCCGTTTTGAGTTTTAATGGCACGGCCGCCGCCGCCGCATTCGCCGCCAAGGATTATCCCAACGCGATTACGATGTACAAAACGATCCTGGCTACCAGTCCTGACGATTTCATTTCCAACTTCAATATCGGCCGCGCTTACCTGGCAATGACTCCGCCGCAGCAACTCGATGCGCTATGGGCGTTTGCCAGAGCGGCGACGTCGAAGAGCGCCACTCCGAAGCAGGCAGACTCCGTAAAGGCGTATATGCCTAAGGTGATTGCGTCTTATCAGGGCGGCACGGTGTGCGACCCGCTGACGCAAGCCGAGCTGAATGAATTGCTCCAGCTCGCGGCCAGCTCACCCGATCGTCCGGCGAGTTACAAACTGGCTAGCGCCGCGGACCTGGATGCAGCACGTAAAGACATGACCATCGCTTCGGTGGTGACGGACCTGAAAGCTGGCGGAGACAAAGCAAAACTGACCTGGACGGCCGCTTGCGGACTGGAATTCCCCGATGTGCCGGGGAAGATCATCGATGTTGCGGCGGCAGGCGACCAGGTTGAACTGAAGAACGCGTTTGTGACCAGCGACGCGGAGTTTGAAGCCGCCACGACAGCGAACATGGACGTGGTTATCAAGACCGCGGATCAGCCGGACGCTGCCAAGCTCGAAAAGGGCAACGCCGTGCGCTTCACTGGCACGCTGGAATCCTACGACCCCGATCCGGCGTTCATGCTTCACTGGGATAAGGCCAAGGTGAACGAAGAAGACCTGCCGAAGGCCGGCAAGAAACCTGCACCGAAGAAGCATTAAGCCAAGCCGCAATCCAAATAGCGATCGGAAATCGAAAACGGCCCTGGGAAACCGGGGCCGTTTTCTTTTTGCGGACAACGAATATCGTCAGCGCGTGCGTCCGCGGCGATGGTCCAGCTTGTATTGCACCACTTTGCGGCTCAGAGTGTTGCGGTGAATGCCCAGAAGCTCCGCGGCCCGAGACTGGTTGCCATTCGTACGGTCCAGCATGCGCTTGATGAAGCGTTTCTCAAATTCGCTGACTGCTTCATCGAATAAAATTCCTCGCTCCACCATTTGCGACACAAGGCCTTCCAGTTGGTCTCTCACGTCGGCACTCTCCGCGACAGATTAAGCATCCTCGAGCATTCTCGAACTGGGCGAACAGCTACTCCAGATCGTGGCCGACCAGAATGCGGTAGGCTTCACGATATTTGGCGCGAGTATCCGCAACCACATCCGCTGGCAAGTCGGGCCCGGGTGGAGTCTTTGGCCAGTGGATGCGTTCCAGATAATCGCGAACAAACTGTTTGTCAAAAGAGGGCTGAGGGCCGCCAGGCTTGTATTCCGCCGCGGGCCAGAATCGCGAAGAGTCCGGAGTGAGGGCTTCGTCGATCCAGATCAATTCGCCGTTGAGTTGACCAAATTCAAATTTGGTGTCGGCCAGAAGAATACCGCGTGGCTCGGCGTAGGCGGCGGCTCGACGGTAAATTTCAAGTGTCACGTCACGGACCTTTTCGGCCAGAGGCTCGCCGAGCATTTCCGTGCCGCGTTCGAAGGAAATATTTTCGTCGTGGCCACTGGTGGCTTTGGTGGCAGGTGTGAAAATGGGCTGCGGCAACTTGTCCGATTCCTTCAGTCCCGGCGGTAACGCGATTCCGCAAACTTTTCCTGTGGCGCGATATTCCTTCCAGCCGGAACCGGAAAGATAGCCACGCGCCACGCATTCAATCGGAAGCGGCCGCGTCTTGCGCACAACCATGGAGCGGCCGGCTAGGTCTTCCGCGTAGCGATCAAAAGGAGAAGGGAATTGTGTTGCACTCAAAACGTGATTGGGTAGGACCTCTTTAAGCAGATTGAACCAGAAAAGCGAGAGCTGCGTCAGCACGCGGCCTTTGTCCGGAATGGGTGTGGGCATCACAACATCGAACGCAGACAGCCGGTCCGTCGCGACAATTAGCAGGCGGTCGCCCAGGTCGTAGATATCACGGACTTTGCCGCGCGCAACAGGCGCTATACCCGCGAAATTCGTTTCGCGGATCACTTTTGCTGCTGAAGTTGTGGTCACGAGAACTTGCCCCTGAGGAAGCGTGGAGCATTCTAACGCACCGCACGGCGATGTCAATGTGACTCGCGGGGTAGTTATCTGTGGAATTTCTTATTACAAGTATTTCGATTTCTCATTGGAAAAATGCGCGCACATCGGAACTGCTTCGCGTGGAAAACGTGGAACTACGCGGCGGTGGCGGCGCGCTGCTTGGAACGCGGCCCTGTTTCTTCGCCTTCCCAGCGAACGCTGACGATTTTCGAAACGCCAGGTTCTTGCATGGTCACGCCGTAAAGAACGCTGCCCGTTTCCATGGTCTTGCGATTGTGCGTGACCACGATGAATTGCGTCTGCGCGCTCATATCGCCGATCAGCCGCGTAAAGCGCCCGACGTTGGCCTCGTCGAGCGGCGCATCCACTTCGTCCAGGATGCAGAACGGGCTCGGCTGATAACGGAAGATGGCGATCAGCAAAGCGAGCGCGGTCATGGCTTTTTCGCCGCCGGAGAGCAGCAGCACGTTTTGCAGGCGCTTGCCCGGAGGCGACGCAACAATGTCGATTCCGGCATCGCCGGAGCTGTCCGGTTCGGTCAGGCGCATTTCCGCGGTGCCACCGCCAAAAATGGTGTGGAACGCGGTGGTGAAGTTTGAGTTGATCGAGGCGAACGCCTGCTCGAACTTATCGCGCGTGATCTGGTCCAGTTCCTTGATGGCCTGCTGTGTATCGGCGATCGACTGCAGCAGGTCGTCGCGTTCGCGCGTCAGGAATGTAAAGCGCTGCTCGCACTCGTTAAATTCCTCCAGAGCCATCATGTTGACCGCGCCCATATTTTCGATGCGCTGCTTCATCTCGCGGTAGTTGGCTTCGGCGCTGGCAAGTTCTTCGCCGCTCATAAACGCAGTTTCGGAGGCGATCAGATCCTCGGGCTGCGCGTTCACTTCCGTCAGGCAAGTTTCGCGCAGGTGCTGGCGATCGGAATCGTTGCGTGCTTTTTCAATTTCAAATTTGCCACGTTCCTCGCGCATTTCCTGAAGCGATTGACGCGCCATGCGTAAGTGATCTTCCAGTTGCGCAACGCGAACCCGCGCATCATCCCATTCCTGTTCGAGCCTTGTCTGCAACTCCGCCAGGCGCGCCTTTTCCACGCGCAAAGTTTCCAGTTGCACGGTTAGTTCTTCCGACTGCTTCGCCATCGCGGCGGTTTCTTCGTTGATCGATGCTTCTTGTTGGCGCAAAGCGGCTTCGCGGCGGTCCAGGTCCGCGCGCTCTTCCTGCAGCCGGTGAGAAATCGCTTCCGCTGAAGCTAGCCGCTCGTTCATCGTGGCCAGTTCCGCTTTAGCGGTGGCAAGTTCATCTCGTTCCGCTTGCACAGCATTGCGCAGTTGCACCACTTCTTCCGTCAGTCGCACGGTTTCCGCCTCTGCTTCAGCGCGGCTGGACGCGGCAAGCTGATGCTGCATCTGGGCCAGCAGCGCGCGTTGTTGCGCGGCATCCATTTCCTTCCGGATATGCGCCAGGTCGTTCTGGCAAACCGTCAGATCCAGGCCAAGCCGCGCCAAGTCGCTCTGCGTTTGCTCGTGGCGATGTTTCGCGGCGAAGTGCGCGCGTTCGGATTCACGCTGCCGTGCCGTCAGTTCCTCCTGATCCTGTTCCGTGGCGTGCTGGCTATCGGTGATAGCTTCCAGGTCCGCCTGAATCGAATTGCAGCGTTGCTCCAGATGAATCAGTTCCGCGGTGACAGCACGAAGTTCGCGTTTCATTCCGAGCGGCCCAGCTTCATCGGGACGTCCACCCGTAACCATACGGCCCTGGTAGCAAGTGCCTTCCGGCGTGATGAATGCGTATTGCGGATATTCGCGCGCCAGCTTTTCCGCGGCCACGGTTTCGGTCAGGTAACCGTTGCGCAAACGCGGCAGAAACTGCTTCGCGGCCGGGCCAAGAGGATCGCGGAACTCCACAAGCTTGTCGAGTCGCGAGATGACGCCGTCTTCGGACCGGAAATGGATGATGGGCTCGTATTCATCGAGCTTCAAATTGCGCAGGGAATCGACGAAAAACGTTGCGCGCCCGCCCACTTCCTCGCGTAGCATGCTGACGCCCGCGCGCGCATGGTCGTAGGTTTCCACCACGACATATTCCAGTTCTTCGCGCAGATATTGCTCAATGGCCGTTTCGTGTCGCTCTTGCACTTCCGCGTAATCTGCCAGCACTCCAACCGCCCGAAAATCCTGGCCACCGTGCCGTTCGTTGGCGGCAAAAAGTTTTTGCACCGCTTCCCCGGTGTAGGAATGGTCGTTGAGGATGCGGTTCAGGGTGGAATGGCGCGCGCGAATGCCGGAAAGCGAATCGCGCAGGGAATCGGCTTCTTTAGAGGTGCGTTCCCGGTTCTGGCGCAATTCGGATAGCTGAGTCTGCAGTTGCGCCGCCTGCGTTTGCAGTTGATCCAGCTCGGCCATCGCCGCTTGTAAAGTTTGCGCGGCCTGTTCCGCGTCATCGCGCGCGCGAACGGAAGATTCCAGCAGTTCCGCTTCGCGCGTTTCCAACTTTTGTAACGAATCTTTCTGATGGACCAACGCTTCTTCCGCCTGCTTCTGTTCGCCGTGAAGCCGCAGAACGCTTTCGCCGGCTTCGGACGCAGCGCGCCGCAAAGCTTCCATGCGCGTTTCGGATTCGGCGATTTGCGATGCGCGTGTAGTGGCGCGGAGGGCTAGCTCATCCACCCGAATATTGACGCTTACCGATTCCGTGCGTGCAGCGTCCACGGCCTGTTGCTGTGCAACATTGCGAAATTCCCAATCCAGTTGCTGCGCGGTGACGGTTTGCCGTTCCACCGCAAGCTGCTCATTGCGTCCGGACAGCTCCGCGCTGCGCGTGCGATTGAATGTGATGCGATTCTCGCAGCGGTCCACTTCCAGCGCGGTCTGGTTCAACAGGTTCTGGTTCTGCCGAATTTCCGCATCCATGGAATAAATGCGCTGGCTCAGCCGGTCCTGATCGCCTTCCTGTTCGTGGATCGCCTGCGCATGTTGTGTTTCCGCCGTGGTCAGTTCATTCAGGCGCAGGCCAACGCGCTCGGCTTCCGCATCCAGTTCTCGCGCTTTCCCCGCCAACATTTGGCGGACGATGCCGCGCATGTGGTCGCGAATCTCCGCATAGCGGCGCGCCTTGGCAGCCTGGCGTTTCAGGGAACCCAGCTGCTTTTCCACCTCAACAACGATGTCATTGACCCGCGAAAGATTTACTTTTGACGATTCTAGCTTGGCTTCGCTCAGGCGCTTCTTCGTCTTGAATTTTGTAACGCCCGCAGCTTCTTCGATAATGGCCCGGCGTTCCATGGGCTTCGTAGCAAGGATTTGTCCAATGCGGCCCTGCTCGATGATGGCGTAAGAATCCGGCCCGAGCCCGACCCCCATGAACATTTCCTGAATATCGCGTAGGCGAGCCACTCGGCCATTGATCAGGTATTCACTCTGTCCGCTGCGGTACAAGCGGCGGCTGACCACCACTTCGCCCGGCTTCGTGATCAGGGCAGCCTTTTCAGCTCTCTTGCGCTTCTTTGCAAGGAAACCAGATTCAGCCGGCGCAACAGGTTGCTCCGAAGCAGATTCAGCTGGGTCCGCCGCCGCTGCGTGGGTTACTTCTTCCGCGGAGACGTTCAATTCATCCGTAATAGGCTGTTCAGCAGACTCAGGCGCATCTGTCAGAGCCGGAGTTTCCGTGGAGCTTTCCGCGGCAGACGTAACTCCTTCAATCACGAACCGGGCGGCTTCCGCCAGCTCCGGGTCTTCCATGGTGATGGTGACCTCGGCCAGGCCCATCGGGGCCCGCTTGGCGGTGCCATTGAAGATGCAGTCGGCCATGCGTTCCGCGCGCAGGGACTTGTGGCTCTGTTCACCCAGCACCCAGCTGATGGCGTCAACTACGTTGGACTTCCCGCAGCCATTGGGGCCCACGATGCAGGTGGTGCCATTGCCGCTGAAAGTTACAACGGTGCGTTCGCAGAACGACTTAAAGCCTACGATTTCCACTTTTCGCAGCTTAAGCAAGGTGTCCCCTTTTGTCGTAAACATCCACTTCGCGACGCACTACCGCACACACTCCGCCCGAGACTGAATCAGGCGACAATGGGACCAGGTTGATATCGCGCGAAGAGAGACGACTTTCCTTTCCTCGAGGGAGGTTCTTCGGCACGACGCTTCTGCCTGTAACAGACAGAAAGCACACACGTTTGGCAGGTTCTCAGTCAGAGGCCCAGCCGCCTGGCGCAAGGATGGCGGTACGGGAAGAAAGAGTAACATGGGAGGGTATAGCTGTAAAGGCCTACTCAAGCTGTAGTGGTCCTTTTCCACATGCCACAAGAGCAATTATGTCGCCGCCGAGCCACCCACTTTGCGAGCTACCACTCGCAACCGCCTGTAATCCATCACCCAGTGATCATCATGGAACAGTGTGGGTCGAGCTTCGCGCTCAATTGCGGAAAGCATGGCTTCGCGCTGGTCGGTCGGCAACTTGTCCAGCAACGATCCACAAAACATCTCGAGCCAGTTGTGTAACCCGCGCGCGCCATCTTCCAGCGCCGTCGGCCGGTCGAACAGATTGGCCAGAGTCACTTCTAAACCATGTTTCTCCAACAAGGTGGAGTACTTTCCGACGCTGGGGTAATACCAGGGACTTGGCGCGGATTTGGGAAGACCGAGTTTGTGCCATGCCCGTTCCGTCGCCGCCATCAGACCGGCAACATTACCCTTGCCACCGAATTCAGCCACAAATCTACCTTCAGGCCGCAAAGCCTTGGCGATGCTGGCCACAGCCTTCTCCGGTTCTTTGATCCAGTGTAAGGTGGCGTTCGAAAACACCGCGTCAAACGGCTCCGCGAAGGCGATCTCGCGAGCATCCATCACCTCAAACTGCAACGAAGGATATTTCGTACGAGCTTGTTGAATCATTTCTGGGGATTTATCGACGCCTACCACTGTGGCGCCCCTGCTGGCAATTTGCTCGGTCAAGTGACCGGTGCCGCAGCCCAGGTCCAGAATGCGCTCGCCCGGCTTCGTTTCCAGCAGGTCCAGCAGGCCCGCCGCCATCTTCCAGACAAACGAATGTTTGTCATCGTAAAGCTCTGCGTTCCAATTTGAACCTTGTGCCACGCTCAAGCCCCTCCCAATTCAAGAACCGCTCCCCCTATTGTCTCCAGAATCTCGCTCTTATTCTTCCCAAAACGCACGACGGCATTCGCAAGGCTGGCGTTCGATACCGGGAACGTGCCGGAGCAATCGGTGTTCAGGTAAGGGAGCATGTGGACGCCCGGCGTGTGTGCTTCGATGTTGGCTTCGACCTGCAAACCGTGCGCATCCAGCGCCGTAAATTTCCATTGAAGATGGGTCGGGTCGCGCTCCACTTCTCGCTCCTGGAATCGGTTTAGAACTGTAGGCGCGCCATCGTGCCACCAGATGGCTTTGCGAAAAACCAACCCGAAAGGCAGGTCGTAAACCAGCGCCTCAAGAGTGCTCGAGCCACCTTGCGCATCCGGAAAATATGCATGCATCCACCGCCAATACGTGCGATGGCGATAGCCGCAGTTGTGACCTTGCACTCCGAAGCCGAGGGCGTCGCCGGAAAACTGCACGCCGTCAACCGAGATTTCCCCGGAAAACTGCGCGTTAGAGTGTGGCGATTTCGAAAAGCCGATCCAGCCCTTGTCGCTGAGCACCACTCCAAAGCTCGAGCGATACGCCAGCTTCCAGGACATCGCATGCCCATCAACATGGAGATCGCCCCAGCATGCGTTTTCCTCGATGCCGCTTTCCGCAATCCGGAAATGGAAGGGCAGTTGGCGGCGCTCACTCAATTCCAGTGCGTCCGCCCGATAACCCTGAATGAAAGTCTGAGGCTTCCCTCCACGTGGGAACCAGGAGGCCCACACCTGAACGGGCAAGCCCGATGGATCAGCGCTGCATCCATATCGACTAGGATTCAGCAGCAAATAGCGGAACCACCACGCACCCCTGCCGTCGGCCAGTCCCAAGCGCAGAAACCACACCTCATACCGGCGCTTCATGTGGCGCGCCGAATAGACGGCATTCATCAATCGTGTGTCCAAACTCAGTTGACCGCGTCCCTTCTCGGATTCCCCTGGGACTTTATCATTCCGCGACTACTGCTCCGAGAGAAAGCAGAGGTAGAATCGTTCAGGCAAGCCGGCGGACCGCCACCATCGGCCTCATTTCTGAACCAGGAGATTTGCGGACATGGTGGAACCACTTTTCATTGCGCAGGGCACTTCGCCACTCCTTCTATTACCGCAGATGGCGAACCGCCACGGCTTGGTGGCAGGCGCCACGGGTACCGGAAAAACCGTAACGCTCCAGGTTATGGCGGAAGCATTCAGCCGCATTGGCGTGCCCGTTTTCGCCGCGGACGTCAAAGGCGATCTTTCCGGCATCAGCCAGCCCGGCACGGATAACCCCAAAATAGCCGAGCGCGTAAAGAAGCTGAAGCTCGCAGACTTTTCGTTCGCGGGATGCCCCACAACGTTCTGGGACGTGTTTGGCGAGCAGGGTCATCCGGTGCGCGCCACCATTTCCGAGATGGGCCCGCTTCTCCTGGGACGACTGCTGAACCTGAACGACACGCAGGAAGGCGTGTTAACGCTGGTGTTCAAGATCGCTGACGACAATCAGCTGTTGCTGCTGGACCTCAAGGATTTGCAAGCCATGTTGCAGTACGTTGGCGATCACGCGAAAGATTTTCAAACGCAATATGGAAATATCTCCGCTGCCAGCATCGGGGCCATTCAACGCGGGTTGCTCGGCATTCAGCAGCAGGGGGGCGAGAAATTTTTCGGCGAACCGGCGTTGAATCTGGACGACCTGATCCAGACCGATGCGCAGGGCCACGGCGTTGTAAATATTCTGGCGGCCGACAAACTGAACCAGTCGCCGAAACTTTACGCCACCTTCCTGTTGTGGATGTTGACTTCGCTGTTTGAGCATTTGCCGGAAGCGGGCGACCCGGAAAAGCCGAAGCTGGTTTTTTTCTTTGATGAGGCGCACCTGCTGTTCAGCGACTTGCCGAAAATTATAGAGGATAAAGTGGTGCAGGTTGTGCGGCTAATCCGCTCGAAGGGCGTGGGCGTTTATTTTGTCACCCAGAATCCGTTGGACATTCCGCAAACCGTGCTTGGCCAACTCGGCAATCGCGTGCAGCATGCTTTGCGGGCATTCACGCCGCAGGACCAGAAAGCGGTGAAGACGGCTGCGGAAACATTTCGATCGAATCCAAAATTGGACGTGGGAAAGGCCATCACCGAATTGGCGTTGGGCGAAGCGCTGGTTTCGTTTCTTGATGAAAACGGGACGCCCGGCGTGGTTGAGCGCGCGCTGATTTGCCCGCCGCACAGCCAGATCGGTCCCATCACGCCGGGGCAGCGCCAGGAACTGATCAAGAGTTCCGTGGTGGCAGGCGTATACGAGAATGCGGTGGATCGCGAATCTGCTTTCGAAGTGCTGCGTGCGCGTGCAAGCCAGAGCGGCGGCACGGCTACAGTGGCACCCGGGCAAGCGGCGCCATCGCCGCCCTGGTACGAAAACATTCCGGGAATGAGCAGCCACGGCCGTCGTGGCGATAACTTAGCCGACGCGGTTGCAAAAAGCGCCGCCCGCGCCATGGGCAGTTCACTCGGCCGCCAAATCGTCCGCGGCGTCCTAGGTTCGCTGCTAGGCGGCAATAAACGCTGATGGCCCGCAAGCCTCATTCATTGCCACAAGATGAATGTTGACGCCCTTCGGCCCAAAAACCGGGCCTCGGGATGACGCGCTGTCCTCATCAGGAAACAACTTCGGCACGGTCATTGCGGCCCCCGCAAATCGTCAGATACAATCGAACATTTGCAGGCAAGTCGAAAAGGGCAACGGAAGGTCCATGCACGAAATCCAGGTCCACAATACCCTGTCAGGAAAAGTTGAACCGTTCGTCCCGTTGAAGCCGGGCGTCGTGCACATGTATACCTGCGGCCCGACGGTCTACGACTTCGCGCATATCGGCAATTTCCGTACGTTCGTCTTTCAGGACATTTTGCGCCGCTTCCTGAAGTTGCGCGGCTTCAAGTTGACGCACGTCATGAACTTGACCGACGTAGACGACCGCATCATCGCCAACGCCGCCGCAGCCGGAGTAGGAATCCGCGAATACACGGAAAAGTTTGTGCAGGCGTTTTTCGCGGATTGCAAAACGCTTAGCGTGGAATCGCCCGAGCACTGGATTCGCGCCACGGAAAATATCGATTCCATGGTGGACTTGATTCAACGGCTGCAGAAAAAGACATACACCTACGATTCCGAAGGTTCGATCTACTACCGCATCACGAAGTTCAAGGACTACGGCAAATTGTCCAAGATTGACTTGAGCGGAATCCAGGCCGGCGCGCGCGTGGACAACGATCGCTACGAGAAAGAAAGTCCTCGGGATTTCGCGTTGTGGAAGGCGCCAAAGCGCGGTGAACATTTCTGGGAAACGCCCATAGGCCCGGGCCGCCCGGGCTGGCACATCGAATGCTCTGCCATGGCCATGAAATTTCTCGGTGAGACCATCGATATTCATACCGGCGGCATCGACCTTGCCTTCCCTCATCACGAAAACGAAATTGCGCAAAGCGAAGCCGCGACGGGTAAACTATTCGTGCGCTATTGGCTGCATGCGGAGCATCTTCTTGTTGAAGGCGAGAAGATGTCCAAATCCTTGGGCAACTTTTTCACCCTTCGCGATCTTTTCGCCAAAGGTTACAAACCATCTGCGCTTCGGTTTGCTCTGGCCAGTGTGCCCTATCGCCGGCAACTTAATTTCACGTTTGACGGGCTGCAGCAAGCCACCAGCTCCGTGGACCGGTTGCGCAATTTCGCAGCGCGGCTGAAAAACGAAAAATTTCCGGTCGGGAAACAAAAGGCCATGGCCGAGCGCATCGTCAAGGCTGCCGACGATTTCGATGCGGGATTGTCCGACGATTTGAACACCGCGCAAGCTCTGGCAGCTGTGTTTGATTTTGTACGCGAAGCCAACATCGCCATGGACAAAGGCGAATTCCGACAGGGCGAAGCGAAAGCCGCTCAGGATTTTCTGGCCACGTTCGATAAAGTCTTTGCGGTGCTCGAGGACAACGACGGCGAAAAACTCAAGGCTCTCGGTTACGGCGGCGATTCCGTTGGGCCCGATGATGCGGAGATCGAGAAGCTAGTGGCAGCGCGCCAGGCAGCCCGCCAGAAGCGAGACTTTGCGGAGTCTGATCGCATCCGTAAACTGCTCGCAGAGCGTGGTATAATTTTGGAAGATACGAAAGACGGTAGTGTTCGCTGGAAACGCAAATGAAGTTCCACTTTTTAAAGCATGATCGAGTCGCCGTTGGTTCCCGTGCTCCGCGGAAGTTTCGACCGTGCAGCCTGCGACCGAGCCTCTTTTGCGTAGATTAAGCGCCCTATTTACAGTAATTTGAGACGGCCAGCGGATCTCGGTTCATTTTTCGCTCTACCTCTCTGCAGTTCCTATCCACGCCAACGAAGAAAAGAGATTTGGAGGATTTATGATTACGGCCACGGAAACCAAACTGCCTCTCATCAAAACGGCGCTGCCCGGACCACAGGGCAAGCAAGTGATCGACTATGACGCCAAATATGTTTCGCCGTCGCTCTCGCGCGTCTATCCGATGGTTGCCGAACGCGCCAGTGGAGCCATTGTCGAAGACCCCGACGGCAATGCATTTCTCGATTTTTGCGCTGGCATCGCTGTCTGCTCCACGGGACATTGCCACCCGAAAGTGGTTGAAGCCATCCAGAAGCAGGCCGCCGAATTGATTCACATTGCTGGAACCGATTTTTATCATCGCCACATGCCGCAATTGGCGGAACGATTGGTGGCGACGATGCCGAAGTCCCACCAGTGGAAAGTATTTTTTGGCAACTCGGGCACGGAAGCGGTGGAAGGCGCCATAAAGCTGGCGCGTTATGCCACAAAGCGCGATAAGTTGATCGCGTTCTATGGATGCTTCCACGGCCGCACGCTCGGCTCGCTCTCCCTTACCGCGTCCAAGAACACGCAGCGCAAAAATTTCGGCACCTTGCTCGGCGGCGTGGAGCATATTCCTTATCCGTACGCGTATCGTTGTGCTCTGGGCCATGGCCCCGAAGAGTGTGGTGGAGAGATTATTGATTTGCTCGAACAGCAAATCTTCAAGCGCTTGTTCGCGCCGGAAGAAATTGCCGCGATCATCGTGGAACCGATCCAGGGTGAAGGCGGATTCATTCCCGCGCCGGCGTCCTTCCTACAAGAATTGCAGCGCATCTGCAACAAGCACGGAATCATGCTGATTCTGGACGAAGTGCAGGCTGGCATGGGCCGCACGGGGAAAATGTGGGCTTACGATCACGCAGCGATAACGGCGGACATCGTCCTCACCGCGAAGGGAATTGCCAGCGGCATGCCCATCAGCGCGTTTATCGCCAAAGATAGCGTGATGCAATGGAAGCCCGGCTCGCACGGCACAACCTACGGCGGTAATCCTGTTTGCGTCGCAGCCGCTTTGGCCACACTCGACTTGATTGAGGGCGGATTGATGGCCAATGCCAAGAAAATGGGCGACTACATTTTTAGCAAAATTTCGGATTGGCCGAAGCGTTTCAAGATTGTCGGCGATGTGCGCGGCAAAGGATTGATGATTGGCGTGGAAATTGTCCGCGACCAGCAAACCAAGGAACGCGCGAAGGATCTGCGCGACAAAGTAGTCGTCAACGCCTTCCACAGAGGCTTGCTCACCCTCGATTCGGGCGAAAATTCCATCCGCATCTCACCGCCGCTGATCATCGACGAAGAACAAGCGGACTGCGCCATTCAAATCCTGGAAGAGTCTCTGCGCGAAGCCGAAAAGACGCTGTAGTTCGTATGCCATTCGAC
>Ga0210383_10003151_pt1 | contig 14832 bp, 12 predicted proteins | sample IncBWC14OmetaG_FD_160072 | JGI IMG/M metagenome (GOLD analysis project Ga0210383, IMG submission 160072) | Forest soil microbial communities from Barre Woods Harvard Forest LTER site, Petersham, Massachusetts, United States - Inc-BW-C-14-O ...
GATGTCGTGCCCGCGATGTGGTCGGGCCCGCGCCGTCGGCCCACTCCGCCGATTACGCCGTTCCGGCCGCCGCCCGGCCGGGCCACGTGATCAGCACGCGGAACCTCCAGTCCCGTCGTCCGGTGGGGTCCAGGTGCACTTGTAGGATCTGTCACCGTGCGGACCACAGGAGCAACTCGAAATCCTCGACACAGATGAACTGGCGTTCGATAGTCACACCAGCGGGAAAATTGCAAACCTAGGGTCGTGTCAAGGATCGTGGCCGACATCAGCTTGCATCTCGACACCTTCATCTTGGCACATAGAGCCAGATCGAATATTTATTCTGTACACGAAGGCCGGCACTCTTAAGGGGTACGCGCAGATCTCCCAATTATGGTCCTGCGATGCCGCAAGGTGAAAAACCCGATTGGGGCATAGGACCGACCGGTCGATGCATGACAATACGTGCGAGCAGCCTGGCGTACAGGCAGGTCAGCTGACTTCGCCGATGGCTTCCTGGATGGCGTTGTCGATGTCCTTCGGCTTGACGGCGAGTTGCTTCGCGACGTGCTTCTCGCCCTTCAGCGCGGCCTTGCCCACCGCCTGCTCGATCGTGCTCTCCCCGACGATGACCAGAGCGGCCTGCCCGTCGTCGATGAGCTCCCCGAGCTCCTTGCAATCCGAGCGGGACATGCCGCGCCACAAGTGGCCGCTCACCGCGCCGACGGCCGCGCCGGCTGCGGCGGTGGCGATGATCGAGGGCGGGAATATACAGCCGATCAGCGCGCCGACGGCCGCGCCGCCCCACCCCCCGTGCCGGGTGGCCATCTCGGCCTTGTGCTCGTGCACCTTGCCGTTGTCGTCCTTGGTCACCACGGCCGCGTCGTATGACCCGACCGCGCCCACCGCATGCAGGTCCTTGACCGCGTGGTAGTCGGCTTCCGCCGCGTCCTTGCTGGGATAGGTACCGACGTAAATGAATACCGCCTCGGGCTTCGCCATCTCGTATCTCCTGTGCTCGCATCCGGAAACAATGGCGGCCAGCCTCGCGCCAGCCGCAATTACAGACTCATGCCGGCGTCTGGGTCGAGCTGTTGTCGCCTTCGCCCGCGGGGCGAAGGCGCTGGCTGGGCCTACGCAGGTCTGTCGCCCTCTCACCCCGACTCTAAAATGGGGTGGGTGACCGGGCGTCACCCGGTGAGGGTGATTGTGAATACCGGGCAGAATCTGTCTGCTCGGCTTCTGGCCGCGACGAAGTTCCTGGTGCCTGTGCTTCCGGGCGGTTACGTCCCCGTGTCCGCGTCTGCATGCGGCGCTCGACGCGGCCGCGGAGCTGCCGCTGACGGTCGTGGTCGGCGTGCCCGGAGCGGGCAAGAGCGTCATCCACCAGTCCTGGCCGCACGACCGCCCCGGGTCGGGGATGCCTATTGGCAGGGCATGCCAGCCAGCCGCCGTCCGCCTTGTGTGACGTCCGGCGCTCACAGCGGACGACTCGTAACACTCAGCCACCGCCACACGGTCCGTTACGTGATTTCGAGCCTCGACGCGGCCAGCCGCGTGCGGGCGGCGGTCAGATTCCCGTCGCCGGGCAGCTGGCGGAGCCGCTCGACAGCCGCCTCGCGCCGTTCCGCGTCAGCCCGCGGTACCAGGCACCCCCGCACGGCCAGGGATACCGTCGAGCATTCCGCTGATGCGCTTCACCACCTTCGATCCGGCAGGGCCCTGCACGGAGCTCAGCGCCGCTGACGGCCGAGCACCTGGGCGCCGTCAGGAACGCGGCAGGTCACTTGCGGTACGTACCACCCTGGTGGCTGGTTTACCGTCGCCCGGCGGCCGTTGGCCTGTTGAGGGTCCGGTGCCGGATGTGCGCCCGGCAGGGGTCCGCGCCGTCCGGTGACCCCACAACCCTCTGACCTGCGCCCCGACCGCGACTCGAACGCGGGACCTACTGCTTAGGAGGCATTCCCGTAGTGTCGCCCGATGTCGCCCGGCGTGGCCTGGCGTGCCATTCAGCTGCGGCGATAATGGCTGGACGTGGCCCGACGTGGCCCTGTGCCTGTGGTCGTTGGCTCCCAGTTTGGCTCCCAGAGTCTCGTAGCAACGAGAATGTGAATGCTCATAGCCGGAGGCCGACCCGTGAACGTCGCCCGGGTATCCCAGATCGAGCACGGCGAGGTCACCTCCTTCAAGGTCATCGCCCGCTACGTCAAGGCCCTCGGAGGCCCGCCTGGACCTCGACGCCGATTTCGGCGACAGGACCGTCCAACTGCCCGTCACCGACCCCCCGCCGGCCGCATGACAGCAACCACGTACGGCAGCCTCCGCCTCGCACGAGCAGGCTGAGCCGGCACGGTTGCGACTCCGCCTTCCCGCCAGGAACTACGCACAGACAAACCGATCACGGTCCGTGCACCTGTCGAACTCACATAACGGCCGCTCGGGACGGCCACCCGGCCAGCGTTGCGACTGCCTGACGCCATGCCGAACTGGATGAACTAAGTGCGGCTACGGGCACGGCCGTCGGCCGACCGACGTCCGAATCGGCCGAAATGAGGTCGTCGCCGCCGCCGAGTTTATGCACAGGCATGCATAATCTTCCATGATTCAGCCGGTGCCTTTATGTGGCTGCGGCAATTGCTACATAATCTTTTGAGGGACGCATAGAGCCAGATCGCCGATTATTTTCTGCTTCCTCTTGGGTTGATGCAGGCCGCTGGCGAGCGCATGTGAGCCGGTTCTGTGCGCTGCCGTCGGCTGTGCGGGCTCGGCCTTGCGCATGGCTCGACGGATTGCGGCGCCGGGATCTCCCGCCGCGGCGACTTCCGGTCGGGCCGCCAGGAGCACGGCCGCGACTACGGGGAACCGTCTGCGTCGCTCGCGGTTTCTTGCCTGGGGATGAGGTCCTCGGTGCCGGGGGTGGTATCGGTCCGCGCCGGCCTGCGGAGTGTCTGCGTCAATCAGGGCGAGGCTGCGGGGCAGCCCGCCGATCCCGCGCTCACGTCCGCGATCCTGGGGACCGGCGGGGTCGGGCGGTCCGGGACGGCGGTGAGGTAGCCGTCGAGTATCCCGGTCGAAGTGGTGACGCGCCAGCTCCCGCCGTGGGAGAACAGGACGACGAGGGCGCGGCCGTAGATGCGCCGGGCCTGCGCAACGTCGTCGCCGATCCGCAGGCCCGCGGCCGTTGACGCGCCCGGGATCACGTTCGGCGCGCCGGAACCCCGGGCCGCTAGCAGGCTGGCCGAGTTGTAACCGGCGAAGCGGCCGTGAAAGAAGTACGCGGTCATCGTCGGCCAGGTCAGGAAGGCGTCGACGGTGCAGTTTCCGGCGTCGCCGGCGGGCCGCGGCGTGGTCGGCGAGCCGAGGACCTTGTCCAGTTCTGCGGTCGCGACGGCCTCCGGCTGGCCGAACGTAGCGCCGCCGATGCCGTTGCCCCGGAACGTGAAGTGGCCAGCGGCGGTTCCGGGAGCGCCCGGTGTGTTCCCGGAACTGGCGCCAGTGCCGGGCCGGGGAGGGGGCGGCCCGCCGGCTGCGGCGAGGAGTCCGAACGCGAGGCCGGCGAGGGCGAGGAGCACGCTAAGCGCGACGGCGCGGCGCCGTCGTTCGCGACGCTTGGCTTCCCGGAACAGCACCTCCGAGGGAGGGCCGGACGGCTCGGCCACCGGCCGGTCCGCGATGCCCGTCCCGGCGCGGGTTCTCCGGAGACGGATGATCGTCATTGACGCTACTATCCTTGGCGTTATGAGCGCTGTCAAGCCGCCCCAGTACGACGACACGAACTTGGCCCTCGGGGCGGTGGATCGTGCCGACCCGACCTACCTTCACGAACAGGTCGCCGCCGAGATCCGGCGCGCAATCGCCGACGGTGAGGCCGGACCAGGCGAGCGGATTCCCCAGGCAAAGGACCTGGCAGCGGTTCTGGGCGTGAACACCAACACCGTGCTGCGGGCGCTCCGGATGCTCCGCGACGAGGGCTTGCTCGAGATGGGCCGCGGCCGGGCCATTGCCGTCGCAGGTACGCCTGAGCGCGGCGCCATCGTGACGAAGATGAAAGAGCTACTCGAGCTCGGCCGCCGCAGCGGCTACCGGCGCGAAGAACTCGTCGAGATGTTTCAGACGCTGCCGGGCTGACACGGTGACGGCGCTCGCCTGCCGGCCAGCGCGCTTCGCTGGGTCCGAGCGGGGGACATCTCTGCGGCCACGCGGAGGCGCCCGCCGGGTCGCAGGCGCCAAGGACCACCGATTCCGCGCTTCACGGGAAATGCCGCTCCACGCAGTCCAGCCGGTGCGTGATTACCAGTTCTGCGCCCCAGACCCGCCCATTTCACAATGGCGGCAGGCGACATAGCGGAACTGTGTGTTCTCCGCTGGTGTGCGCTGAGTTCAGGTCAGATGCTTTCCCGGTGCGGGGCCAGGAACGCGGCCAGCGCCGCCACCACCTCCTCGGGAGCCTCCTCAAGGCAGTAGTGGCCGCAGCCGGGAATGACCACGCTCTGCACGTCGTCCGCGGCCAGCTTCATCGTGTTCGCGGCTCCCTCGCCGATGCCTTGCGCTCCGCCGATCCCCAGGACGGGCAAGGTCAGCCGCTGTTCCTTGCGCCGCTCGTTCTGCGCGATGGTGGCGTCGAGCGCGCGGTAGGCCGCGAAGCTGCCGCGCAGGGCGCCGGGATCGCCGGCGAGGGCGTCAACGTAGTACGTGACCACGTCGTCGGGCAGTTTGTTCGCGGCTTTGGCGAACTGGAACCCGAAGTAGATGTCTTCCCGTCCCTGGATGAGCTGCTCGTTCACCTCGGCGAGCCGGTTGAAGGCGAAGTGCCACAGCCGGTCGTTGGCCTGCGCAGAGCCGAACAGCGGCGGTGACGGCGACACGCCTGGCATCGCCGCCTCGGCCACGGCCAGCCGGCCGACCCGGTCCGGGTGATCTGCGGCCAGGGCGTAGCCGACCCACATGCCGGTGTCGTGGCCGGCCACCGCGAACCGCGGGTGGCCCAGCGCGTCCATCAGCGCGACCAGGTCACCGGCCAGGGTGGCGGTGTCGTACCCGCCCTGGGGTTTGCCGGACAGTCCGATACCGCGCTGGTCGACCGCGACGACGGAGAAGTCCCGGGCCAGCGCGGGCATCAGCATCCGCCACGCGTACCAGGTCTGCGGCCAGCCGTGCACCAGTAGCAGCGGCGGGCCCTCACCTCCGGTGACCGCGTGCAAGCGCAATTCACCGGTGTCGACGTACCGGCTGGTGAACGTGCCGGTGAACCCGGCCGGGAGGTTCGGCGCCCCGGACACTGAGCCGGGGCCCTCCGGGGCGGACGATGAGCTCATCAGGATCCCCTTCCACAAGACCTGGCGGGCTTTCGCGGAATGAAGCCGAACGGACCACGAGCGCAGCCTGGCCGGGTTGCTCAGGATCCGCATGATGGTGGTCTCTTGCACTCCCGTTCGCGTGGTCGTGGACCCGGTGGTCACCGTCAAACCCAGGTGCGGGCTGTCGTTAGCGCAGCGAGCGGAACGCCGCCCGGATCTCGGTCGCGAACACCTCGGGCTCTTCCCAGGCGGCGAAGTGGCCGCCCTTGCCGGCCTCGTGGAAGTAGGTGAGGGTGGGGTAGCCCAGCTCGACCCAGCTGCGCGGGGCCCGGAAGATCTCGCCGGGGAACGTGGTGAAGCCGACCGGGAGCTTGACCGGCGGAGGAGGCTGCCCGGCCGCAAGGGCCTGGGCTCGTCCGCTCTCCCAGTACGACCGGGCCGCTGAAGCCCCGGTACCCGTCAGCCAGTACACCGTGATGTTGTCCAGGATGTGGTCCCGGGTGAGACCCCCGGACGGCTGCCCGCCGGTGAAGGCGCGGGAGATCTTCTCGTAGGCGTCGGTGTCGTGATCGAGCATCCAGGCCGCCAGGGCGACGGGTGAATCCAGCAGGGCGTAGCCGATCGTCTGCGGCCGCGTGGCCTGCTCCAGGAAGTAGCCGAAGCCGCTCGCCCTGAATGTCTTGGTCTGCTCGAGCGCCGCGCGTTCCTGCTCGGTTTCCGCCGGCATGGCGCCGCCGCCCAGCGCCGTCACGAGCAAGTTCATGTGGATGCCGGCCAGCCCCTCGGGGCCCTGGCGGCCCATCGCGTCGGTGACCGAGGCGCCCACGTCGCCGCCCTGGGCGACGTAGCGGGTGTACCCGAGGCGGCGCATCAGCTCCGCCCAGGCGCGCGCGACGCGGCCGGGATCCCAGCCGACCTCGGTCGGCTCGCCGGAGAAGCCGTAGCCAGGCAGGGACGGCAGCACCAGGTCGAACGCGTCCCCGGCGGAGCCGCCATGCGCGGCCGGGTCCGTGAGCGGGCCGACGACCCCGAGCAGCTCGATCACCGAGCCGGGCCAGCCGTGCGTCATGATCAGCGGCAACGCGTTCTCGTGCCGCGACTTGACATGGATGAAGTGGATATCCACCCCGTCGATCCCGGTCGTGAACTGCGGCACCGCGTTCAGTCCCGCCTCGCACGCGCGCCAATCGTAACCGGCCGCCCAGTAGCGGGCGAGCTCCTGAGCCGCCGCCAGCTGCACGCCCTGCGACCGGTCGGCGACGAGCTCCCGGGAGGGCCAGCGCATCGCGGCGATGCGCCGCCGAAGGTCAGCGATCGCTTCGTCGGGCATGTCGACCCGGAAGGGACGGATTTCAGTTTCGCTGGACATAAATCTCTACCTCCCCGTATTGGCTGACGACGGACGGCCAGGCCGGCCGGCTCCGGCCCGACGTTCCAGGACAACGGCGTTTCTCCCGCGCCAGCGGAACAGTTGGCACTGCCTCACGATCGCGGATCGGGCGGGCGCGTCGCGCCCGTGACATCCCTGCTCTGTACCCTGGCCTGCGCCGGGCAACCATATGGCGCGGCTGACCTAGCGTCAGGCTGCTTCAAGCTGGACCCGGCCGCCGCGCCGCGGACGGCGCCGCCGTCGGTGGTCACCACCGGGCCGCGCCGGAACCCGAAGCCGCGGCCGCGGCACGGCCTTCGCAGCGGCGGCGCCCGCCGCCGCGAGGGTCAGCCCGGCCAGCGCCGCGCAGAGCCCGGCCAGCAAGGCACGCCGTGAGCGGGTCGCGTTCATGATCTTGGCTCCCTCTGTTCGCCGGGGGTGGCGGGCAGGCGGGCCGCAGACAAGCTCATGACGACCCCCCCTCATAAGACCTGACGGCTCTCCCGGAAGGAAGACCGAGGTAGCCGCCGACCGGTCCAGCAGTCCCATCAGGCGGCCGTGGTGATGCAGGCGATGTAGAGACGGTGTGAAGGTCGCGGCACGCCTCGCTGTCACCGCTGGGGCTCTATCCGACTCCCGGACCGCTGTTGCCAAGCCGCTGGACGACGTCTGCCACACGCCGGCAGATCTGGAACATCGGTCCAGAGCGCCGACACGCCTGGACGAGCCTGGACGACTTGCCCGGAACCACGGAACAGAAGGTCACACCCGCCGCGTGCCTGGAGGCCGACCCATGCCTATAGCAGCACCGAACATCCTGATATGCACGAGCCATGTCCTAAGCGGCATCGAGGCGATACCGGCGCAGAACGATATCGCGCGACAGCCGTGGCCAGCGATCATCACGTAGCGCGACCGAGGTTCCAAAGCGTGAGCGAACCGAGCGCCGAGTCGGCATGCGCTGGGCGTCACCTTCTCGCCGAGGGACAGCGATGCAGATCAGGTTGATATAGCGGCTTTACTCCGACGCCAGCCACGGTGGCATGTGCGCCCGCACAACGGAGCCGGTCGCCATTGCGAGGCTGCTGCTGGACATAATGGATGGATGGCACCGGTCAGCTCCTATGTGACGCGGCCGCTCAGTCCTGACACCTAGGACGACTTTGCCCGTCTGGTGGAGGCTAACAACGGGGTCTGGGGCGGCTGCTGGTGCATGGGTTTCCACCCAGAGGGCGTCGGCAAGGGCCATACCGTTTCTGGAAACCGTCTGGCAAAGCAAGCCCATGTTCGCGACGGAACGGTGCACCAGATTCTCGTTTGCGACGGCGATGAATGCGTCGGCTGGTGCCAGTACGGGCCGCCGGTCGAGCTACCGAACATCAATAACCCGAAAGCCCATGCCAAGGGCCTGGGCGAGATGCCCAACTGGCGGATCGGTTGCATCTTCACTGGAAGCGGGCACCGGCGCAGTGGGGTTGCGGGGGCGGCTCTCGGCGCCGCGCTGGCCGCCATCCACGATGCTGGAGGTGGGCTCGTCGACGCCTACCCCGAGCAAGTCGAGGGGCGCGCCCCGCAGCGCGGTGCCTATTTCCATATCGGCCCGGCCGACCTGTTCGAGGAGTTCGGCTTCGAGCGGGACCGGAAGATAGCGAAGTGGCGGTGGGTGATGCGGCTGCGAATCCGGTCTTGACCGAGTCCTTCCGGTTCCGTTTCCGCAGTGGGTGACGGCCTCGAAAGGGCTCACAAGGCTGTGAACAGATCTTCTCATCTGCGACCGGTCGCAGCTCATACCGCCACTCCCGGACGCCGCTCGTAACGGCGGCTATCGCGTCGATCGCACGCAGGCGCTGTAACGGAAGTGTGATCGAGGGCCGCGGCGGCCAGGTGGCGGTGACCGGCTTCCCTGGGCTACCAGGTGGGGATGAGGCCGCCGTCGATGGTGATGTCGGCACCGGTCACGTTGGCCGTGCGGTCGCTGGCCAGGATGAGCACCAGGTCGGCGACCTCGTCCGGGCGGCTGAACCGGCCGGTCACCATCTGGTGCGCGGCCTGGCTCTGGACATCTTGGGGCCTGGCCCCGGTCGCGCGGCTGACCGTCGCCGCTACCCCGGCCCCGCCGAGCCACAGGTCCGTGGCGACCGGGCCCGGGCTGATCGTGTTGACCCGGATGCCGTGCGGGCCGGCCTCCTTGGACAGGGACTTGGAGAAGTTGGCCAGGGCGGCCTTGGCCGCGCTGTAGTCCATCACGGCCGGGTCGGGCAGGAACGCGTTGGCGGAGCTGATGTTCACGATCGCCCCCTTCCCGGCGGCGAGCATGACGGGCAGCGCAGCGCGGGTGGTGCGCACCGCCGCCATCAGGTTGAGGGTGAGCGAGGCCTGCCAGTCCTCGTCGGTGATCTCGCCGAACCCGCCCGGCCGGGCCGGAGCGGCGCCGACGTTGTTGACCAGGATGTCGATCCGGTCCCCGGCCGCCGCAATCAGCCGGGCCGGCCCGCCGGGTTCGGCCAGGTCGACCTGCACCACCCGCACCATCCCGGCTCCGGTCAGCTCGTCAAGCTCAGCGGAGGACTTCAGCGCGCCGGCGGTGACCCGGACGCCCTCGGCGACGAGCCCGCGCGTGATCGCCAGCCCGATTCCCCGGCTGGCCCCGGTGACGACCGCGGTTTGCCCGTTCAGGCGCAGATCCATGATGTCCCTTCTTCCACCAGTAAACGCGCTCTGGCGCTCAGGCGGCGCGGACGCTTTCCGGGAGGTACCCGATCTGCTTCAACATTCCGAACTGGTCCTGCAGCGTCAAGATCTCCACGACCTTGCCGTCCCTGAAGTGCCAGATCGCCGTGTCGCGTACCTCCACCGGCTTCCCGGACGCCGCTACGCCGCCGTACGAGCCGGTATGGGTTCCGCGCCAGATGAGGGTCACGGCGAGCTTGTCGCCTGAGACGAACATGTCCTCGATACTCGTGGTGAGATCGGGGAATCCCGTGAGCCGGTCGCGGATCCTGCCAACGGGTCCCGTTACGCCGACATGGATCCCGTTGGTCCTGACGTCCTCGCTGAAGATGCTGTCGGCCAGCGCGAGGTTTCCCGTCCATCCCGCGGTGAACCACCGGCGGGCTATCTGCATGTACTGCTCGCTGGTTTCCAGCTCTGCCGGGCTCGTCATGACTTCTCCTCTTGCTCTCGCGCGGTGGACCTGACAGGCACTCCAAGCTTGCCTGCGGCACCCCGCCCGCGCTTGCGTCATCCGACTGAAATTCCGCGCGGGGCAGCACCCACGATCGGCGTTCTTCCGCATCGGGATCTGCCGCTAGACGAACTGCTCTCTCGGCCAGCCGCCGATCACGGGGCCCCCCGCTCGGGCGGGGTCTATCTCACGAACGGTGTTTCCGGCGTTCATGGTTAGTAGGTCTCGGCGGCCGGGAACCGGTCGCCGAAGGTGACAGCGAATGCGTTCAGGGCCGGCTTCCACCGTACGGTCCATCGTGTCCTGCCGGTCCCGGTCGGGTCCAGGGAACGGGTGACCAGGTACAGGCATTTCAGCGCGGCCTGCTTATCAGTTACGTGGAATCAGACCTGCCGGACGGTCAGCTCCGGTACGGTCTCGCCGGTAGCTGAGGAGCAGTGTTGGGTGCCTTCGTATATGAGGAGAAGTGGCCCGTGCTGGGCCGCCACGATGCCGCGGCCGGGTGGCTGCGGATCTGGACCGATCTGGGGCGGGCACCCCGCACGATCGACGCCTATGCCCGTGGCCTGGCCGAGTATCTGGAGGTCTGCGAGCGGGAAGGCGTCGCCCCGGTCGCTGCCAGCCGGGCGCATGTCGCGGTGTTCGTTCGCGAGCTCACCAGCAGGCCGAGCCGCCATGGCGGCAACGTGGTGTCGATCGATTCTGGGGCCGGGTTGTCCAACGCCACGATCCAGCAGCGGCTGGTCCCGGTCCGGCTGTTCTATGACCACCTCATTGAGGAAGGCCTGCGCGAGTCCAACCCGGTCGGGCGCGGGAAGTTCACGCCGGGCCGCCGCTTCGGAGGCCAGGAGCGAGGGCTGATCCCGCGGCTGGTCAAGCTCCCGTGGATTCCTGATGAGCAGCAGTGGCGGCAGGTCCTGGCAGTCGCGGCCAGGGAGCCGATCCGCAACCGGGTCATGCTCGCACTGGCCTATGACGCGGCGCTGCGTCGCGAGGAACTGTGCTTGCTGGACTCCGAAGACCTCGATCCCGCACAGCGCACGCTGCGGATCAAGGCAGAGCACACCAAGAACCGGCTGGAGCGGGTAGTGCCGTACTCGGCGCCGACCGGGGTGCTGCTGTCCAGCTATCTGGTCCACCGGGCGACGATCAGCCGGGCACGGGGACCGCTGTTCTTGTCGGAGTCGCGCCGCAACTACGGCCAGCCGGTGACCTTTTGGACCTGGTCAAAGGTCGTCCGCCGGATCGCCATCGACGCCGGGGTGCCGAGGTTCTCCACCCACACGACCCGGCATCTGTGCTTGACGGACCTGGCCCGGATGGGCTGGGAGCTGCATGCGATCGCTACCTTCGCGGGCCATCGCTCGACCGAGTCCACTCTGACCTACATTCACCTGTCCGGCCGGGACCTGGCCGACAAGCTCAACCGGGGCATGCAGCACATCCACGGATGGCGGGTGGAGATGCTGACCCGCCTCGGCGAGCAGGCGGCGGGGGTGAGCAGGGCGTGACCGCGACGTCATCGGCGACCGTCAATATCGCGGCCGCATCTTCGGCGTGGCCTTGGCCTATTGCCCTGGGCTGTTACCCCCGGCAGGGGCAGCTTTCCGTGATCGAGATGGACGGGCTGCGCTCGCTCGGGCTGGACCTGCTTCGATGCGGCGACCGAGACCTGAGCTCAGCGCCATGGCGCGCGATCCGGAGGCTGGCGCAGCCGCTCGACGATGCCCAGTCCGTCTTGCACTGGCACCCCGATACCCGCCACCAGCGGAGGTTTGCCCGGAACGCGGCCGCGCTGCTGCTGATGCGGTGCGCTGCGCTGAGCCGACCGTATTGGGCGTGGTCGGCACAGGACTGGGCCGGCCTGATCGGGACGGGCGCGGGTGAGCTGCAGCAGTCCTGGCCAGGACAGGTGGGCTCCAGCGCACGCCCCTACCTGCTCGCCTACGCCTACCTGCTGGGCGGATTCACTGCCTTCGACCGAGTCGGCCGCTTCCACCGCCGGTCGCTGGCCTGCCGCGTATTCGGCAAGGAACCGGTTGACGATGCGATCGGGCAGATCCGCGATGTGCTGGCCGGCTGGGGTTATCACCGCCGCTCGGAGCGAGACCTGACGGCCCTGGTCTGCCACGTGCTGCTGCTCAACCGCAGCCCCCGGCTGGAGGACCTGTCCTCGGAAGTGCTGGCCGGATTGCGCGGCGATCCGGCGATGGGGCAGTACTTCCCTGGTGACATGCACGGCGTCCACAGGGCCGTGGCCGCTCTTGGGCTCGTGGAGCCACCAGCCGCGCCGAAGTACGGTGACGGCCCGGCCGCGATCACGGGAGCACCGGACGCCTGGACGCGGTGGGTAGAGCGCTGGCACGCGACGTCCACCCTGGCGCCTATCACGCGCGGCATCTACCGAGTGGTGCTGGCCAAGATGGGCCGGTGGCTCGCCGAGGAGCACCCGGAGATCACCGAGCCCTCTCAGTGGACCCGCCAGACCTGCGCGGCCTGGGTCGCGGCCGTCGACCGGATGGCCGTTGGGGACTACTCCCAGTCACTGAACGGGAAACGAGGCCGCGCCGGCGATCCCTTGTCACCCAAGACCAAGTCGAGCTACCTGCGGATGGCGCGCGCGTTCTTCCGTGACCTGCAGGAATGGGAATGGATTCCCCGCAGGTTCGACCCGGCCCGGGTCCTGAGCACCCCGCGCAGCCTGCGCGCCCTGATCGGACCGGATCCCCGGGTAATCGCCGATGACATCTGGGCCAAGCTGCTATGGGCCGGGCTCAACCTGGAGGCCGCCGACCTGCCCCGGGCTGACGGCCGCGTCCACCCCGTCGAGATGATCCGCGCGATAACCCTTACTTGGCTCTTCTCCGGCCAGCGCAGCGATGAAATCGCCCGCCTGCGAGTCGGCTGCGTCCGCTGGCAGCATGACGGCATCCCGATCTCCGGCGACGGCGACCAGGTCCTCGCCCGGGACGCGGTCTGCCTGCTGGACGTTCCCGTCCATAAGACCGGCGCGGCGTTCACCAAGCCGGTCGACCCGCTGCTGGGCAAGGCCATCGAGGCATGGCAGGCCATGCGGCCGGACCAGCCGAAGATGCTGGACCCCAAGACCGGCGAGCGGGCGGAGTTCCTGTTCGCCATCCGCGCCAAGCGGGTCGCCAAGCACTACATCAACGAGCGGATCATCCCCATGCTCTGCCGCAAGGCCGGAGTCCCCGCCAGCGACGTGCGCGGCAAGATCACCAGCCACCGGGCGCGGTCCACCATCGCGTCACAGCTCTACAACGCCAAGGAGCCGATGACGCTGTTCGAGCTCCAGGCATGGCTAGGGCACGCTTCCCCGGAGACCACCCAGCATTACGCCAAGATCACCCCGAACACGCTGACACGCGCCTACCAGGACGCAGGCTACTTCGAGCGCAACGTCCGCACTATCGAGGTCCTCCTCGACCGCGACGCTGTTGCCGCCGGGCAGTCCGCTGCTGGCGAGCCATGGCAGCATTACGACCTCGGCCACGGGCTGTGCTCTTACACCTTCTTCGAGCAGTGCCAGCACCGAATGGCCTGCGCCAAATGCGACTTCTACATCCCGAAAAGCTCCTCCAGGGCACAGCTCCTGGAGGCAAAGGCCAACCTGCAGCGAATGCTCGTCGCGATCCCGCTCACCGACGACGAGCGCGCCGCCGTCGATGATGGCCAGGCCGCCCTCGGCAAACTGCTCGAACGGCTCGCCGACATCCCGACGCCCGCAGGCCCCACGCCCCGCCAACTCGCCACCATCCCGGCCGTGGAGCTACCGCTCCTGCAGATCCTCTCCGGACCGCCAGCCTGACCGCGGGATCCTGGAAAGAATGCACTCATGATCCGGGACGCAGCGGTCTACATGCTCGACAAGCTCGTCATGGAGCCGGCCGGCTGGGAGGCCTTCACTGCCGGCTACGACCTCGACGACGAAGCGTGGATCGCCGGCGTTCCCGCCGGCCCAGGCGTCTACCTGCTCTACACGCCCGGGCACTTCTTCGCGCTGCCCGGCGGTGGCACCTCAGTGCTCTACATCGGCAAGGGAACAAGAACCGACGGCCTCCGCCGCCGACTGCGCGAGCACCAGCAATTCACTCATGAGGTGCGCGAAGGCCTCTACCGGGGATACGCCCGCTACGAATGGATGGCCGCCTACCCGGCCAGGGCCACTTACGCGGCGGCACCGACGCCCGCCAGCGACTCCGCGGTAATGGAGAACCAACTGCTGCGGACGTTCGCAGACGCCTTCCGCGTCGCCCCGCTCGGCAACGCGCAGACCGCGTGGCCCGAGGAGGCTGCAGAGGGGACATAGTCGCAGAAGGCACTTGACAACCTCGGCCCAGATTCCACATAACGGTCGGGAAGTGCCCTCTGGCCTTGATGGCCCGCCGGTAGCGGGCGTTCAGCGACTCGATCGCGTTCGTGGAACACAGCACCTTGCGGATCTCCACGTCGTAGTCCAGGAACGGGATGAACTGCTCCCAGGCGCTGTCCCACAGCCGGATGACCGCCGGGTAGCGGACGCCCCAGGTCTCGGTGACCTGGTCCATCGCGTCGCGGGCCGCAGCGGCGTTCACCGCGGTATAGACGGGCCTGATATCGCGTTTGAGGGCGTCCCAGTCGCGCTTGGAGGCCAGGTGGAAGGTGTTGCGCAGCAGGTGGATGATGCACGTCTGCACCGTGGTCAGCGGCCATACGTTCCCGACTGCGTCGGGCAGGCCCTTGAGCCCGTCACAGACCAGGAAGAACACGTCGGTGACCCCCCGGTTCCTGATGTCGGTCAGCACCGCCATCCAGAACTTGGCGCCCTCCCCGCCGGTCCCGGCCCACAGCCCCAGGATGTCTTTCTCCCCGGCCAGCGTGACGCCGATCGCGGCATAGACCGGCCGGTTCGCGACCTGCCCGTCCCGCACCTTCACCACGATCGCGTCGATGAACACCGCGGCGTAAACCGGGTCAAGGGGACGGGCCTGCCAGGACTG